>Ga0209633_10004043_pt1 | contig 13332 bp, 15 predicted proteins | sample Cruoilmetagenom1_FD_187290 | JGI IMG/M metagenome (GOLD analysis project Ga0209633, IMG submission 187290) | Oil polluted marine microbial communities from Coal Oil Point, Santa Barbara, California, USA - Sample 1 (SPAdes) (version 2) | ecosystem: Environmental > Aquatic > Marine > Oil seeps ... | reverse complement strand
CAGGGATTTATATTTTAAAAGGTTTAAGAGAACCTACGATATTCACTGGAATGGACTTACCAAGGAAGAAGGAGAATCACTTCTGGAGCACGTAAGGGAGTCTGAGAAACCTGAAACTAGAGAGAACTGGATCAAGCTTGGAGAAGATGCCGGATTTATAAATGCCGAACAGGTCTTCTCTGAAAAAACCGGTTTGTATGAGATGTTTAAATACGGTTAGATCTTAATTTTAAGAATTAGAACTGAACACCCAGACCTGTTTGAGGCCCTGTCTGCCAAATAGCATAGAGATGGGCCATTTCTTTAGCCTGGCAACACAGATCCCGCATCAAGATCAACGGCAGAAGAGAAGGACTGGCGGCAAATAACCTCCATAAGCTCTTTGCCGAGGAGTCCCCTACCTTCACCTAGTATTTTTTTCAATAGATTTTACAGAAGAGTGTTTTAGATATCCGCCCTCTTTAAGGGCATGAGTAATCCACTCGGGAGTTATTTCATCAGGATGCATTGGGTCTTTTATAGGCATAGCGGAGATTATATAGAGCTATGCATAAGTTTCAATAAGTCTGTCGGAATAGAGAAATTTCCTTTGGGTTTTAGCGCTAAATATTCAGGACACTCCGCTATGCGCAGTCTGTTGACTATTTAGGAACTCCTCATTGACATGAAACATGATTAATTCTGCGTTTTAAGCTTCTCATCAACGTTTAATTCTAAAAATAAAGATGATGCGTTAAATGAGTTCGGAACCTCGCCCTCTAAAACACGGGCATCAAAAGTAATGGAATTTAATGTTGAAGTTGGACTTGATACTTCTATTACAGCATTTCCTGCGCCTTTTTGATCAAGCACAGATAGTGTGCCGCTTGGAGGTTTGGCGGTATAAATTGAAGAGTTCTTGTTCCATATTTCTATGAACATACCAACTAAGAAATGGCCTACTTCCCTTGTGGATCCAAGGTAATTAAATGTGACGATCGGTGTTCCGTTTAAAGTTAGTTTCCCGTCTTTATATCTTCCTGTATCACCGGTGATTACAAAGAGGTATTTAAGGCTTTTTGAATCATCAACTACAGGTTGTTGCGCATTTGCTAAAACTGAATAAAAACTTAGAATCACAGCTAAAATAAGGATTGATCTTTTCAAGACCGCCCTCCTGAACAATTAGATAACCGCACTCTAATATATTACCGCAACAAACAATACAATAACAATCAAGAATAGCTCTTTGGATATAAAGTTCCTAGAAAGCAGCTCCTATACAAGCAGGACAAATACCACCATCAATAAACAGTGTTGAATGTTCAAATGAAGCAGGCAACTCACCATCAAGAACTTTAACTTTAAAAGAAATCTTGCCCTCTTTCACCATCACATTCGGATCTGAAAGTTCTACTACAATATTTTTATCCCCGTCTTTGCTTAGAATAGAAAGCGTTGCGTTAGGGGGATCGTCTCTAAAATTGTCTGTCCCACTATCCCATCCCTGGGCAAACACTTGAATACTCAGCTGACCGGAAATACGGGCCGGGCGATCTGCAAAATAGACCACGAGAGGCACGTCATTTAGAGTAAGCCTTCCGTTTTCAAAAGTGCCCGACTTAGCGCTCATTGTATACAAGAACTTTGGGGCATCAGTTTCATTGATTACCGGATTAGCTGAAGCGACCATCGCACTTGCACCAAAAATTATTGCTGCCAATAATGATAAAGTTGTTGTGTATCTGATTATTGTATTCATTCTTCCACCTTTTCTACATTTGTTACGCCATAACCTGATGATATGAGCACATTTCTAGCTGTATCGCTTTCCATAAACTTTATCCACTTCTGAGCCGCTTCGGCATTACCACCTTTTAACGCCACTTGGCTCTGTTCAATGTGATTGTGCATACGGCCAGGAACAATCCATGCTTTGGACTTTTGATCAGAACTCAAATCACCGTAAGATACGAGCCCAGCTTCAACCTGTCCCGACTCTACCATTTCTAGAGCCGCGGATACATTATCAGCATTAACAAGTTGGCTCTGCACCTGCTCATAAATACCAAGTTTTTTAAGTGTCTCTATAGAAGCAATACCGTATGAAGAATCTTTAGGGTTTGCCACGGCGAGCTGAGTAAATCCGCCTGGCTGCAGAAGATCTAATCCGCTGTGAGTGAGTTCCTTACCTTTTGCATAAAGAGCGAGGCTCCCAATCGCATAGATCTCAGGACTTCCCTGGGTATAACCACTTTTCTCTAGATCTATTGGATAGTTTGTATTAGCAGACATATAAACATCGAACTGTGTGCCTTTTTTAATCTCCTGAAATAGTGCTTCACTAGAATCGTTTGTGATCTTAACGGGCACACCTGTTAGTGTTGTAAATTCTTTGCCAATAGTCTCAGCAGTCGGAGCAAAATCAGCGGTCACTGCCAGATTTAGTGGTGCGACCTGACTTGCCTCTTTTTGAGCAACTTCATCAGCGCTTGTTATAACCGAACCAAAACCAATTACTATTACCAACATAAGTAAAAATTGCTTTAACATATTTTCTCCTTATTGATTTTCTACTGAATCTATTACCGTGTTTGATTCTAGACCTTATCCATCTCCGGGACTTGGGCCAAAATTAAAATCAATGAACAGCGAAGAATGTCCAAATTTCTCTGGCAATTCACCATCTAAAACACGTACCTTAAAAGAGATTGAACCTTCTTTCACTTTCACATTAGGATCAGACAGTTCAACTACTATGTTCTTATTTCCATCATCTCCTAAGATTGAAAGAGTAGCATTAGGCGGATCGGCTTTAAAGCTGTCCGGACCTTGGCTCCAGCCTTGTGCAAAGACTTGGATGCTAAGCTGTCCAGAAATACGTGCTGGGCGGTCTGAGAAATAAACCACAAGCGGAACATCATTGAGAGTGAGTCTACTGTTTTCAAATGTGCCCGACTTAGCGCTCATAGTGTATAGAAACTTTGGCGCGTCAGCCTCGTTTATTACAGGATTAGCATTTGCAAACTGTGCTGCAAGAAACAAGCAAAATATGGCTAGAGTTTTCAGAGTATAATTTTTCATAGATAATACCTCCTTATTTTCACAATGATTATATCAAGTTATTCACAAAAATCATTACTTTATAGAATAAACAGGTTCAAATTGTATCAAGATATCCCATGATAATTTAGTCTTTTCATGATAAATATCTTATAATAATCCTGGATTAAGCGAACAGTACAGAGTGAGGGTTACAATGAATCAATTCTTTATTAGATCATTATTAGTTCTATCTTTTGTGGTCTTCTACCAAGCCTATTCAACTGCCGATGAGACAGTAAGCATTGAAGGCACATATGTGCTTGAATCTCGGGTACTGTCAGACGGAACTGTTATAAAACCTCCTCAGATTATGGGGCTTTATAACCTTGAAGCCGGATATGTAAATTTTAATCTCGCCAATAAAGATCAGTCGGGGAAAATCCAATCAGTTTCGTATATCGGGAAATACAAATTTACTGAGACAGAATATTTTCAGGAAATTCTATTTGTCACAGTTAATGATGAGATTGGCGGCACAGGGATGAACTATGATTTCACGAAAAAATCAGGAACATCAGCCGTAAAAATTGCAGACGGCAAGATAGAATTCCCCTTCCCTCCAAATAATGCCATCCTCGCCACATTTGAGAACAAAACCTTCAAAGCAAAACCAGCAAACGGAGCTTATACTGACAACTGGAAGAAGGTAGATTGAAACAAACTCGGGTTAAGTTGAGACTAAGTCCATATCAAAGCAAATATATACATCAAAATTCCCGGACTTTTACCTAAATTCTTTTGGGAACGATGCTATTGAGCCTGAAAGGGGAATACTGTCTTCCAGTCATTCTTCATATCCACAACTGTCCAGCCGTTCTTCTCTGCCTTGATTAGCCCCTTATCCAAACGTCCAATATGTGAATCTTTATCGTATGCCCACTCTCTTTTTGCGTCTGTATGATAAACGAAGAGCATAAAGCTTGGACCATAACCTGCGGCAGTCCACTGAAGCATCTGCAGGTCGCCGTCAGAGTTGCCAAACGCCGCAATTGGGCGTCTGCCAATGTGGCTGTTTATGCCGACAGGCTTTCCTTCTTTGTCATCGATAAAATCAATCTCAGCCTGACGTACAATTACAGGTTTGCCGTCGCGCATCTCAAACTCTGTTTTAATGCTGCTGCCAACTACTTGCTCTGGGGGAATGCCGTATACCTGCTCGGTCCAGGGGCGCATAAATTCAATCCCGCCTCCCGATACTATATATGTCTTAAAGCCGTTTGCCCTTAGATATGTAAGCAGCTCGAGCATTGGTTGGTAAACAAGTTCCGTGTATGGGCGGTTAAAGCGTGGGTGCTTGGCTGTGGCGAGCCACTGTTTTACTATGTCTTGAAATTGGGCTTGGGTCATCCCGGCGTGTGTAGTCATCAGGAGTTCTAAAAGACCATCATAACCGCTTTCTGCAAGCGCTTTATTGTCGTTTTCCAGCACTGCCTTGAAAGGCTGCTGCGTTTTCCACTCAGGACGAGATGGGGCAAGTTCCAATATGCGATCTTTGACGAACTCGAGTTGGAAATAAATAGGCTTCTCAGCCCAAAGTGTTCCGTCGTTGTCAAAAACAGCAATACGTTCCTCGGTTTTAACATAAGACTTACTATTTGGATCAGTTACTTGCTCTACAAAAGTTATTATTGATTGCTTGGTCTTGCCGTCGTTCCAAGAAGGTAAAGCGTCTTCAGCATGTAAATTGCCGACTATGGCAAAAGTTAATAGTACGAATATATATAATATTTTTTTCATTACTGCTCTCCTGATTCTATTTAACTATATTTACTAAATGAAGAACATGGCTGTTGAACGCAAAGTCCAACAGCCATGTGTTTATATGCAAAATTTATTGTTAACTAGATTATGGTGATCCTGGAGCGTCTTGCAATTGTTCCATCACCTGGTCAATTGAGAAGCTAGCTGCTTTTTGTCTCGGTGGAAATTCTTTTAGAGTTGCAAGGAATTTTCCAACATAGACTTGAGCAGGAACTAGCAAGAACACATGATCCATGTACCAGTCATAATAAGTGTTTGATGTAATATTTGCTCGCTCATAAGGATCGCGTCTCAAGTTAAACAGTAGTGGTAAACGTAAAAGAACAAAAGGATCTGCCCATACTGCAAGTGTGCCTTCCGTGCGCTGTTCTGCAAATATCAACTTCCAGTCCTTAAAGCGAAGCGCAGTTAAGTCGCCGTCATCTGAGAAGTAAAAGATTTCTTCTCTTGGGCTATCTTCAACTTCACCTGTTAAGAGCGGAAGAGAATTGTAGCCGTCTAGGTGAACTTTATAGCTGCGCGGGCCAATCTTTGTTCCTTTTAAGAGCTGTTCCTTGATATCAGGGTTTCCTGCTATAGCAGCAAAGGTCGGAAGCCAGTCCATATGATGCATAATGCCATTTGAAACAGTGCCGGCTGGAATATTTCCTGGCCAGCGTACTGCTGCAGGGACTCGCCATCCGCCTTCCCAGTTGGTATTTTTCTCACCACGGAAAGGTGTCATTGCAGCGTCAGGCCATGAGTTCATATGCGGGCCGTTGTCTGTGCTGTAAAACACAACTGTATTGTCTGTAATTCCAAGCTCATCAAGTACTTTTAATAATTGTCCTACGTGCATGTCATGCTCAACCATGCCGTCTGAATACTCATCTTGTCCAGAGATACCTCTGAGTTCTGATTTAACATGAGTGCGAAGGTGCATTCTGGTACCATTCCACCATACAAAAAACGGCTCGCCGGCTTCATTAGCTTCTTTAATAAATCTTATAGCCTCAGCTAAAGTCTCATCATCTACAGTTTCCATTCTTTTTTTAGTTAACGCGCCGGTATCTTCAATCTTTCCACCTGCGTAGCTGTGAATCACACCACGTGGGCCGTATTTTTCTTTGAACCCAGGATAATCTTCTTCACTTGGGTAATCAGGAAGCTCTGGTTCTTCTTCAGCGTTTAGGTGATATAAGTTGCCGTAAAATTCATCAAACCCGTGGTTTGTTGGAAGGTGCTCATCTTTATCACCAAGATGGTTTTTACCAAACTGCCCTGTTACATATCCATTAGCTTTTAGAACGGTTGCAATTGTAGGATCTTCTTCCTGCATTCCAAGCTCTGCCCCTGGAAGTCCAACTTTGCTGAGCCCGGTGCGGATCACGCTCTGCCCGGTAATAAAACTAGCTCTTCCTGCAGTACAGCTTTGCTCCCCGTAATAATCCGTAAAGATCATTCCTTCTTTTGCAATTCTGTCTATATTAGGGGTGCTGTAACCCATAAGACCTCTTGAATTATAGCTCACATTTGTCATTCCTATGTCGTCACCCCAGATTACCAATATGTTTGGCTTATCTGTTTTTTTGTCAGCTTTTTTGTCCTGAGCGCTCGCTTCTTGCAAGAACGCACCCGAAACAAAAAGCAAACACAAAATCATAACAAATAATCTCTTCATTTCCTTAGCCTCCTGTTATTTGTATTGCTACTTCTCTTAAACTTTTATTTTTCATTTTTTACACACCTAAATCCAGAATGAGAAAGACCAGTATCAGGGCTTGATTTCTGCCTGAAGGCTACTCTGTAACCTGAGCAGTAAGAATCGTTGCACAAAAACGAACCGCCTCTTTGCACCTTCTTTTCGGAATAAGGCTCAACCGGGTCAAAACTATCTTGTGGACCAGGTGGATTTTTAATACCATCAGGTTTGTTGCTCATTTGATAATAATCATTTCTATACCAGTCACTGGTCCATTCCCACACGTTGCCTGCAATGTCGTATAGTCCGTAGTCATTTGGAAGGAATGATTTTACTGGCGCTGTAACACCAAATCCGTCTTTCTGTGTGTTTTTGTTAGGAAACTTGCCGTCCCATGTGTTGGCTTTGGGTTTGCCTTCATCTATTCTCTCATCACCCCATGAGTAGGGCTGATTTTGAAGACCGCCTCTTGCGGCCCATTCCCACTCTGCTTCTGTAGGCAAGCGTTTCCCCGCCCATTTGCAATACTCGTTGGCATCAAACCATGAGACATGGATAACAGGGTGGTCATCAAGACCCTTGATGCCGCTTCCGGGTCCCAGGGGATGTTTCCAGTTTGCTCCTTCTACCCAGAGCCACCACTGATAAAAATTATTTAATTCAACATCCTCTCTCGGGGAATTAAACACCAAAGATCCGGGTACTAGTACACTGTCGTCTGGTTTAGCTGTGCCTTCAGGTAATTGCTTCTTGAGTTCTTCCCAGTCAGGTTTGATTTCTGCAGTTGTTATATAATTTGTTTCCTCTATAAATTCAGCGAATTGGATATTGGTAACCTCCGTCTCATCCATCCAGAACGGGTCAAGCAAGACCCTGTGCTTTGGAAGTTCATCTTCACGAGCAAGCTCATCATCCGCGCCCATCATGAAATCAGCCTCTGGGATAAACACCATTCCATGCTTAATAATTACTTCATGATTTGTTGCTTCGGTTTCTTTATCGGGCTTAGTACAGGAGTAGAATAATAGAACAAGCAATATGATGCACAAAAAGCATTTTAGCTTATCCGCAATGTTTGCTAGTTTATTTAAAGACATTTTGCTAGAAATAGAAATAATGTATTCCGCCGATACAAGATTTGCTTAGTTGGTGAATTTTATCATAGATCAGGCTGATTTCTACAAAAAGTTGAATGAATGTTTTAAAACCCTATCCAATTTGAATGCCTAACCTCTATATATAAATCCTATTTAGCGCGAATACAGATCATGTATAGCCGAAAAAAGATGTAATAAGGTAAATCTACTCATTCTTATTATCGTACACACTGCACGCATTCACTTTTTTTCCGCCGAGTCTTTCACGGTCATCTTTACTCTGGGCAACAACTCAAACTTGAGCACTTTCTATATTGCAGTATACGGCTTGACCCCACGTAGGAGTATCGGATATAGAATCAGAAGAACCTTTATCTTTGGTTACACAGGAATATGAAGACAAACTAAAAACAACTAAAATAAGTAAGCAAATTATATTTTTTATGCTTAATCCTCCACCAAGAATTAGATTATTCTAACTTGACCAGATTTAAATTGATTGTTTTTTTATTGGATCTAAATAATAGTTATGGTTTTTTATTACAATTCATTGTCTGACTATCAAACCCCCACTTAACTCTTGCTTCAATTCCTTTTATCCATACCGACTCATTTCTTCCCTGGTATTTAGAGCCGCTACCGGAAGGTTCCAAATACATCAAAGAAGTGCTATCGCCAAACTCGGCAACTAAAGTGGGTGGATCTGTTTCATAAAAAGTCATGGCTACTTCTTTTGCAGGGTTGCCGTCACAGCTGTAAAAAAATGGGCCTTTGCTATCAACTAGCGCATATCGCGCTTGAAGCTCAGCGATACGCAATAGATAAGTTTCTTTTACACATTCTTTTTCATCATCACTCTTCCAGCAGCTATTGCGTCCCTTAATCCATCCCCGTTGTTCAGCTTTTAATACAGACGGTTTTTCATTTGCAGCTTTCTTCTCAGCTTCCCTATAGACCTCTGCCATTTTCTGATCAAGCGCTGATAGATCTTCATTGCTGCAGATTAATTCTTCTATGCTTCCCGCTTCAACTTCACTACAATCAAAAGAAGGTCGTCCGGCATGCGCTAATATAGTTAGAGTTAATAGACTGATTACTATTAAGAACATATAAAAAGGAGTTTGCTTTAGTGTTTCAAATTTCACAATAATTCTCCAAATTTACACTGACATATAAATTTATGCTCGGTATTTTATGTTTTATGAGAAAAACCCCAACTGATCAGTAATTACAATAACACAGTGAAAGCTTGTTAATCAAGACAAGACAATTCAATAAAAGTTAGTTCCATCTTATTAAAGCTAACGGATTTGACTTTGTTTTGATTTTTCCATAACATTTTGCATGAGTAATTTCCTTTTATTTAACTACTTATGCGATTTATCCAAACAATTGAACCACGTTGACAAAAGTTCAGTGAAACTACACTTTATTGAGGGAATTATCATATGAGCGCATCATCAAAAAAACCTCAAGTTGGAATCATAATGGGCTCCCAGTCGGATTGGAAGACTATGGAGAACACAGCTCAGATTCTAGACACTCTTAAAATTCGCTACGAGAGCAAAATTGTATCAGCCCACAGAACACCCGACAGGCTCTATGAATATGCAAAAACATCTAGGGAACGGGGATTAAAAGTTATCATTGCGGGCGCCGGAGGGGCAGCTCACCTTCCTGGAATGACGGCGAGCATGACCACTTTGCCAGTACTTGGCGTGCCTGTAGAAAGCAGAACATTAAAGGGATTAGATAGTCTTTTATCTATAGCTCAGATGCCCGCTGGTATACCGGTTGGGACTTTAGCAATAGGAACAGCAGGCGCTAAGAACGCAGCTCTTCTTGCAGCGGCAATAATCTCAACTTCAGATGAAAATGTAGCGTCAAGACTTGAGCAGTTTAGAAATAAACAAACAAAAAGCATTGCAGTAAAACCTAAGAAGAACCCAAGCTCAGAGATACTTGAAAAAGTTACAAAGAAATCCTGAGTAATTCATTTGTATTTTTAAAATGCATTAACTGAAAGGGGATTGTAGTTAGGACGGATGAAAGAACACTCAATCACATTAGGAATTCTAGGAAGTGGACAGCTAGGACGAATGAGCGCTCTTGCAGCGGCAGAGCTTGGCATAAAGGTCCACATCTACGGTCCCGACAAAGACAGCCCGGCTGGACATGTAGCGGCTAAGTCCTATAGAGGCTCTTATAAAGATAAAAAGAAGCTGAAAGCTTTTGCCGACAGCGTAGACGTAGTCTCATATGAGTTTGAAAACATTCCTGTAGAAACCATCCGTTACATTCAAGAAACAAAGCCCGTATATCCTGACGACAGGCTCTTGGAGATTTCACAGAACCGCGTCGCAGAGAAAAAGTACTTAAATGACATTGGCATACCAACTGCTAAGTGGGCAGCAATTTATACCCCAGAGGACATTGACAAAGCAGTTAATGATCTACGCTGTAGGGATTATATTTTGAAAACAACCCGCTTTGGTTATGACGGCAAAGGACAGACCGTACACAAAGCCTCTGATAACGCTAAAAGAAGTTTTGCAAAACTGAATTCTGACGAGCTTATACTAGAAGAAATGATTGATTTTAAGTGTGAGATTTCTATAATCATTGCGCGCGACAAATATGGCAAGGCTGCTATTTATGGTCCAATAGAAAATGTACACAAAAACCACATTCTTCACACTAGCACTGTGCCCGCTAATATAGATGCCAATGTTGTAGGCAAGGCAAAAAGGGTAGCCAGGAAATTGGCAAACGAAGTAGGGTTAATAGGAGTTCTTGGGCTTGAGATGTTTGTAACCCAAAAGGGCGATATACTAGCAAATGAAATTGCGCCAAGAACTCATAATTCAGGACACTGGACGATTGATGCCTGCGCGGTATCACAGTTTGAACAACACGTGCGCACTGTCTGCGGTCTTCCTGTAGGCAACCCTACCCCGCATTCCGATGCGATTATGACTAATCTAATCGGAAAGGATGTGAACAAGATTAAAAACTTCTACGAAACCAAAGGCGCCTGCATTCATCTCTATGGCAAGTCAGAAACCCGAAACGGCCGCAAGATGGGTCATGTCACGGTCCTAAAACCGCTTAAGTAACACTAGAGATAGCTCAAAGAAAAAAAGAGGGATAAGCCGTTTACGACTACCCCTCTTGAATTTTCACTATTGTGGTTCAAAGAAATCAACTTATCTAGATGCTTCTAATAAACTTTAAATTACTTTGAAGAACTTACTGTGGTGTCTTGAATTATGCCATAGCCGGATTGCTGTATGATTGATTGGGCTCCATCAGAAATTAAGTAGCCCATCCAAATTTTAGCCGAATCGTTTACATTCTCTTTGGTTATTAATACAGCGCCCTGACCTATAGGGTCATAGACCTTTTGAGGCACAATCCATGCCCATCTCTTGCTTCTGTCTGACAGTGAGCTATAAGCAATAAACCCAGCGTCTAATTCCTTGGCTTTTACTTGAGCAAGTGTTTCTTCCTCATCATTTGTGTAGACAAGTTTATTTTCGAGATTGTTGTAGACTTCAATATTTTTTAGCATAGCGACCCCCGCTTTGCCATAGCGGTTATCTTCGGGATTTGGAATTCCTAAAGTACTGAACTGACCAGAATACAAATATTCAGGCGCTGTCCAATGAAGCTTCCAGGTTTTGCTGTAAAGAGCAGCTATGCCATATGCGTAGACAAGCGTCCCTTCGCTCTCTGCTTTTCCTTTTTCGACTAGAACCTGAGGGTGCTCTACATCAGATGCCATGAAAACATCATAGTCTCCACCTTCTAAAATCATATCAACCAGTTCCTGGTCTGAGCCGCTTGAAAACTCAACCGCGATTCCTGTATTAGTAGTAAAGTCATTCGCTAATAGTTTAGCTGTAGGCATAAAACTGGAATCGACCGCAATCTTCACCGGCGCTATTTGTGTATCCACAACAGGTGGAGTCTTCTTCCCGCAGGCTGCAAAGATTACAGGCAGCATAAATAGAACTATTAGGACTGAAAAATTTCTGACACTATACATTTAGTAATCTCTCCTGAATCAAATAATTTACATAGGCTTCATACAAAGACAAATCGTTTTTATAATGAAAGCTTATCACTCTGCCAGTATTTAAAGGTATCAACATCCATTATGGTTAATTTCCCTTCCCACCCTGCCCCCTGGTCCAAGTTCCAGAGATTGGCGATTTTGACGGGTTTACAGTCGGGGTAATCAAGCTCGGTGTGTGTGTGTCCTATAAAGACGTTTTTATATGGAAATTTCTTTCCAGCTTTTTTGAGTTTAGGAGCATCAACACGCCAAGTGTCTCGCCCGGTGTAGTAGTCTGTTTCTGATGGTTGCTTATGCACAGGGTATTTCCAATTGAGCCCCGCATGAACGTAGAGCCTGTTTTTTTCATCTATAAAATACAGTACGGCCTTCTCAACAAAATCAGCATGCTTTTTTATAAGTTTCTTATTGAGTTTTCCGTTCTTGTGATATGCATCTTTTGTAATTAAACCGCCCTTTTTTAACCACTTAGCCTCGCCCTGGGGATCTTTCTTCCAATCCCCTTTGAACCAGCGTCTTACGAATTCATCGTGATTTCCAAGTACCCAGACAATGTTCTTTATTTTCATTAAGAGATCGACACATTCAGGACCTCTTGCGTGACCGTCATATATATCACCAAGCGAGATAAGACGATCTTTCTTCATATCAAATTTAGACCGTTCCAGCGCCTGAAGTAGTGCTTTATAGTTTCCGTGTATGTCACCAATGCAAAGTGTTCTCATTTTAAATCTGGCAAGTACTCTCAATCAAACAGTTGGGATGACATATTATAACCAATCTAGCGAATTGAGTGACTTTATAAAACAAAAAAATAATGTTTGAAATAAATGCGCTGCGGACTTATACTTATATATAGACTTTAATTATAGAATTTTGGAGAGGAGAATTATGAAGTATTTTGTATCTGGAAGTATCGTAGCAATGCTTATGGTTTTAATGTCTTTTACTCAGAATTCCTGGTCCCAGGTTGAAGGGATTAATGGAACTTGGTATTTGGGAGAGAAACCTGTATCAGTAGAAATTTATGATAGAGGATGGCGATTTAGCGTAACTGATGCTGATGGAAATAAGTCACATGGAAAAGCTTTTAATGAGGAAGTAATCTATCTCCCCTCTGAAAACATCTCGGGGCAACTTGAAGTTGATTCTACAATAATTCATTGGTCAAACGGCACTTATTGGTCAAGACAACCATTCACAGGCGATGAGCCTTCAAACCTTCCTGAAGAATAAAACTGTTATTAATCCAATCCGACGTTTTTTATTCATAATCTAAAAATAGAAGGGTCGAGTTGGTAAAACAGCAGGTAGAATTTACTTTAAGTATTCGCCTTAACTGATTTAAATTGCTTATTTCATTAGTTGTAGCTCAAGATACCCAATATCTTAGAATTAACTTGACCTATTACGCATAAACCCATAAAATCAATGATAATAATATAATCTAAAAAGAGATTAGACCCTCTCGAAATTTTCGGCATGGAATTCGATGTGGTCTTTAATAAAAGTGGCTATGAAATAGTAGCTGTGGTCATAGTCCCTCTGCATTCTGATTTTAAGGGGAAACTTAGTTTCGTGGCAGGCCTCTACTAAGTAATCAAGCAAAAGTTGGTCCTTAAGGAACTCAT
>Ga0209633_10004042_pt1 | contig 13332 bp, 11 predicted proteins | sample Cruoilmetagenom1_FD_187290 | JGI IMG/M metagenome (GOLD analysis project Ga0209633, IMG submission 187290) | Oil polluted marine microbial communities from Coal Oil Point, Santa Barbara, California, USA - Sample 1 (SPAdes) (version 2) | ecosystem: Environmental > Aquatic > Marine > Oil seeps ... | reverse complement strand
GACCGCAATTTTTCTCTTAGTCGTTGAGAAACTAATAATAGTTGTGTTGTTTTGGTGTTTAGAAAAACACCGAGGTTTTTAAATAAACCAATGGAAAGCTTCCCAAATTGGGATGCTTTTTTTGTTTACAGCCATTTCTACTAAATTTTCAATATAACCCCAACTTGTCAAGTTTTTTTCTTCAAAAAGGAGTCATGTGAGGTTGCATATTTTTTTAAAGGTTGCAGTATTTAAATAAAGTCAACCTGTGTATTCAAATTGAACTTTATAGCTAAACTTATCAGGTAGATTATTGTGATGATAAAAACAAGTTAAATTTTTAAACTCAATTAACTCTCCAACGAATGCATCAGGCATTTCATCTTTAGGATAACTTGGTTTTAACTTCGTAGTACAATATTCTCTAACATCTTTTTCAGGGAGGTAGGACGTAATTTTATATGAAAAATACTTAGGTCCATATTTCTCTCTTTGTCCTGCTTCAATTGTTTCAACTAAAAAGGGATCATCTTTTAAATTCATAACTCTAAAAATACTATAAATGATTTATAAATTAACAATAAGATATGTTCTATCTAAAAGTAGAATCAGAAGAGATTTGAAAGCCCCCTTACTTTGTAGGATAACTCTAAAAAAAGAGCGTAAAGAGTTCTCCACAGGAATATTTATTAATCCAAGCTACTGGAATAGTAAGTTTCAACAAGTTGACGAAGAATTTGAAAACTGCAAATATGTTAACACCCAATTAAGTCTGATTAGCCAAAAATTACATCAGGCTTTTTTATTTCTAGAAGTTCAGGAAATTGAATTTGATGTATTAGATATATATAATAAATACGGAGGTGAATTACCTAAAAAACAAATGACTTTACTAAGAGTATTCAAGATTCATAATGAAAAAATGAAGACTTTGATAGGTATAGATATCGTAGAAGATACTTATAAAAAATATTTAGAAACAGAAACTCATATTAATAGGTTTATTAGACATAAATACAAAGCAAATGATGTCAAATTATCTAGTATGAAAGTGAAGTTTTTAGACGATTTAAGCTACTATTTAAAGACAGAGAGAAGATTGCAACAATCCACTATAAATAAAGTAATACAGAGGCTTAGAAAGACTATAAACTATGCGGTTGCCGAGGATTATTTGGTTAAAAGCCCATTTACTTCTTTTAGGTATAAAACTAATAAAAAGGAAGTTATTTTTTTATCTACAGATGAGTTAAAAAAGTTGGAGAAGTATGACTTTAAAATTGAAAGATTAGCTCAAATTAGAGATTGCTTTGTATTCTGTTGTTATACTGGATTAGCTTATAAAGAAATGTTCAACCTTAGACAAGTACATATTGTAAAAGGAGTTGATGGATTAGATTGGATAAAAATGAAAAGGCAAAAAACCAATACGAGTTTATCAATTCCATTATTACCTAAAGCTAAGTCAATTCTTGAACAATATAAGTTTATATTACCTATTACCAGTAATCAAAGGTTCAATGGTTATTTAAAAGAAATAGCAGTCTTAACTCAGATAGAAAAGAACTTAACCCATCATATTGCTAGAAAAACATTTGCCACTACAGTATTATTATATAATGATGTTCCTATGGAAATTGTATCTAAGTTATTAGGACATTCAAGGATGGGAATTACTCAGGCATACTATGGAAAAATAATAGAGAAAAAAGTAAGTGAAGTTATTGGTAATTTAAATAAAAAGTTGTCAAAATTTAGTAATTGAGTTTAAACTTACTCAATATTGATTAAAATGCGATACTTATTGTCAATGATAAATATCATTAATTAATAAGTACGTTTGAAATAACTTAGTTAATTGTAAACTCCTCAAATCAACTGCTATGGTAAAAAATTACTTCCTCTTAATATTAGTATTATTCTTTTTAGGTAACATTTATTCTCAAACTACTGCGATACCAGATACAAACTTTGAACAAGCATTAATTGATTTAAGTATTGATTCAGACGGCATTGTTAATGGAGGTGTTGCTACTGTTGATATTTCTGGTGTCTTAGAATTAAATGTTGATAGTAAAAACATATCTGATTTAACCGGGATTGAGGACTTTGTAAGTTTAAAAACTTTGATATGCAAGAACAACCAACTAAGCAGCTTAGGTATTCACAAAAATAATAAATTGGAGTATTTAGATTGTGATAATAATCAATTAGGTAGGTTGGATGTTACTACTAATACGGCTTTAACTTTTTTAACTTTCAATTATAATCAGGTTTATAGGACCATTGATTTAAGTAATAATACTAATTTAATTAAAATACAAGGGGAACACAATAATCTAAGTTTATTAAATGTGACTCAAAACACAGATTTAATAGAAATCATCCTTAATGATAATCAGTTGACGTCAATAGATGTAAAAAATGGGAATAACACTTTAATCACTAATTTTGACACTCGTAATAATCCAAATTTAACATGTATTCAAGTTGATGATGCAGTATGGTCTCAAATAAATTGGTCTAACATAAATGTTTGGAATATCTTCTCTGAAAATTGTCCCAAAACTTACGTGCCTGATAGTAGCTTTGAAGGTAGTTTAGTAGGATTGGGCTTAGATGATGTAATGGATGATTATGTTTTTACTTCAAATATCAATAAGGTTGAAATTTTATACATCATGGGTGCCGATTTTTCATGGTATACAATTAAGGATCTTACTGGAATTGAAGACTTTACAGCTTTAAAAGTCCTTTATTTAGAAGAACTACTGAGCTTAGAAAACTTTAGTTTAGAAGGAAATAAATTATTAGAAGAATTATATATTGACAATGTTGCACCCCAAGTTAACAATGATAAATTAACACAAATACAAGTAACCAATAACACAAATTTAAAGATATTAAAAATAAATTATAATTATTCAGGTATAGGATATCCAATTCTATTCATTGAGACCCTTGATTTAACTCAAAACACAGTTTTACACGATCTTGATATTCGTAATACTAAATTAACCAGTTTAGATCTATCAAATAATAAGGAATTGACAGCATTAAGGTGTTCTTACCACGATCAACTTACCTATCTAAATATCAAGAATGGAAATAATACTATAATCACGGATTTTAACACTTTAAATAACGACTCGTTAACATGTATTGATGTTGATGATGTACCATGGTCTAACACAAATTGGACTAATATAGAATCATGGACTTCTTTTTCTGAAGATTGTAAATCTGCCTTAGATATCGATGATGAACTTTTAGCACATGGCGTTTCTTTATACCCAAACCCTGTTACTAATATTTTAACTATTGATTCAGAAATTTCTCTTTCTAAAATTGAAATCTACTCGGTTTTAGGTAAAAAAATCAAAGAAATTAATTCAGGTTTCAAATCCATTCAAACCAACAAATTATCAAATGGGATTTACATAGTTAAAATGTATTCTGAAAATGGTATGACTACTAAAAAACTTATTAAGAAATAATAGAAGATTAATCAAGTGTTGCTTTGTATCGAATCATACCCTTATTTACAAAACATATCGAAGGTTCAGTTTGATATCACATTAGGATCTAGGGTTTATTAAACCACTAATTTAATAATATTCTGATATTAATTATAAGAAGCTGATTTTTTCAACATCTCCATTAAGAAAATTTCTGGATGTTGATCAGTTGTTATTTTGAATATTTCCTTTCTTAATTTCTTAATTTCTCAATTTCGAAATCAAATTGAAAGTATTGATTTGTTCCTTTATATTTCTTTTTTATAATTTCAATACCATGTATTTTATTCTCAAGACATACTAAATTAAAGTAACTAGTATAGCAATCATTAGTTAAATGAGGTTGACCATTTTTTTTAAAATGTGTTCCGAAGTAATTGGTATAAGGCATATCTCAAAGTTAGAATTTAATCAAATTAATGGTTGCTTGTAATTGTAGCATTTACATTTTTTTTTTTTGAAACTTCTTTCAACGAAAGCGTGAATTAATCCACAACATCACCCGCACTCCCTTTCACAATTGGGACGTATCCCCCATACGAATTATTAACTTAAAATTTAAAATCATGGTAACCGTTGTGAACTATTTAGCCAGACAAAACAAAGCTGGTGGTAAATTTAATGTTCTAGTCATCCAATGTGGTATAGAACAAGTAAGAAGTACAGAAACAGGAAAGCTATATTTTACAGCTAGAACCTGTACAGTACCCGCAAGTTTTGATGAAATGACTTGTAAGAATTTAATTGGTACAGAATTCCCAGGTAGTATCAAAAAAGTAAAGTGTGATCCTTATAATTATAACATTCCTGGAACAGAAGAGATGATCACTGTAAAACACACATGGGAATATGTTGACAATATTGATGAAGTAGTATCTGAACATGTTTTAGGGACTGCTGAAGCCATTATTTAAGTTAATCGATAATTATAGCAGTTTCAATTGAGCCTCTTGTGAAATATCAAGGGGCTTTTTATGACTTATAATGAAAAATATTATGGACTATAATACAAAAATATTAGTTTATAACTACACATTAACTAGTATAAATTAGTAAGCATATGTGGACATGAACTAATACAAAATCACACCAATTATGATGAAATATTACTTTAAAATTAAAATCCCTATTAATTATATATAGCTAAAAAGTAAAAAAATCAATTTAAATATTAAAGTTCCATGAATAGAAAACAACTAGCTGAAATACTCAAATACTGCTCTCCTAAGGAGATACTTGTGGTCACTTGGGATAATAGACTAATAACATTGAAATGTCCTTTCAAGGTTAAAGTAATTCAGAAAGTAGCCACATTAAAACTGAGACAGATTCTAACAGTAGATAAGGTAAAAACAACTATAGATTTAAAAACAATTTTTATGGTTGAAGGAAAAGCTTACTACTACCATTATTTTGACTTTGTATTATAATTGCATTGTATGCATAAATATATGAATATTGAAATATTTGTACGCTTTTCACTATATGTTTTGTTGAAAATAGATTAATATTAACCTTAAATCAGCGATAAACTAAAAATAATGTTAAAAATATTAGGAATTGTCAATTATTTTTCGTATACTATGGGTTGGAAAAAGATGGTTTGATACCATTATATAGAAGGAGAAAATAAACAGAAGAAAAAAAGGTAACAAGAAATAAAAAAGTAACAAGAAATAAATCTTTTAGTATATAGGGTTAAGCCATACAGAAATAATAACTGTATGGTTTTTCTATTAGTATAAAGCTCCAAATCATCATTGATAATTTTAAATTTTGCTAGGGCTAGCAATTATAATATATATTATGAAAAACCTTAAAAAAAAGGATATAATGTTACCTGAAAAAAGTTATTTAACTTTTGAAGATATGATGAAGAATTATGAAACAAGACCAAAAATAGATTATTTATGGAGTGGGATTAAAGAGAAAACATTCGGTTTAGTATTTGGCCCTAGTAAAAGTGGTAAAACCATTTTTTGTGAGAATCTAGCAATGAGTATTGCTGCTGGTCGGAAAAATTATTTTGGATACAACCTTAATGGAGTACCAAGAAAAGTCCTATTTGTAGGTTTAGAAGAGCATTGGGAGAATCGAGCTGAAAGAAATAAAATGCAGTATGACACTCTTGATGATGATGAAAAGTTGTTGCTAAATGAAAACTATAGATACCAACCGATAGAATTTACTAAAAACCTAGTAAATAAGCAAGATTGGAAGAATCTTATTAAAACTATAAAAAGTTCTAAAGCAGAAGTAGTTTTTATAGATAGTATTACAAGAATGAATACAGGAAAACTTGAAGATAGCCCAACCGCTGAAAAAATAATGCAACGGTTAAGAAACATTTGCTATGATTTAGGAATAACTCCTATATGTATCCATCATACTCCTAAAATGTATGATAAGATACTAACTATGGATTGTATTAAAGGTAGTGCAGTTTTTGCACAAGAATCCGATTTCGCAATAGGAATTAGTAAGAGTACTAAAGGATTTAGATATCAAAAAAATATTTTCTTTAGATATGCAGCTGATGATGATGATACAGTTAAAGAGTTCGAAATCAACAGTAGCACTTGGCTCAACTTCTTAAGTGATGTCGATGAACAACAATTAATTGATAGAAGTGATAGAAGAGGTAAGGGAAAAATAAAGATAATAGAAGATTATTTAAATAAAGATACATCAATGACGTATTCTTTAAATGAACTTATAGATCATTTTAAACCCATACTAGCCATAAAAGAAAGGCAAGTACAATATTATTTAGGTGATTTAGTGAAAGAGAATAAAATCACTTCAGATAAAGGTTTCTATATGTCAATTAATTATAAAAATGATGATGTCAAAAGAGTACAATAATTATATTATTTACAAAGTAGTAAATAAGGTAAATGATATGGTATATATAGGTGCAACTACTAAAGTTGTTGATTCAAGAAAAAAAGACCATATACAAAAGGCTAACAAAGAAGTTGGTCATAAATTTCACAGAGCCATCAAAATTTTTGGACCAGAGGCTTTTGAATGGAAAGTAATAGATCATACTGCTAATGATATACATGAATTAGCTAGTAAAGAAAAAGAGTATATAATTAAGTATGACTCTAAGGAAAACGGTCTCAATGGAGACAATGGTGGTGGTATATCCAAAAATATATTTCAGTTTAGTATTCAAGATGGTAGTTTAGTTAACACCTATGATTGTTTAGAAAATGCAAGTAATGCAATCAATGCAAGTAATAAGGCAATATCTAAAACTTGCTTAAGTGTTAATCAAATTCTAAAAGGATTTTATTGGAGTTATGAATATAAAGAACCTTTTATTCCTAATTCTGATAATAGAAAAAAGGAAGTATTTCAGTATGATTTAGATGGCAATTTTATTGCTAAATATATATCTGTATCTGAAGCTTCAAGACAAACAGAAGTAAATAATACTTCAATTGGTAAAGCATGTAGGAACGAAAGAAATCATGCAGGTGGTTATAATTGGATCTATAAATAATATTAATAATCAATTTAAAACTAAGAAGGGTTACAGAAATGTAGCTCTTTTTTAATGCCAAAAAATATGAAAAATAACATCGCAGAAATTGAAGTTAAGTATAAACTGAATGGAGTTGATACTAAAAGAGTAAAAATTACAAAAAGTCGGGATGCTTATGAAGCTTTTATAAGTAAATGGAATATGGATACTATTCAATTACAGGAGGAGTTTAAAGTTTTACTATTAAATAGAACTAATGAAGTATTAGGTGTCTATACAGTAGGTAAAGGAGGCATTACAGGTGTTTCTGTGGATATTAGGTTGCTATTTGCAGTTGTATTAAAAAGTTGCTCTATATCTATTATTACATGTCATAATCATCCCAGTGGTAACTTAAAACCAAGCAAAGCTGATATAAATATTTATAGGAAATTGAAAAAGGTATCTGAAACTATGGATATTTCTTTACTAGATAATTTGATTATAACTAAACGCGACTTTTTTAGTTTTGAAGATAATTTAATTGGATGAATAAGAAAAATAAAAAATTTAGAAAGCATCCCAATTTGGGGTGCTTTTTGTGTTTAAGGGACGAATAGATTCTTTAGTTTTCAGCACTTCTAACTAATTTTATTATTCTATTTTTGCTTAGTACTTTATTCTCTCAATTGATTAATTTGAAACCAACAAAAAAGAAATTTAAAATTTTTGCGCTTTCCATTATTTTATTAGTTGTTTTTTTAATCTTCTTTTATATTCGATTTAAGCTAACTAATATACATGGTGAAGAGTTTAATCTAACGATAGTTTTTAAAGCCCTCAGTTTATTCGAAAAGTGGTTAATGTCGAGCACTTTTATTTCATCAATAATTCTAAATATTTTTCATTCTAAAATATATGAGTTGTTATTTCCTGATAATTCTTTGGAGATTCTAAATAATACGGAAGAGATTTTAAATGAGCAGAATAAGTCAAATAAAAAAATTAAAAAACTTAGTTTAAAAATTGACAGTTTGATTGAGGAAACAAAAACAAATCCGAAAAATTTACAGAAGTATATCAAAAAGTTGCCCTCAATAAGTAAAGGAAAAAGAAAGCTTTTATCCAAGGTCAATGTTTGGAGAGAAAAAAATGTTATTACAAAAAGTGAATTATTTATTTTAACCGCAATTATTGAAAGAATCTATGAAGAAGTTAATTCTCTGGAGCTTAATATAAATAGGACTCGGAAAATGAGTATTCCAAATAAAAGTATTGAATATAAAAAGATTTTGGCAGCATACAGAAGAGGGAATTCCAAACAAATTGTTAAAATATATTTTTCCTCAAAGGAAAAGAAATCGAGAAAACTTATAGGTTTACTTCGAAAATCTCTTGAGTTGACTAAATCTCTTTATTCTTATGATGAAACAATTAAACTTTATGAGCAATTAATAAGATTGAAAAAGAGCGTAAAATTCTACAATGAATTTGCTTCTTATCTAAGTAAATATAACCACTTTAATAAAGCGATAAAATATTATAATATCTCCTTAAAGAAGTTAAGAGAAAATATAGATCCCGACAGTAAAAAGGATTTATTTAAATTATCTAATGTTCTACATAAATTAGGTAATCTACACATTGAAAAGAATGAGTATAATATCGCTCTTGAAAGATTAAACGAAGCCAAAAAGATAAGGACAACATTAATTAATGACGATCCCAATGTTTATTCAAGAGCATTATCAAACACATTGAATTCAATTGGAGTAGTGTATCTTGAAAGGTCAGAGTATAACCTTGCTCTTGAATATTATAACTTATCCATTGAAATACGTAAGAAATTGCTAAATAATGAAAGAAATTTTAAGAATTTGAAGCTTTATGAGGGCAGCTTGAATAATTTAGGTCAATTACAATATATGATGGGTGAATTCAGTCTTTCAATTAAGTATCTAAATGAAGCTCTGGAAATATTAAAAATGCTCATAGAAAAAGACAACAAAGAGAGTTATTTAGGTAGCATGGCTACTACACAAAATAATTTAGGTATGTCATACCTATCTTTAAAAGAATTTGATTTGGCACTGATTAATTTAAAGGAGGCAGAGAAAATTAGAAGAGAATTGGCTGTGGAAAACCCTAGATATTATAATGCTCATTTGACTGGATCTTTATTAGGTCTAGGCAATTTGATGTCGAATTTAAGTCGTCATAACAAAGCAAAATTATATTATGAAGAATCTTTGAGAATTTTGATCGAGTTTTCTAAAGAGTATCCTGACACATATTTACCACATTTAGGTATAATCTTTTCAAGTTTAGGAATCGTGCATTCTGATTTGGGGCAATATAAATTATCAATTAATTACTTTGAAAAAGCTCTCAATTTTTATAAAAATAATTTGGATAAATCTCGATTAAAATATTTGCAAGAAATTGCATCTAATTCGCATAACTTAGCTCTAGCTTTTAAAGAAACTGGAATGTATTCAAAAGCTTTAAAAAAATATAATGAAGCAATTGAAATTAATAGGCAGCTTACAAAGGATAAATCGCTGAAAAATTTATCTAGTTTGGCTTTTTCCTTAAATGGATTAGGTGTGTTGCTAAAACAAAACAAAAAATATCAAGAATCTTTTGAGAAATATGAAGAGGCTTTGAAAATAAGAAAAGTGTTAGCATCAAAAAATGAAAATCTCTATTCTCAAGATTTAGGACACACACTTGTAAATTTATCCAATTTATATTTTGATGTAAACATCATAGAACAGTCCTTAGTAAAGCACAAGGAGGCAAAAGAAATTTTCAGAAAGAATGCTTTAAAGAACTCTAAAGCTTATGAGTTTGATTATGCAGAGAGTTTAATTAGTGGAGTTAATTATTATGGAGAAAACAAAAAGGATTTAAAAGTTGCTGTAGAAATTCTTGAGAAATATAAGGAATCTCCTCAAGCGTCTGAGTTGCTTAATCAGATCAACCAGATAATAGGCTTAGCATAAAGAATTATTTTTAAGTAGTTCTGCTAAAGTAGTATAGTTCGAGTCCCGTCCAGACCGCAATTTTTCTCTTAGTCGTTGAGAAACTAATAATAGTTGTGTTGTTTTGGTGTTTAGAAAAACACCGAGGTTTTTAAATAAACCAATGGAAAGCTTCCCAAATTGGGATGCTTTTTTTGTTTGAGTTAATCTCCAAATTTAAAGAGATTTAATTAAAAATATTAATTCTAAGTTAATTTTAACCTAGAACTTTTTTCCACCATGTTTTTTTTGACTCTCTCTCACCATAACCATAGCCATAACCGTAACCATAACCTTTCTTTTCATAATCTGTATCGTTAATTAGAATGGCCATATTGGGTAGTCGTTTATTTTCATACATCGTTTTAGGAATCTTTAAAAGACGTTTATCTAAAAAATTTGCTCTAATAACATAAATAAATAAATCAGCATGATGGCTTAACAATAATGTATCAGTTACAATATTTACCGGAGCAGTATCAATAACTAAATAATCATAATTTTCTTTCCCATATTTTAGCACCTCCTCAAAACGTCCATTCAATAATAATTCTGATGGATTTGGAGGAATAACTCCAGTCTCTAATATATCGAGATTAGTCTCTTTATTATGTACAATTACATCTGATACTTTCAAACTTTCATCTATTAAAAAATGTGTTAATCCTTTATCTGGTTTTGTATTTAAATAAGCGGCAATTTTAGGTTTTCTAATATCTGCCCCAATTAACAAGACTCTTTTATTTAATAATGCCAAAGCAGATGCCAAATTAATTGCAATAAAAGTCTTCCCTTCACTCCCAATAGTTGAAGTAACGAATATTGTTTTTGATTCTTTTTTTACACCAGGAAGCATGAAATTCACATTTGTTCTTAACAATCTAAATGATTCTGCGACCATACTTCTATCTTGTTCAGAAATAATTACTTTCTTATCAGATCTGCTCATTGGTATATCACCAAGAATAGGTGCTTTAATAACAGCTTCTACGTCTTCTAGCGTGTGTATTTTATTATCAAGTAAAAAACGAATATAAAAAATAACAAAGGGAACTATAAGACCGAGTAAAAGCACTACTAAATAAACTATCAATTTTTTAGGAGAAACAGGGATCTCACTGCCTTCTGCGCTGTCAATAATCTTGGCATTGGGTACCGTAACTGCCAAAGTAATCGAGTTTTCTTCTCTTTTTTGCAACAAATACAAGTATAAGGTTTCGATTATCTGTTGTTGTCTCTGTATATCCCTTATTTCACGTTCCTGCCGAGGTGCCAGGGTAGTTCTTTCGCCTGCGAGAATTTCCTGTCTTTTATTTTCGCGCAAGGAAATTTGAAGTGATGTCTTTAAATTGACAAGTCTTTGAATGATACTCTCTTTATACTTTGATATCTGGTCAGTTAAATTAATCACAATGGGATTTAATTCGCTAGAGTTACTTAAAAGCCTGTTGCGCTCTAACATTAACTTGTTGTAATTATCGGTATTACTATTTATAGTATTTGAGTCATCTGGCAAGCCCAAATTGATTGGTATCAGCTCATCCTCACTATTCTTTACATAATTGATCATATATTCAGTCAATTTGATCTGAGTATTTAATTCAACTATTTTCTTATTCAACTCGGAGCTAGACTCAAGCATGATACCAGCTTCCGCAGCTATATCGGTTAATTTGTTCTTCGTTTTAAATTCTTCAACACCAACATCAACATCTGACAGGTCATCAGAGATGATCTCTAGTCGTTCATTAATAAACTTATCTGTATTCTTGGCTATCTGGCTTTTATCTTCAACTGCATTTTTATTATAATGCCAAACCAAGTTGTCAATAATTTTCTGAGCTCTTAATTTTACCGGATCTTTTAAACTTATTACTAATAAATTTGATTTTTTACTCTCTGGTGCTATGGTCAGAAGCTTTCTATATTGGCTAGCCACTTCTTTTAATGGTCTTATCTTAATAAAGATCTCCTCTCCAACTGCGCTATTTTCAATAATAACAGGAGTGATAATTATATCTCCAAAATTACATGAGATTCTTTCGCCAAAATCATTCGTGGAAATTTGCTTACCGTCACTGTTGTTTAAGATAATTTTATTATCTGACCATCCACTAACGCTAAAAGTTGTATCTAAATGATGTAGTACCGAATCTGGAAGGAAAAAGTTAATGTTGATTGGTACTTCTTTTTGATATATTTCTCTTTTTGCAACCCTACCTTGACTATAATATGATATGTTCAGTTTCAAATCTTTTACCACATTTTCCATTAAGGTACGCGATTTAAGAATCCCTATTTCAGTATCTAATGAGGTTTTTGAGCCTTTTAAAATTCCGAGATCTTCAAAAGCTGAGAGTTCAGAGGTTATATTCCCTTTTTCTTCATCATCAATTAAAATGGTGGCAGATACTTCGTACTGATAGGTGGCATAGCGTAAATAAAAAAACGCAGATGCCAATGCAATTACTACACTTAGTAAAAACCACTTCCATTGATAGCCATATTTTTCGAAGGCTTCTCTTAGATTTATTTCATCATCTTGCTGCTCACTATCATCAATATAGAAAGTTTTATATTTATTATCGTCTTGCATAAAAATGGCTTATTAATATATAATTGCGCACTAAAAGAATATTTCAAATATATGTAAGAAAACCCTCTTTAATTTAATTTTTAGAATCGGTATCTTTAAGGTGCTTATCATTTTTATATTAGGTTCCTGTTTTTGTGGTCTATATTTTATATTCAAATGAAATAACACTGCCATAGTAAAAAACATTGCAATACTAATAACCAGCAACAAACTCAACATTGGCAAATACAGATTTAAAATATAAAACAAGATGATCATAAAAATACTATATCCGGTTAAGATCAGACTCGAGGCACCATGTGAAAGACCTGTATCAATTAAAATATGATGTACATGATTTCTGTCAGGTTTAAACAGTCCTTTGTTATGCCACAACCGGATCAACACAACCCGCAGCGTATCGGTTGTCAGTATAAATAAAATGCCCAGGGTTAATAACAGCACATTTTCTGGCTGTATATGGAGGGCTTGAAGTTGCACTTCTTCTAATGATAAAAAACGTAATGCTAAAACGCCGATCAAAAAACCAGTGATCATAGAACCGGTATCGCCCATAAATATCTTACGGTTCTTCGAAACATTGTACCGTAAAAAGGCTATTAAATATCCTAAAGGAACAAGAGCCAATAAAAAATAAAAATGTAAATCTAAATTATAAAATACTACCCCAAAAACAGCAAAAACTACAATTCCGAGCATAGCAGCCAGCCCATCTATACCATCTATTAAATTATAGGCATTGAT
>Ga0209633_10004041_pt1 | contig 13333 bp, 15 predicted proteins | sample Cruoilmetagenom1_FD_187290 | JGI IMG/M metagenome (GOLD analysis project Ga0209633, IMG submission 187290) | Oil polluted marine microbial communities from Coal Oil Point, Santa Barbara, California, USA - Sample 1 (SPAdes) (version 2) | ecosystem: Environmental > Aquatic > Marine > Oil seeps ... | reverse complement strand
ACGCTTGAACTCTTCCGTATAACGAATACCCTTAGCCATAAAAATCTCCTTGCTTCACTTTTACCAAGCAAGGTGTCTACTAATCTAGGGGCGATTCACTTATTCTGAATTGTGGCAATAAGCTTCAGCGCAAAATTTGCGGACTGTTTTTGCGGATTAATCCGCGCAAGGCTCTAGTACCAACATAAACGCTTGGGTCACTTCACTGTCTTAGGCGATGACTTGTCACAAGTGTCTCTAACACCGACAAAGTCGACCGAAACCGGCTGGGTGGAGCCTCAGGCACGCGACCCAATCAGGCATCAGGATATAGATCCAATGCTTGTGCCCCGACTAGTCGGTTCCGCTAGCGAGACTCACTTAGTCAGTACAATGTAAGAGCAGCCCCCAAACTGGGAAAGGCGCGAGCCGCACTAATCATAGTCAACACTTGAATAACCAGCTTACCATTAGTGAGGCGGATCAACATGACTAAAGACCATGTTGTTTGCCTAAATCTTCTTGGAAGCATGAGCCGAACATTAGATTTTAACGGTTAATAAAACAGATTAGAGCATCTATCTATGCCCTTGATGGTATACGCTAAATCTGAATGCTGATCTGGTGGTGATGACCAATCAAGAAACTTAAAACCGAGTTTTGATTTTTGAGATCTCGTTGCAACAGCGGTTCTTATAAAATTTGTGCCGTTGGGTAAAAAAATTGCTACACGGATTGAAAAAGTATCGGATTTCGAGCTTATCCTGAATTGTGACGGTAAGCTTCGACGCAAAACACTGTCAGGTATTTGCTGGTTTGTATTTGTATCAATCGCACCGACTAATACACGAAGCAGTGGCAGAGACGCTTTGTACGGATCAATTCCGGTATTCATTGAGTAAATGGTAACCATCGGGCGAAGTCGCCGGTAGAGGTCCGGAGCGATACCAAGGACCTGATCTAATTCGCTGATGGATTGGAAGGGACTATTTTTAGGACCGTGAGGCAGACCAGCGGCTCTATAGGCATTTTTGATCGTTGCGTTAACGTTTCCAGATCTAAAATCAACGACCGCACGCGCTAGTTTCCGAGCTTGTTCCGGCTGAGTTCCAACGCCTAATAATAATCGATTTAATAATGTGACCGAGGCGGTGTTCAGGTCGACCTGGCCTATGACATCTATTATCTTGATGTGAACCAAATTATTATCTATCCGACACACAGAAAGCGTCCCATCCCTGCGTAATTGTTTGTTTGGATTGATTGATTTGGTAGTTCCCAGTAAATCGTTGGCGACCAAATGCGTCAAACCATCAGCTAAAGTTTGAGCCTGAACATGGTGCAATAAATTCGCCTGGGCTTTGATATTTGTTTTCGCATTATTTGCCAATAAAGACGCAATAAGCGCCAAAAATGCCAGCGTCCATAAGACATAAATCAAAATGAAACCAGCATCTTGATTTTGAAGGGGCGGTTTGATTGCCATCGGGCTTACAATCTCGGCATCGATAGCCGTTATCGAGTAATTCTGTTTAGATCACGATGATATCGGTTGCGTCCCCGTTTACTTGTTGGGGTTTGCAACTGAATTTGGGACCGGAATTCATCGGTTACCTGTCGCGCTTCATCAGCGTTCCGGACGACTTGTGGTCTTATGAATATCAATAACTCGGTACGATTGATTACATCCTGTTTTGACCTGAAGGCGGTCCCAAGAATAGGAATATCTCCAAGTATTGGCACTTGGGTTCTGTTCGTCGTGTTGCGCTCCTGAATTAATCCTCCCAATGCGAGGACCTGACCATCATCAACGACAACGCTCGTTTGAATCTTTCGTTGCTGAATTGTCGGACTGTCGATACCGGACGTTGTTGTTTGTACCACATTGCTCACCTCTTGTTCGATATCCAAAACAACGTGGCCGCTATCATTGACCCGCGGTGTCATCTTTAAAATTATCCCCGTGTCACGCAATGAGACGGTATTTACGACCGGGGCGCCAGGTGTTGTAACGCTTTGTGCAGTTTGGGTTGTTATTGGTACCTGATCCCCCACTTGCAAGGTTGCTGTTTTGTTATCTTGCACCATAAGTGACGGTGCTGAAATAACCTGAACATTTGTGATGCCTGAAACGGCGTTGAGTGCAACTTGAATATCGGAAGCTGCAAAAAAATAAGAAAAGCCCGGAAATACACTGGAAATTGCACCATTCACAGCGTTAGAAAATTTATAACTGCTACGTTGTTTCTGAAAATACCATCTCAAACCAAATTTTAGCTCATCGTTTAACGAAACCTCGGCTATCACAGCTTCAAGCAGCACTTGTGTTTGAACAACATCAAGGCGCTGGAGGATACGAAGAAGGCGTTCGTGATTTTTTGGCAAAGCCATTATTAAAAGTGCATTTTTGGCTTCATCTGCAACCACATGAACATTCTGAAATGACCCGTCTGGCCCTTTGCGACTTGTCGGCCCCCCGTTATGAAGTGAAATGCTGGCGCTATTAGCGTTGGGTTCATCTCCTGCTACAGGAGGAGTGATTTGACTGCGTGTAGAAGAATTGCTTTCAGCACGTGCGACTTCAAATCTTGGGGCAACATTTGCAGATAATGAATTGCTATTTGAATCTGCAGTCCCACCCAAAACCTGCCGCAATAAATAAGCCAGCTCTTTCGCACGTCTGTGCTGTATTTTATAGACGAATAGCTGCTGTTCACCGCGTTGGGCAACTTTGTCCAAACTTACAATCCACCGCTTTGCTTTATCGAGATATTCGGGACGAGATGTCATCACAAGCACAGAGTTAAGTCGCCTGTTAGGGATAAATTTGATCACCCCCTTTAGCGGCCCATCTTTATCCACGCCGAATAAAGTCTCCAATTCCTTCACGATGGCAACTGGATTTCCGGTATCAAGCGTATAAAGCGCGATGGACATACCCTTCATCCAATCGACATCAAAGATGCTTATTAGCTCCAATATGTTACGTAATTCCGTACCTGTACCCTTGAGCAATATAATATTTCTGGTTCTATCAACGCGAAGAAATGATGATGCGGAGCCCGTTTGCTCGATAATTTTTTTTACTTCCCCAGCCCCAATATACCTTAAAGAGACAATGACCGTTTGTAATCCCGGTCCGGTTCGCCCTCGAGAAATCGATGCCATGGACTGCTTTGCGCTAGAGTTCGGGATGACACGATAGAGCTCTTCTGAGGCAACAATTGTCGCTCCATTGCCATTAAGAACTGATACAAAAATATCGAATAAAGCATCTTTCGCCACGGGTGACGTTGTTTGGATTGTTACCTTACCTGCAATCTTATCGCTAACGATATAATTGACCTTAAGAATATCTCCCAAAATAATCTTCGCAGCTTCGGTAATGGACACATCAAGAAGATTTAGCGTGACGCCATCTTTCCCAGAAAACGTCGGTACACTTTCAAACTCGCGCCCGTCGCCAGTAAAACTGCCCGTTCCCCGGCTGACAATCCCTTGAAACGAACTTGATCTCGTATCGCGACCAGTATCAAATTTTCTGTATTTTTTTCCGAAACCCTGCTGATCAACATATTCTTCGTGTTCTTGATAATCGTCCCGGGTTATATCTTTTTCATTTCTTGCGGTATCGTTGTAGAGTTTATCCGTTAAAACTGAGCCCACATCAAAGTTTCCGGCACATGCGGGCAATATTAATAGCGATATAAATAATGGAATTGTTCGCCATATTTTTGCGCCAACCACGTTACTCTACCCCGGCGCACAGATATTCATGCACCCCTTTATTAACAATTTACTAACAGGGAGATAGCTCTACGACAAATAGATTGGGCAAGTCAATTGTGCTTAGTGGGCTTATAGAGCGTCAGGGATGCTTCTCGCTCACCATGTTTGAGCAGAACCGTATTTCTACTGATTTGAAACACGGTCCAGTTATTTATTTTCATACCTTCAAAATACCAGGACTGCCTTGAATTTGGCGTTTCTATTAATGCGCGCTTTATTGCACCATCAATAAGCAGTCCTATTAATTTGTATTTGGATGTCGATATTTCTGCGTGTTTCGTCGCTTGGCGGGTGCCAGCAACAACAGCAGTTTCTGGACTTGTTTTTTTTACCGGAAGTGTTCTATCTGGAAAGAATATTGGTTTGGATAGTGTATGTAAAAAACTGGAGATCGGCTGTTTCTCAATTTTTTGTAGGCCATTTTTGCGAACAATTTCAGAGGTTCCTGCATCACCAACAGTGAACGATTTGCTCTTCGCCGGTGTCTTAAGCATATGGTTTAGCACAGATGTTAACTTAACCAACGAGACGCACAGTATGACCATCAGCCCTATTTGAATTATAAGCCGGATCATGGCTGGCTCTTTTCTGGCGAAGAAACTATCTCCGAGGGCCATTTGGCGCCATAAATATTAAGATCGGCAATTAAAATGTATGATGACTGTCCTCGCCTTGAGGTATGTTGTGCAAGGCGTAAAGACAGTTTGTTAATCATCAGAATGGGGCTAGATTGCTCAATCAGATGTAAGATCTTATGCACATTGACAGTTGGTCCACTAAATTGAAGATTAAGGCCGAGATATGTCATACTGCCTATCATCTTTTTGGGAAGCTTTCTCGCGCTGATAAACCTGGATCCGTTGCTCACAACGATACCACGTATTTGCGATTGAAGCTTTGCGACAATACCGGAGTCGCGCTTACCTACTAAATAGTCTGGTCGATAGAGTTCAAGATTATGCCGGTCTAATCCGCCCGGCACTATTTTGGTCGAACGCAGTATAGATTGTAATTTTGATAATCTATTTACGTTCTCTTTTATCCGACCTTGATTAGTTTCATACCGAGTTTTCACCGGAAGGATCACAATTGAAATTATGAGCCCAAGACATGCGGCAAGAATTAATATGGCGGCTACGGGGTGCAGCAGACGTAAAAATAAAGGGCTCATGGCTGCCCCTTTGTTGATTCTGCAATGCTATTTTTCCTCAGTTGAATTTCCCAGCTTACCAAATTGGCGCGTATCTGGAATCTCTCTTGGCGTCGTTGTAAATCAGCAATTACTGGTGATGTAAAAGTAACATTGGCGAAATATTTAGACTCCTCCAGCACACTGATTAGTTCAGATGCAGATTGCGCAAATCCATTGATATATAATTGTTGTCGTTCAATTCGGAAGTTCACAATCCAGGCTGTATCCGGCAAACGTCGTGTTAATTCATCCCAAACGCTTAGTACTGTCAGTGTGCTGATCTTTCGCAATCTATGCTGACTAATTTGTTCACGTGCATTATCAGATTTAATCCGTCTTTTTTTGGTTGCCAGCGCGAGCTTTTGAGTTGCGGAGATTTTATCATCTAAAAGAGATAAAACGACCTCTTGTTTATAAATACTGAAGGCAACAAGCCCACCGGCCAGCATGCATGCTAAGCCAAATGCGATCAGGTTTATTCTAGACAGCCAACGTACCGCGCTATTATTTCGCCTCGATAGGTTCTTTATAAGGTTAATGGGCAAGACACCGTCTAAACCATCAACGACTTCGATCGATGCAAGTGAAATTTTCTTAGCATCAAGATCGCCGATATAACCATCAAGCGCCTCACGTTTAGTTATGACATGGCGTAACTTGCACATGTTTACGTGCTGAGTTTCATCTGCGAGCCCATACCAGTCGGATAAAATGTCAGCGCGAGCGAAGGGTGCAACGCGTTCCATATCAAGAAGCAAAATTTCGTTGGCACGTCGCAAGGCAGATTGAGGTAACTCTTTTTCTAAAAATAGGCATTGTTCCCTTGGTATCCTGATAGCAACTGTCAGCAGTGCCCCCCAGCGATTTGAGCATTTCACAATATATGCGAGTGCTGAATTCCAGTCGCCCTGGTAGAGGAAATTCAGATCAGGAGCTGATGATCGTAGTCCTTGCCTCTCTCTAAAGACACTGACGTCTTCACCCTGGATCAATGCGACGATGCGATAGGGATCGGCTTGATATAGTTTGCGTATGTGGTTTGGCAGGAGCTCAATCAGCTCATTGATCCACCAGTCAAGAAACTTTGATAATTGCTTACGGACTTTCCCACCCGCATTTGCAATTTGAAATATAGCCATAAACGATTACCTTGGGCTGATCGTTGCTGATTGAGCTCTATTATTAAAAGTCACGTAAAATTGGCCCTTGGCACCAAATAATAAAGGCAGCAGAACAATTGCTTGGATTGCTTCAAATCGCGATTTAGGTCATATTCGCCGCTCGTACAATTGCTTAGTAGTATTAGGTCTCATCACCATGTTGCAAGACTTAGATCCAACTGAACATTCACCAAGACCCTGGCCTCAGTCAACTGATCCCTATAAAATCGAATTTATTAGGGATTTTGCGACATATCTCAAAGAGAATTATAATGTAGAAAATGCTGATTTGGAGCGTGCCATTCAAGCACAAAAACAAACCGACCAGCGCTTCGACATTGTTCTTACTGAACTTGGCTTAATCTCAGAAAAAAATTTGATGAGTGCTATATCAAATTATTTTCAAATCCCGGTAATAGCCCCTGACACTTTTCCGGTATCACCAGTTCTAGAAAAACATCTTGATGCTGATTTTGTGAAGCGCAATCGACTGTTACCCCTCACAGATGAGACCGACAAAATAATTATCGCCGTTGCTGATCCTTTCAATGCAAGTGCAATTGCGGCTATTTCGTACCTAACTGAAAAAGAAGTGGTTGCCAAATTGGCATTGGGTCGTGATATCGATGCTGCGATCTCACTTATTTATGCTTCGAATGAAGAAGTTGTCGATGAAGCGTGGCAGGAACCCGAGGCAGGCAATTACATTAATGATGACGATATTCAACGATTACATGATATTGGCAGTGAAGCCCCGATTATACGGCTCGTAAACCGTATTATTGGCGCTGCAAAAGAGCAACGTGCCTCTGACATACATATCGAACCGGTCGCATCTGATGTCAGAGTGCGATTTAGAATCGATGGTGTAATGACTGAAGTGGAGCGACTTCCATCCGAGCTTCATCCAGGCGTAACATCACGAATTAAAATTATCAGCAAGCTCAATATTGCTGAACGGCGCATGCCCCAAGATGGTCGAACAAAGTTTATAATTGGCGGGCGTGAGGTTGATTTACGGGTCTCAACGATGCCGACATTTCACGGCGAGAGTGTCGTCATACGCCTGTTAGATAAAGACAGTGTCGACTTGTCATTCGAGGCGCTTGGCTTTAATCTCGGGTCCTGCGCCACACTGGAAAAGTTACTCAAAGCTCCCAACGGAATAATGTTGCTTACAGGTCCAACTGGTAGTGGTAAAACGACCACGCTTTATGCAGCATTGAGATTACTCAATTCCGTCGAGCGCAAAGTATTTACGATTGAGGATCCGATCGAATATCAGCTGGGTGGGGTCAATCAAATTCAAATTCAACCAAGCATTGGGCTTGATTTCGTGCATTGCCTTAGATCTGTTCTTAGACAAGACCCAGATGTAATTATGGTTGGCGAAATGCGCGATAGTGAAACCGCACGTATCGGTGTCCAGGCCTCTCTAACAGGTCATTTGGTTTTATCCACCCTTCATACAAATAGTGCCGCATCAGCAGTTACGCGCCTGCTCGATATGGGCGTGGAAGATTACTTATTGAGTTCGTGCCTCACAGGAATTATTGCGCAAAGATTGGTTCGCAAACTTTGTATGGACTGTGCTGAAATCTGTGAGGGTCAAGAGGTGCGCATTTCCGAATTGTTACGCGACCTCCCAAATGGCGTCCATTTAAAACAACCTGCGATATTAAAAACCCCAGTTGGCTGCAGCAATTGCAGAAACACCGGTTACAATGGCCGTACAAGCATTATTGAAGTATTAGTTGTCGACGAAAATATAAGACAGACAATGGTGAAAGGCACCACGGACAAAGAAATTGAGGCGGCTGCCATATCAGGTGGTATGGAAAGCCTTTATCAGCATGCACTTATAAAAGCTCTAAATGGCGAGACCAGTCTTGATGAAGTTTTCAGGGTAACGCGGGGCAATAATGCCTAGATACCGGTACACCGCCTACACACCTAAAGGCGATATCTTAAATGGTGAACTTGAAGCTCAATCAAACACAGATGCATTGAGCGTCCTCAACCAGAAAGGATTGCATCCATATATTACTGAAAAATTGGATGGGGTTGGAGAGGTTAAAAACAGATCATATCTTTGGGCTCTACGTAATAAAATCACAGTCCAAGATTACGCCAATTTTTCACGCGAATTGGCAACTCTCGTTCAAGCTGAATTACCTCTCGATGAAAGCTTGCGATTAATGGCGGGACATAAGGGAAATAAAAAACTAGCAAAATTAACGTCCACCTTATTAACCCATGTCGTTGCCGGCACGCCGCTATCAACTGCCTTACAAGAACATGCAGATAATGCTCCATTAATGATGGAAAGCATGATACGCGCGGGTGAAGCACGGGGTGATCTGGGTACGGCTCTATCTGATCTTGCTTCATTTCTGGAGGCGCGGATTGACACCCAATCCAAGATAAGTTCTGCTCTTACCTATCCTATAATTCTCACGGTTACCGCGATATTTACTATTGCCATTATCATATCTGTTCTCGTTCCAACATTATTGCCATTATTTGAAGATACTGGAGCAGTGGTACCGCCAGCTTTAGCTGCTGGAAATTGGCTCTCGGTTCAAATTACGGAACATTGGCTTGCGATCAGCTTAGCGTTGTTAATCATCGTTTTAGCTGGTTGGAAAATTCTTCGGATAGAGGCTGTTCGACGTTTGGGAGATCGATTAGCGCTTAAGCTTCCCTTAATCGGTTCACTTGTAACCAAACATAACCTCTTCATGTTTGCCCGCATGTTAGGTACGCTGCTACGAAATGGGGTGCCGCTTATACAAGCGCTTCAAGTTTCTGCGTCCGTTGTTCCTAACCGAAATATATCCAGTCTTATTCAAGCGGCTGTACAGCCGGTTCAAGAAGGGCAGCGCCTTGCTGAGGTTTTGACCCAATCCAAATCGATCCCTGAAACTGCCATTAGTTTCATTGCGATTGGAGAAGAATCAAGTCGGCTGGACGATATGCTTTTGCATATGGCAAAGCTATATGAAAAGGAAACATCGCAGCAGCTGGAACGTGTTATGACCATGCTAACTCCAGCTATTACCGTAATGATTGGCATCGTGGTTGGCGGACTAATATTATCTGTTATGCAAGCTATTTTAGGCGTGAACGATCTGGCACTACAATGATGGTTAAATGCAAGTTCACAGACCATACCTCTGGCATGTCATTGATTGAGGTTATCGTTGTGTTGGCCATTCTATCTGCGATATTTACACTCATCGCTGGTTCAATGACCAAACCTAGAAACGGCTCTGAGCTCCGCATAATCGTTTCAAAACTAGCCAGTCAATTACGGGCTGCGCGCGCAACAGCAATTAATAAAAATAAATCTATTGCGTTTGTTTTTGATGCGCCAAATCGCTCTTATCATATCGAAAACGTTACAAAGATAACGACCTTACCGAATAATATTGACCTCAAAATTACGACGGCCAGAAAATTTGTGCGCCACCCGACAATGGTAAAGCTAGTCTTTTTCCCAGATGGAAGCTCATCGGGAGGAAGGATTATGCTTTCGAGCCAAAATCAGAGAACCGAAATCGGTATCGCGTGGCTGACAGGAGCTATTATCGTTGAGGCGCCTTTAAGATGATCAATTCCAATGAGGATGGTTTCACGGTTATTGAGGCAATTGTATCTTTCGCAATTGTTAGCCTGGTGCTTGTTTCGTTATATGAGGCAATTTCGATGAGTTATCGAAATACCGCGATCATAAAGAATAGAGCGCAAGCACTGGCAAGCGCAACTTCGCAGCTCGCTAATATTGGTATTGTCACACCTCTTGGTCAGAGTAAAACAGAGGGAACATATTCGAACGGAATGTCATGGCGCATGACGATCAATCCATTTGGTGAGCCACAGAAGGAGGCTCGATCATCAACTTATGCGGTCTGGGTTGATTTGCATGTATTTGACATGCGAGAACGTGAGGCGTTTAAGTTGAAGACCATCAAGCTTCAAAGACAATAGATCGAGCATATTGATGTCCTGCAAAAATGATAGTTTCGAACCTTTGCGCGGCAATGATGATGGTTTCACACTTCTGGAATTACTTGTTTCAATTGTGCTTTTGGCGACAATCAGCGCATTGTTAGTCGGTGCTATTCGAAGCGCTAATATTGCTTTGATAACTGCAGAGCATTCGAATAAAAAAGCTTCAACTCATGGTGTTCGAAAGTTTTTGAATGACGCGCTTGCGCAAGCCCGCCCTATGCAAAGTCAGGGGATATTATCTGGCGCTGTGCCGACCTTCCACGGTCAAAAACATCGATTGAAATTTATCACAAATCTGGAAAAGCCAGGTCAATATGGTGGGCTCTATCAATTGGAAATTTTGTCAGAACCGCAAATGACAGATCGCCAAACAATTAAACTCGTTGCGAATGCAGATCTTTGGCGACCAAAACGGAGAATTAATCAATCCAAGGAACGATCTGCCCAGAAGTTTATTCTGATGACTGATATAAGCAAAATGTCTTTTAAATATTTTGGCTCACAAGACAGAATCAAAGCAGCTCAATGGCATACAAGCTGGACAAATATCGCACATTTACCAACGCTTGTTGCGGTTGAGATAAATTTTCATAGCCGCGAAGGTGCAAGGTGGCCTCGTTTGATCACGAAGTTACAATTAAGCGATTGATCTGCATATTCGACAGTTTGATTCACCAGCTTGTAATATCCTCATCCTCCCCGGAGCCACCAATTTTGCCATCGCGTCCATGGCTGAAGAGGTCGAAATCCCCATATTTACCAGGCAACCTATATTGATATATGCGTCCCCAAGGGTCAGTGAGCGCTTTCTTTTTTTTAATATACGGGCCACTCCATTTGGGAATTTCCGCAGGCGATTTAATCAATGCAGAAAGTCCAACTTCTGATGTTGGGTAGGAGCCAATATCCAGATAATAGAGCTCGATCGCGCTTTGAATATTCGAAAGTTGAGTTCTCGCGGTCCCAGTTTTAGCACCTCCAAGATATTTCAGTACTTGTGGGGCTGCCAATGCAGCGAAAAGACTTAAGATCGCCAGCACAACAAGCAATTCAACCAGTGTGAACCCAGCTTCATTTTGTGATCTTAATGGATTTCCGGATAAACTGTTCGACGCGCCATGAGGGCGCTGGTTAAAAATTCGTTTGTTACGGAGGCAATTACCAACATATGTAATCGGGCCAATTAACATTTAATTTATCCTATAATTTCATCTCAAGGTTTTTCATAACCTGAGTGCTGCTAATTAGGCAATGGCGATTAGTAAGATCGATATTGGAGGCAATTACATTGGAACTGGTTTCTACTTTTTTGTGAGGTGCGCATTATCGTAAACTGTTCGAACGCTTTCGAGATTTTATATTCCTAAAATTGGCACACCGATCCAAACAATCCAAAGCCCAAGTGCTAAAAACGGCCCAAATGGAATGCGATCACTAAACTTAATTGAATAGCCAAAAGAGTAAATGCCACCAATCCAGATTAACGCCGCGACTGAACTAATAAGAATAAGTTTGGGCATGCATTCCAGTCCAACCCAAACAGCTGATGCGGCAAGAAATTTTACATCACCCAAACCAAGTCCAATTTGGTCTCGTATTCGTAAATATGACCATCGGACTAATAATGGCAACAATGCTCCTGCGATCGATGAAAATATCGCCCATTGGAAAGTCATACGCCCCAAAAATAAGACTGAGGCCAAACCAACAATAAAAAGCGTAATGTTTAACTCATCCGGGATTCTCATTTGTTGAATGTCGACATAAGAAATTGCTATTAGCAATATAAATAGAAGTAATGTTGGCAAATATTCAATGACTGACAAATTTTCGCTCCTAAACGTAACACCTATGATTCCAATTTATTGGATATATAGCCTTACCTGATCAAGGGGCAGTATAGAATTGCATCAATTGAATGATGCCCTGTTACCCGTCAACATTCATGTGAATCGCCCCTAGATTAGTAGACACCTTGCTTGGTAAAAGTGAAGCAAGGAGATTTTTATGGCTAAGGGTATTCGTTACACAGAAGAGTTCAAGCGTGATGCGGTCGCTCAGGTGAAGGATCGAGGTTACTCGGTTGCCGATGTGGCTGGCCGGTTAGGTGTCAGCACCAAGTCCATGTATGACTGGATCAAGTGTTACAGCAAACCAGAGTCCGATCAGCGTGAAGAAGCTCAGCAGGCTGCTGAAGTGCGGCGCCTCAAGACTGAGCTGGCTCGCGTGACAGAGGAACGCGACATTCTAAAAAAGGCCACGGCGTACTTCGCGAAAGAGGTCAGGTGAAGTACGCCTTCATCAAGGCCCATAGATTGCTGTTTTCGATCAGGGCTATGTGCCGCATGCTTAAGGTTCATCACAGCGGGTTCTATACCTGGCTCAAGACACCGCTCAGCAATCGGGCCAAAGATGACCGCCGGGTGACAGGTCTCATCAAGCAGGCGTGGCTTGAGAGCGGCTGTGTATATGGATACCGCAAGATACATGATGATCTGCGCAGCCTTGGTGAGAAGTGCTGTCCTAATCGGATAGCAAGATTGGCCAAAGAGGCTGGTATTAAAGCGCAAATTGGCTATAGACGTCGGCCTGGAACCTATGGTGGCAAGCCCGCAGTTGTTGCGCTGAACCGATTGAAGCAGGATTTTGATACAAGAGCACCTGATCAAGTTTGGGTGACTGACATCACTTATATTCGCACCCATGAAGGCTGGCTTTATCTGGCCGTGGTCATCGACCTTTACGCGCGCCGCGTAGTCGGTTGGTCGATGCAATCGCGAATGCACATGGATCTGGTATTGAGCGCGTTGCTTATGGCGGTTTGGCGACGTAAGCCAATATCAAAGGTAATCGTTCACTCGGATCAGGGAAGTCAGTTTACAAGCTATGAGTGGCAATCATTCCTGCAAACCCATAATCTGGAAGCCAGTATGAGCCGCCGTGGGAACTGTTATGACAATGCGGTGGCTGAGAGTTTTTTTCAGCTGCTCAAGCGAGAACGGATCAGGCGGACAACTTATTCTACCCGCAAGCAGGCTCGCGCTGACGTCTTTGATTACATCGAGTTTTTCTATAACCCGAAACGCAAGCATGGTAACAATGGATTGCTGTCACCAATAAGTTTTGAAACACAGCAGAAATGGAAACGGCAGGGCGTCTAGAAAACCTGGGGCGATTCACTTTGCATATGGAGCCGTCA
>Ga0209633_10004040_pt1 | contig 13335 bp, 14 predicted proteins | sample Cruoilmetagenom1_FD_187290 | JGI IMG/M metagenome (GOLD analysis project Ga0209633, IMG submission 187290) | Oil polluted marine microbial communities from Coal Oil Point, Santa Barbara, California, USA - Sample 1 (SPAdes) (version 2) | ecosystem: Environmental > Aquatic > Marine > Oil seeps ... | reverse complement strand
TCCGATCTATGAATCAATTTTGGGAATAAAAACTCCAGTTGCACCAACATCCTTACTGTCTTTAATTAGTCTATCATCCAAACTTGATGCAGTTCCGGGAAGATGAAAAATCACAATTTTCATATCATCAATATTTTCATAGATAATATTCTGTTCACTTGTGATTGAGTAAGGATATGCTTTTGAAAATTCATCTAAATGAATACCAACAACTTTTTCATTTTGGGAAAGTCTATTATCTTTTTCCCCTCTAAACAAGAATGGAATTGTACCTTCGTAATCATATCCAACATAAGGGTTTCTACCATATGGTCTATCAAACCCAGTTTCTTTTGAGAGAACAATTCCATTAGGATTTGATAAAGCAAAGTCTTTGAAAGAGATTATTTGAGATTGAATTACATCTAGTTTTTTCCCTAACATTTCACCAACGATAGCTTCACCTGTAAATTGTTGCCAGAAGGATTCAGTTAACTGATCGTACATTACAAGATCAGAATTCCTTAGTAAACCTGAAACTCCAAAATTTACATCTAATCCATTTAGCTTTCTGTTATATACAATTCCGCTATAGCAAAGTGGACAAAAAGAAACTAAAACTGGTACATCTCCAATTTTATCATTTACAATTTCATGAAACATTAAGATCTGCAATGGATATGCCTTTGCAATACCATCAATATTAACATAAATTACTGGTTCATTTTGGGCTAACCATTCTGACGATTCACTAATAGTAGTAAATTTTGGATTAATGATTGCCGGAATTCCATCTTTGGGAGGTCCGCCCGGAAAAAGTTCGCTTAAATCAATTGATTTTTTTTCAAAGTTGGTTGTCCACTTTGGGTAAACCTTTGAAATATTCTCTAATCCATCTTGTGCAAAATTCATATTAATCAGAATGAAAAAAATAAGAAGCAAAACATTTATTTTAATATTCATATAATTTATCTCTCATAAAGTTCAGTATTTTGATAAAAAGTTGCCCATGCAAACCAATATGCGATAAATGATTTAGCAGGTTTTAATTGTTGGGTTTTGTCTTCGGATCTTCCAAATAAATCATACTTGTTTCCATTGCTATCATTGATGAACCAAGGTGTATCAGTTGTGGAAGAATTAAAAACTATCGTGTCAGAAATTTCAGATATATCAAATGCAGTAATAATATTTTTGTTTGAGTTTCCATAAATTAAAAATCTTTTTTGACTAAAAGTATCAAATATTATTTCTCCATCAGAAGAGAAGTCTAAAATCTTATAAGCTTTAGTAGCATCACCATCAATAATTCCTAAAACTCTTTCTTTAGCATTTAATCTACTATCTTCATGATCTACTGGGAATAATAAAGATGAATGATTGGTCTTATAATTACCATATGGATACCTTCCATAATTCCTGGAGAAACCGGTTTCCTCAGAAACAACTTGAGCATCAGGAAATAATTTTCTTGCTGTTTCCCAATTAGTTTCTAATAATGGCAAGGTTTTTGCGAATTGTGAAATCAAAGCTCCATTTACACTTTGAAGCTTCATCTGTGACCAATTGCTTTCTGTTTTTCTATCATAAGGAATTAAGTTTGAATTGTACAAAAGTCCACTAACCCCAAAAGTTGTAGTTTCTCCGTCAATTACTCTATCCCAGTTAATAGCGGAACCAGTTAACGGACAATACGTTAACGCATATCTAGTTGAACCAATTCCATCATTTATTATTTCGTGCCAATCTAAGATTGCATGCGGATAAATTTTAATTTCGTCATCAATATTTACAACTATTACAAGATCATCGAAAGATAAATATCCTACTCTGCTTGCATGAATAAGATCTGGCGTCACAAGTGCTGGTATTCCATCTCTACCTGGACCACCATCAAAAATTTCATCATTAGGAATTAACCATTCTGAATCATCCTTTGATAACGATGATTGAGTGGATGATGAAGTTACTTCATCACAACTTGAAAAAGTAAAAGCTAAGAGAATAACAAGTAAGTTTATAATTAGTGTTTTCATGTTAGAACCCCAAATTATTATTTATGTTTATTGAGTAATTGATAGAAAGTGAAATGGAAAAAGTCGTAGTTAGTTGTGTGCCAATTACATCTTGGTAAAAAGGAACTTCACCAGTAATGCTTGTTGTTAGATTATCCGTTAATAGAAAATTAATTCCAGGTAATAAATAAAACCAATTCCCACCAGTATTCGGAATCCCACCTGAACTAAATTCATCTGGTTGAGCATTTCGGTATCTCGCTAACATTGTTATATCAAAAAAAGTATCAGTTGAATATGCAAAACCAGATGTTAGAATAAATTCATTACCAAATTTATAACTATCTAAATTTTCTCCAAATCGATTATTTGTTCCATTTAATCTATATGAAGAATTAGCTACAAAAGTTAATTGTGGAGATAAAATATCGCCTTTAGAGAAATACACCCAAAGTAGAGCATCAAAAGAACCAGTTCCGGGTTGCATATCAGCGGGAAGTAAAACACTATTATCTCTAACACTGGAAGATCCAAGAGGAAGCTTTCCACCAAGTCCAAATGCTAATTCGGTTCTGTTAAATAAATCCAACTTCAGTAAATTATATTTAGCTAAAAACAGAGCATCACCAATACCACTAACGTTTAATACGTTTTCAAAATTGGAAATTGTTTGGATCTTTCTTGTTTGTCTCATGAATGAAAACAATGCAGATACTGATATTCGGTCAGTCAAACCATAATTAATCTCAAAAAGATATGATTGAGAAATCCGTTCTCGTTCCTGATCTTCTAAAAAGTTTGATCCAGTATAAACGTCTGTTAAAGAATTATATTTTGTAGATAAACCCAAAGAGAGAATTCCTTTTGAAGCAGTTGACATTTCTAAAGAACTAAGTAATGGTGTTCCCGCAGTACAGCATGCTTGAGCGACCAAAACTTTTGAGCTAAACAAAAAAGTTATAATAAAAAACATTTGTTGTAGTTGTTTCATTTTTCTCCTCGCTGTAAACATAGACGAATGAGATTTTTCAAGTTGTCAGGTAAAAGACAATATCTCAGCGAAAAAAGAGAAAAATTTATACCTTAAAAAAATATATTAAATTGAATTTGAATTAAGCTAAGAAAAGAATATTTTTAGCTTAATAATAATTGAGGCGAGTAATGGCAAACAAATCTAAATTATGGTTTTTAGAAAATTTTAATTTATTCGAAAATCTATCAGAATCAAAAATGGAAGAACTTGGAAGCATTACTACTATGACGGAAACAACTAAAAATGATCCAATCTATTTTGCACAAGAACCTTCCAATTCTATCTTCTTTCTAAAAAAGGGAAGAGTTAAGTTAACCAGAACATCTGATGATGGCAAAGAGATGATAATTGGTCTTGTAAATCCGGGAGAAGTTTTTGGTGAACTTGCAATATTTGATGGTGATGAAAGAAGTGATTATGCCACTACTATGGATGATTGCCTTATTTGTGCAATATCTAAAGATGATTTTAAAAAATTTATTGAGAAAAACCCAGAACTTAATCTTAAAATCAGCAAGCTAATAGGTTTTAAACTTAAAAAATATAGTGAACGTATTGAACAACTTGTATTTAAAGATGCACATCAAAGAGTAGTTTCATTTATACTTACTCTTGCAAAAGATCATGGTAAAAAAATTGGTGATGAATATTTTATTAAACCATTTTTAACTCATCAAGATATTGCAAAACTTACTGCTTGTAGCAGACAAACAGTAAATACAATATTAACAGATTTAAGAGAACAAGGCATAATTGATTTCGATAGAAGAAAATTAATTATTCACGATGAGGATAAATTATCGGCTATGATATAATTTTGTAAGCTGCTTGACAATCTTTTTATCGTATCAGTATTATTATGCGATATGATAAATATAAATGTTTACGTTGCCAACAATTGTCCGGCTTGCAAAAGGGCAGTGGCTATTCTTCAATCTTTTTCTTACTACAATTCGGGAGTAGAATTAATTGTAATAAATATTGAGAACTCAAAAGCACCGGTTACCATTGTGCCTGCAGTTTATTTAAATGATGAGTTATATTGCTTTGGTGAAATTGACAAAAGTAAACTAAAATTAAAAATTAGAAATCTTTTATCATAGTATGAATTTAAATATTTTTAATTCGATTATTCCATGAACCCAATTCTGCATAAAACCTACGTAAACAAGACATCCAGGCTGATTTTAGTTTAATTTCATATAATATTATTCGATAGTTATTCTAATGACAATGGAATAATTACGATGAAAAACAAAATAATTCACGCCAAGCTATTTTCCCTGCTATTCTGCGGGTTATTTTCAGTTTTAAACGCGCAAATTGAAGAAGATTCATTAGTAACTGAAATTAATTCATTACTAAATTTAGAAGTTGCCGAAAAACAATTTATCAGTTCTGCTTCAAAATATGACCAATCTCCTGAAGAAGCTCCATCATCAATAAGTATAGTTACATCAGCAGATATTGAAACTTACGGATATCAAAATTTAACTGAAGTATTAAATAGCCAAAATGGATTTTATTATAGCAACGATAAAGCATCAGATTATATTGGTGTAAGAGGTTTTAGAAGAAGTTCTGATTACAACAACAAAATTCTGCTTTTACTTGATGGACATAGAGTTAATACTTATCAAGTTGATTTTGCACCTGTAAGTGATTTTGATATTACTAATTTTGAGCGAATTGAGATTGTTAGAGGTCCAGGTTCCACACTTTATGGTAACAATGCAGTTCATGCAGTTATTAATCTGATACCAAAAAGAAATTTAGATTCTTATATCCCTTTGCTATCTCTTAAGTATGGTAGTTATAATAATAGAAGTTTTGGATTAAGAACCACTAAACAAGTAAACGAAAATTTATCGTATTCGCTGTATGGAACTTACCAGGAAAGCGATGGGGAGAATTTATATTTTAAGGAATTTGATTCTCCATTGACCAACAATGGATTAGCAGTTGATCAAGATAAAGGACTATATAAAGGATTACTATCATCTGTAAATTATAAACAATTCAAGTTAATTGGTAAATATTCTGAAGTAAGTAAACATTTGCCAACCGCTCCTTTTCACACAAAATTTAATGAAAGACAGGTTCAGTATTCTAATGCCGGATTTTTAGATTTCAGTTGGTCACCAACCTTGTCTTATAATAAATTTTTAATTTTCAAGTTTTTGTATGACTATCAAAAATATGGAAGTAGTTTACCATTCCTTTTTATTCCGGATAACATAGAATTTGAAGGTGAAGCTTCAACATTTGGTACTGAAATACAATTTGTTTGGGATATTTTACAAAACAACAGAATTATTGCAGGTGTTGAGTACAAAGATAATTTTGATTCTAAATACAAATATTTTACTGGAAATACAAAGTTTGTTGATGATGTTTGGTCATATAGGATATTTTCACTTTTCTTCCAAAATGAGTATCAGTATAATTCAGACCTTTCTATTTTCTTTGGTATAAGAAGTGACAGTTTTGAAGGACAAGAATCTGCATTAAACCCAAGAATAGGAATCGTTTACTCACCGTTTAAGAACCACACTTTTAAGTTTTTAGCTGGAAGAAGTTTTAGAGCACCAAATTTAATTGAAAGAAATTTAGAGGAAAAAAATATAGTTGGGTTTAAAAGTAATGCGGATCTTAAATCAGAATATATTTATACACAAGAATTTATTTGGGAATATAAAATTGCAGAAAATCTTTCATCTTCAATGTCTTTATTCAACTACAATATGGAAGATTTAATAGATCAAGTTGTCGATCCAGTAGATGATTTGTTACAATATGTAAATATTGGTGAAGTTCAAACAAATGGTGTTGAAGTAGGATTGAATTATAAATTTAATGGAATAGGTAGTAGTTACTTAAGGTATTCATTCCAAAAAGCGATTGATGAAAATTCAGTTTCACTATCTAATTCACCTGAACATTTAATAAAATTTGGTATATCAAATAAACTCTTCGGACCAATAAATGGGTCGTTTGATATTGTTTATGAATCTGAGAGAAAAACCTTATACGATAAATTTACAGAACCAATTTTACTCTCAAATATCAATCTATTCACAGAACCTATTTTAAATTATTTCCAATTTAGCTTAAAAATAAGAAATTTATTTAATTCAACAATTAGACATCCCGGAGGTTATGAGTTAATTCAAGAAACAATAATACAGCCTTATAGAAATTACATTTTTACATTAACATTCAATTTATAAAATTCTTTAAGGAATAAAGTTCTTATTTATTTTAATGAAATTATTTAACAAAAATATAATCCTTTATCTAATTCTCTTTATTGCATTAAGTCTTAACTTAAGTTATGGACAACGTATAAAAGCACCATTGGCTGTTCAGTTGAAACTTATTCCAAAAGTACTTTCGCTCGATAAAAATTTTATATCTAGGAAAGAAGATCAATTTAATCTTGCTGTACTTTATAGCAGTCTTCAAAGAAATTCTTCTAAAACTAAGAATGAATTTAACGATGCAATTAAAAAGAAAAATATGTTTGTTAAAACAACAAAAATTAATATCTCATTCATTGATATAGCTAAAACTCCAAATATTGAAAAATATTTAAATGATAATAAAATTGATGTAGTTTATATAACTCCGCTAAGAGGTGTAGATATAAACTCAATTGCAAAAACTTGCAAAAATGAAAAAGCATTAACTGTAACGGGCGTTCTAGAATTTATGCAAAATGAAATTAGCGTTAGTTTTGATATAAAAGACAAAAAGCTACAGATTATAATTAACAATACTGCTGCAAAACTTGAAGGGACGAATTTTAGTAGCCGTCTGCTTAGAATTGCAAAAGTTATTTAAAAATGACCAAATGAAAAAAAGAAAGTTTATATCATTAAAGATTAAGCTAACAACAATAATAACATTTCTACTAGGAATGTTTTCTCTATTTATTTTTATATACTTTCCCCAGAAATTTGAAGATGAACAACTTAAAAGTTTGAATGAAAAAGTAAATTCTATTGCTAAAATAACTGCCTATGGTGTTTCTTCTGGTCTATTTTTTGATGATTATGAGGCTACTGCTGAAGAAATTCAAGCAATTATTAAATCAGAGTCTCTTGAATATGTAATAATTCTAAAAGATGAATTACTTTATTATGAATATAAAAAAGCAACTGCAGATTCATGCAAATATAATATTATTGGAATAGACGAAAACTCAGAAAAATTAGAAATATTAAAAAGTCATTCTACTATTACAATGTCGGATGAAAAAATAGGTGACATTTTTATTGGTTATTCATTGACTCATGTTAATTCAAAAATTAATGATTTAAGTGAAAGTATTGGACTTGTAAGTATAGCACTTTTTATAATTGGTGCAATACTAGTTTATTTAGTTGGTTATTATTTTACTAGACCACTAACTAAAATGTTTGAAACAGTTAGTAAAATTAGTGAAGGAGATTTAAAACATAGAACTAGTATAAACTCAAATGATGAAGTTGGTTACCTTGGTGAATCATTCAATCAAATGCTTGATGAAATTGAAAATACAAATATTGAAATGGAAGCTATTAACGAGGAGTTAGAACAACGCGTAGAAGATAGAACCATTGAACTTCAAGATACACTCAATTCTTTAGAAAAAACACTCACATTGCTAAGAGAAGAAAATGAAGTAAGGAAAAAAGCTGAGCAAGAGATTAGTGAATCCTTGAAAGAAAAAGAAGTAATGCTTAAAGAAATTCATCATAGAGTTAAAAACAATTTGCAGGTAGTTTCTAGCTTATTATTCTTCCAATCTAAAAAAATTACTGATCCTAAAACTTTAGAAATTTTCAAAGATGGAGAAAATAGAGTTAAGTCTATGGCTCTTATTCATGAGAAACTTTATAAAGGTAGCGATTTAGCAAACATTGATTTTAAGGAATACGTAACTAATTTATCAAGTTTTTTACTTCAATCTTATGGAGTTGATCAAGCTAATTTCAAAATGAAAAATAGTATGGGAGATGTGAAACTTGGTATTGATACCGCAGTTCCATGCGGATTGATAATAAATGAATTAGTAACTAATTCATTTAAACATGGATTTAAAGATCAAACTAGTGGCGAAATTAAGATAGATATGGGACACGATGAAAATAATAACTACTTATTAAAAGTAAGCGACAATGGAAAAGGATTACCGGAAAACCTTAAAATTGAAGAATCGGATTCCTTGGGTTTACGTTTGGTGAACAATTTAACAATACAACTTAATGGAACTGTAGAATATTCATCAGATAATGGTACAACAGTTAAACTAGTCTTTGAAGATCCAAAATATAAAAAAGCTAGTTGATAATGATAAGTTAAAATTGTTATTGCTTAAGATAAAAAGCTAAGTTCTAATGAGGACAGCATTATAATGAAAAATTCCCGCAATCTTTGTTTATAATGCTATGCTCTGTGCAAAATTCACAATCTGTTATTAAGAGATTGCGGGAATTTGTCAATTTCCTCAGTAAATAATAGTTGAGAATATTTGCTGTCTATATTAGAACTTAGGCAGATAAAAGAATCTATATAATTTTTATTCATTTTGTCATATTGAAGGAGATCGGTTTTTGAACGACTGAAATATCTCGTACATGAAAGATTTAGAGATTCTTCATTGCTATATATAATAGAAGCGTTTGCATAATGTGTCATTCCGGTTTGCACGCTTTTTGTGAAATACCGGTATTGCACAAAACACAAACCGGTATAACCATATAAATTCGAAACTAAATTGTGATTAACATATAACAAGAATTATTAAAAAATAAAAAGGAAGTTAAAATGAAATTAAAAAATTGGATTCAGTATAGTTTATTTTTTTCGGCTCTACTAATTGGATGTAATGAATCAGACTCAGTTACAGAGCCAGAGGAAGAAGTTAATTACTCTGAAGAAATATCAGAATTTTTTCCAGTGAATGTTGGAGATTCGTTTCTCTACAATGTAGACACTCTAAATCATGCTACCGGAAATTTTACAAATATTGGATCAAGGCTAACAAATGTTTATGAGGTAAATAAGATTTTAGATAATACAATTTTCTTGTGCAATGAAGATTATAGTATTCTCGGAAATAATATTCTTAAAAATTCCAGATTTGAAATTACTGCAAACTCATTAGATTTTTTTGCTGATACAAATGGAGTCTCTGCTTTAATACCCGATTCAATTGAATTTGAAATTGATTTAATTCTAGATGAATCATTTAAAGTGGTTGAATTCCCATTAGTTAAAAATGAACCTTGGAAAGTCTATAATGGTGCAGCAAATTTTGGAACTTTCAAATTTGATCTTTTTGAAATTTTTGGAGAATATATAGCATCTGAATCGTTACAGATAGATGGTTTTGAAAATAATTTAGAAACAGAAAAATTTAAATATTCCATAAACCTTAATATCCCGGATATGAGTAATCCATTTGTTAGTACTTTACAAATATATGATGCATATGTTTGGTTTGATCCAGGGTTTGGAGTTGTTAAAATTGAGGGCTGTAAATTATTTATTGATCCAATTACTGGTAATGGATTTGATATTCTTGATTCTAATAAAGTAGTAAGACATGTTTTAGTACCACAATAAAATCATTTGTTAAGTTTACTTTTTATAAATAGTTTTGGCACTTCATAATTATTTATGAATTATTTATAGAAAGTAAACTTTAATGACAATTGACAATTCAACTTCCAACCAAAATATAGTAACTCGTTTAACAATTCTCTGGGCTTTTAGTGAAGCCGCTCTTGGTGGAATTCTTCATGCATTCAAAATACCCTTTACTGGATTAGTAATTGGTGGTAGTGCAACTATCTTTATATCTCTTATCGCTTATTTTGCTGAATCAAGAAACGAAATAATTAAGGCAACAATAAAAGTTTTATTGGTCAAATTTGTTGCAAGTCCTTACTCTCCTCTGACAGCCTACTTTGCAGTAATGTTACAAGGTGTACTTGGTAATATTTTATTTTACAAAGGTTTTAATGGAGTCTCTCCAATATTGTTAGGTTTCCTTTCACTTTTACTATCAGCCATTCAAAAAATATTTATCCTAACTTTAGTTTTTGGTGTTTCCTTATGGGAATCAATTAATATATTCTTCGAATTCATTTTATCTGAAGTTCTTGGTTTTACTAATGCATCAGATTATGTTGATTTAAGTTATCTAATTATTGGTGCGTATATTATTCTGCATATTTTCGGTGGAATAATGGCTGGAATTTATGCGTTGAGTATTCCAAGTAAAATAAAAGCAGCAATAAATGAAAAAGAGTATTTAAAAGTTCCTATCTCAAAAGAATTAATTGGCAGAAAGAAGAAGAGAAAAAAATGGTGGTACAGACCTTCAAGTTTAATTCTGATAATCTTTTCAGTTATTTTAATTTCGTTATCATTCATGTTTGAAAACCTTGGATATGGAGTTGCACAAAAAGTAATCTTTATGCTCTTGCGATCTGTAATCATTATAGTTGTTTGGTTTTATCTTATTTCTCCAGTGCTTCTCAAATTTGTAAAAAATATTCTATCAAAGAAATTAAAACACCAAGCAGATGAAATAGAAAACATCATCAATATATTCCCAAATGTTAGAGCAATTATAAAATTATCTTGGAGCCAAAGTTCAAAATTAAAAGGAATCAGTAGAATGGTTGAATTTATAAATCTGGTTCTTATAAATTTTCTAATTCTTGATTATGAAATACTTAAACATGATTAAATTATAACTAAAAATCTTCACTTTCCCTTGTCCCAATTAAAAACACAAATTGTGATTTAAATCAAAACGATACATTTCCCTGAATTAAAAACAATAAAGAATATTCCAAAAAACATCGATTATAGGCTGAATTAAAACAATAAATCTAAAATTGTGATCTGGCACACACTTTGAATAACTCCCTTTGAAATCAATTATTTATAATTTAACGAGGGAGTATTTAATGAATTCAAAAGGAAGAGTTATTTTAGGATTAGTTATTTTTGCATCTTTAAGCAGTTCAGTTTTCGCACAATCATTTGCTAGTTTGGATGAACCGGTTTTAATTCAGATTAAAAAAGGTTTATCAATTTCTAAATTAGGAGGCGACTTAAATTTTGGGGAATATGTTTTATCAGCAAATAATGAAACAATAAACAAATCAAATGAAGAGGGAATAAACTTTGAAGTAACTGGTCATCCTGGAAGAGCAGTTACAATTAACTTTGCAGATGTTACATTAAGCAATAATGCTTGGGTCAGTGCTAATAGTGGTACTGCAGGCAATTTAACATTCTTACCCGAAGTTGAATCTACAGGTGCCAACAATGCTTATTCTGGAGCATCTACTGTTACAACTGGAGGTAGCGTTAATTTAGTAAACGATGCCGGATTAGGGAAGTTATACTTATGGGTTGGTGGCAATATTGAAGTTACAAATTCAACAAATCAAGGTGATTATGTGGGGACATTTACTCTTTCTGTTGCATACTAAATTAGTTTAATAAAAATAAAATTATAAAAAGTTAAACTTTTAATTTTAAGTACCGATAGTCTTTGTAGCATAGAGCTATAAATTCCTCATGGGTCCTCAAAGGTGTTAGATATCAAAGAGTTTGATATCTGACACCTTTTTTATTTTTAAATTAAGAAAAATATTTTTCCAAAGCTGCTTATTTCTGTCTTAAATTATTTTCATTTTTTTGTAAAATCATCTCTTGATAAAATTACCGTTGTTGAACTCTTTTAAGCAAAAAATAATCAAAAATTTACAAAGATTTTTTTTTGTATCCATTTTCTGTGATGATATTTTATGGAGTTTGGTAGAATTTTATTCAAAAAATGGATCTTATAACTGTATTTGAATAATTATGCAGAAAATTACTTAACAAGCTAAACTATACTATTTAAATACCGATACTGTCTTTGGGCAGATTGTAAATTGGTGCGCACCTCTATATACAATTCTGAAAAAAAATAAAATATTTTCATAAAGGAGCAGAGAGATGAAATCTAAAGGAAGATTTATATCAGGATTAGTATTTTTAATAATTTTAACAGGTTCAGTTTTTGCACAATCAACAGCCAGCTTAGAAGAACCAGTTTCAATTAATATTCAACAAGGTTTATCAATGTCAAAAGTAGCAGGGGATTTAGATTTTGGAGATTATATTTCTACAGGTAGTGATGGAACAGTTACAAGAACTCCAGCCGATGGTGTTAACTTTGAAGTTTTGGGAAATCCTGGTGCAATTACAGTTACTTTTGCAGATGCAATATTAAATGATGGTGGAGCAAATAATTTAACCTTTGTTCCTAATGTTGAATCTACTGCAGGAAGCGATACTTATCTTGGTGCTACATCTGTTGCAACTGGCGGAAGTGTTGATTTAGTAGATGATGCTGGCGAAGGTAAATTGTATTTATGGGTTGGTGGCGATATTGATGTATTAGCTGCTACACCTATTGGTGCTTATACTGGTACATTTACTCTATCAGTTGCATATTAAAAATTGTTAAAAATAAGTTTGTATAATAATTATATAAACTTTTAATAATTCTTTAAGGTGTTAGATTTCCAAATTATTGGTCTCTAACACCTTTTTTATTTTAAATCCTCTTTGTATTTTCATACATGCAAAAAATACTTTTCGTAATACTTTTATGTTTCCCATTTTATAATTTATTTTCTCAAGGAAATAGTTCATCGAGTGCAAGAGCAACCGCTAATTTAATTGTGCCACTTTCAATAAAGGCTGGTAAGGGTGATCTTGATTTTGGTGAAATAATTTTAACCGGATTGCCAATTGCTGAAACTATTTTGCCACCTAATGGTAAAGAGTTTATCGTTTCAGGACAAAAAGGAAGACTTGTAACAGTAATGTTTGATAAAGTTAAATTAAATAATTCTAGATGGCTTAATAATACAAAAAGTGTTTATGGCGAATTATATTTCATTCCTAAAATGCTTACTTCCGATGGCGTTGCTATTTCAAGTGGAAAAAGTATTTTATTAAAACCAAATAATTTAATTGGAGAAGTAAAACTTTTTGTTGGAGGTACAATAAATATTGAAGCAACACAAACTATTGGTGATTATGAAGGTTTGTTCACTATTTCTGTTGCATATTAAATTCATAATGTAAATTGCTTTAGGGAAAACAAGTTCTTCAAATAACAGAAATATCTTCTTTCCTCAAAGAGTAAGAGACTTTGAACAACCACATTTTGTCATTCTGAATTTATTTCAGAATCTCAAATTTGATGAGTAGTTAAAATATAGATGCTGAAACAAGTTCAGCATG
>Ga0209633_10004039_pt1 | contig 13336 bp, 10 predicted proteins | sample Cruoilmetagenom1_FD_187290 | JGI IMG/M metagenome (GOLD analysis project Ga0209633, IMG submission 187290) | Oil polluted marine microbial communities from Coal Oil Point, Santa Barbara, California, USA - Sample 1 (SPAdes) (version 2) | ecosystem: Environmental > Aquatic > Marine > Oil seeps ... | reverse complement strand
CCCCCATCAGGTGCGACATTATGTCACTGTTGAATTTGATATTTATCTATTATTCTCTTTTTTAAAGGTAATTAAAAAATGGAGAATATATGAAAAATACCGCAAGAAGAGTAGCCATAAATTGTACTGTGTTGTTGGCAGCCACTGTAATTTCACCGCTGTATGCAGATACTTATAAGCTAGCTGGAAATAGCAAACATACCGCACATGCCAGTGCGATAAGTCATGCGCCAATTGGTGTTATGGGTGATCATTTACATAAAAAAGGAGGCTGGATGCTTTCTTATCGTTTAATGAATATGCATATGGATGGTATGCGATCTGGAACAGATAATATTTCTGCTGACGAAGTGGCAACTACATCAAATTCATTGGCTGGAGAACCGATGCGCATGGGTAATATGCCTAATGGTGACCCTCGTATGATGAATGTGCCGGGAACATATCGCATATCACCCGTTGATATGGATATGAAAATGCACATGTTTGGTTTGATGTATGGCATTTCAGATAAAGTCACGTTAATGGGTATGCTTAATTATGTCGAAAAAGATATGACCTTATTGTCTTTTAGAGGACCATCGGGTACGAATCAAATAGGAACCTTTAAAGGAAGCACTTCAGGTATTGGAGATACAACTGTTTCTGCATTGGTGAAATTTAAAGAAAACGATATGCATAAAGTCCATTTTAATATTGGATTGAGTTTACCTACGGGTAGTATTAAAGAAAAAGGTTCGGTGTTGCCGCCATTTTCAGGAATGATGGGAACAGTGCCGGGTGAATTGGTGGATATTGATCGCTTGGCATATACGATGCAATTAGGTTCAGGTTCTTATGATTTTTTACCGGGCATTACGTATAACGGTAAGAAAGCATCATTAGGTTGGGGAGCACAACTAAAGGGTAATTTCCGATTGGAAGATAATAGCGAAGGTTATCGTTTAGGTAATATTGTCGAAGGTTCTACGTGGTTAGCAAAGCAATGGAAACCATCTGTTAGCACATCTGTAAGACTTTCTGCAAAGTCTGAAGGCGGTATTCGTGGTCGTGATTTAGTCATTACGGGTGGTAATCCATTGTCGAATGTTGAAAATAGCGGTCGTGATGAAGTAGCCCTTCATTTAGGTGTTAATTTAATGGGTCAGCAGGGTGCATTGAAAGGGCATCGTTTAGCGATTGAAGTAGGCGCACCAATTTATGAGGATGTTGAAGGACTACAGATGAGCAATGATTGGACGGCAACATTAGCTTGGCAAAAAGCGTTTTAAGGTTTTAATTGTTTCAACTCTGATCTTTTTCCTATCCTCCTTTTTTGAAAAAGATCAGAGTTTTTTTAAGTGCTTAACAAAGTTAGGTTAGAATGGGTTTTCCTATTAAATCACCTTAAGCCATCCATGATTTCAGAAAACATCGTTAATGCTAATACAAAGGCAAAGGGAGATCAAAACTATAAACAAGCCTTAAATCGACTGTTTTGGTTACGAAATATTGCACTTATTTCTCAATTAGTTGTGGTTGCACTGGTGGTTTGGTGGCTACAAATTAAAGTGAATATCCTCGCTTTACTTATCATTATTTTCAGTTTGGGTTTGGTTAATTTACTTGTCTTTTTGCGATTAAAACGCAAATGGAATGTAAGTAAACTTGAAATTGCGATTCATCTTACCCTCGATATTTTGGCACTAGCAGCTTTACTTTATTTCGCTGGCGGGTCGACCAATCCACTCGTGTCTTTGTTTATTATTCCTGTTGCACTAAGTGCTGTATTTTTACCTATTCAGTATATCGTTTGGATGGTATTGCTAACGGCATCTTTATATACATTATTAATGGAATGGTACATTCCGCTACCTTCAATGGGTTCACGATTTGGGGGTGATTTTAATCTGCATGTGTTTGGCATGTACGGTAATTTTATATTCAGTGCGATTATTATTGCTGTTTTTATTTATACCTTAGCGAGAGCAAGCAGAAAAAATGAACAAGCATTAGCGCTTGCTAGAGAAAAAATTATCAGGGATAAATACGTCGTTGAAACGGGGTTGATTGCTGCTAATGCTGCGCATGAAATTAATACACCGTTATCGACTATTGGTTTGTTAGCCGAAGAATTATTAGCAGATAATCAGGACAAACCTCAAACGGTAGACGATGTTAAGCAAATTCAAACACAGGTACGCTATTGTAAAAAGCAGCTACAAGTACTCCAACAAAAAGCATCGCTTCCAACGGATTATCAAAACTCACTTTCATTGCAAGAAGGCATTGTTGAAACAGTTGATAATTGGTCTACATTACACCCAGAAATTACGGTTCACAGTGATATTGATTTAGCCAGAGAGATTCAATTCCCACAACTAAATAGTTTGATGCAAACGCTGGTTAACCTAATGGATAATGCAGCTGACGCTTCTTTAAAAGTAGGTCAAACTCAAATCAAGGTAACAGTGGAATGTTTGGATGAGGTGCTTGTTATTGATGTTGATGATTTTGGTAATGGCTTATCGGAACAACAATTAAGCCATCTGGGTAGAAAACCGTATACTTCAAAACCAGATGGAATGGGTATTGGATTATTATTGTCACACACTTCTTTAGATCATTTGGGTGGACATATCTTGTTGAATAATCGTAGTGATGATTCAAATGTCACCGGAATTAGAGCAAAAATCACTTTGCCTTTGTTACAAATAAATAGTTAAAAAAACAAAAATATAAGCTTATGAACGAAAATCAGTCTTTTATCATTATTGATGATGATGAGGTGTTCAATACAACCTTATGCCGTGCCTTAAAGCGTAAAGATAAACACACTTATTCTGCTTTAAATTCAGAGCAAGCATTAGATCTTGTTACTAAAAGCAAGCCACCACCACAATGCGCTATTTTAGATTTGAGTCTGGGTCATGAAAATGGCATTGATTTAATTAAGCCTTTATTAAAGATACATCCACAATTAAAAATTGTCGTGTTAACAGGCTATGCCAGTTTAACAACCGCTGTACAGGCGATAAAACTAGGGGCTTGGAATTATTTGGCTAAACCGGTGGATGTGGATTCTATTCTAAATGCATTCAATAAAGATAATGAAGATATTCAGGTAGAAAATAACATATCGCCTATTTCATTAAAACAATTAGAGTGGGAACACCTACAACGTGTATTGGCAGAAAACAAAGGCAATATTTCTGAAACAGCACGTCAGTTGGGTATGCATCGACGTACTTTGCAACGTAAATTAAAAAAGAAGAATAATCATTCTGATATTGAATGAAGTTTTAGCCCTAACCTTAGCTCTTATTTAGCCATAAACACACAAATAAGCTGTATCTTCTGTTACTTTTACATCAAAAGCACTATTCGCTTCAACATCAAAAGACTCGCCTGCAGTGTAGGTGGTTGCTTCTGAGTCTTTTGATAATTTGATCGTCAACGCACCGCTGATTACGGTCATTTTTTCTTCATCGTCAGTGTTAAATACATAATCGCCAGCTGCCATAACGCCCACTGTTGCAGGTAATGTTGCCGTTTGAAATGCGATTGATTTAACTTTGCCGTCGAAGTATTCGTTTATTTTAAACATGTGATTTTTCCCTAAGATCTTAAAAGTGAGGTTAAAAGGGAGTATATCTAGGCAAGTATTAGGGTAGCAAGCTGAAAATATGGAGAGCAAGGAGTAGGACAGCTCATAATTAAAGGCTCGGGTTATGTTTTATAAATAGAGAGAAAAGGATTTTTCATGGTTTGTGCTAATAAATAATTGATTAACGAGTTCCCCAGTTAATATAGTAATTATTTACAAACCATACGCTACTATCATTATCAGAAATGGTATGAATTTTTACATCCTCAAGAATTTCATTTTCAAGATATCTAATTTCTACTAGCTTTCCTTTTGATAAATTTCCTTCTACTAAAAATAAAAGGCTATATCCTTCATATCCTGTGTGACCTCCTGGATGGTTAATTCTTACTGTATTTTTATATTGGGATTGAAGTTAAGTACCACTGCCAAGTGGCCCATGAAATGTAACATCTAAATCAAATGTTCCATCGTTTCTGAAGTCAAATATCTCAGTAGTCCCCTCGAATATAGTAGTTATCTTCTTTCCATGTAAAAAAGAAGTATTAAACTCCAAGGGTTGTAAAACAGTATCAGTCATTTGTAAATTGTTAGTACATTCTCCCGATATGTCTATGGAATTGGGTGCGATTTCTTTTTCTTTTTTGGTAAAACAAGAGATGTCTTGCGGATATGATATTTGGATACGTCCATCTGAAAGTATAGTCCAAGGTTGTTCTGTGTACTCGGCATTTCCGTCAATAAATCTTACCACGAGTTATTTCAGTTAACGAAATTTCCCTCATGTCGGTTGAATTGAATAGAACTATTGAGCCTTCAGGTACACGAGAATTGACGAAGTCATGTTCTAATACGGCCTCAGATACCAAAATGGAATTTGTTAATTCTTCTCTTGAAAATTGTGGTTCTTGGCTTTGTGATACAAGGGCATCTCCACCACCTCCACAGCTTATTAAAGTAAAAGCTAAAAGTAGGATGGATAAAATTTTCATTGATAGGCGTCTCATAAATATTTTAGAAAGCTAATATTAACAAAATTTACAATCATTTTCTTAGAAAGAACTTTATGAGTAGGATTAATTGGTATGTAGCACTTGATTGTTATTTTTATCAACCAGTGCTCCATTATTGAAATGAATGTCAGTCAATGGTGATACGGGTATCTTTTCGCCGGGGATGATAATTCCAACAAGGTTTAATGGATCTGCCGATGAGATTGTTATTACTTGTTCGCTTTCTTCTCGTTTGGGTATTTTTCTTAAGAGGCTTAACGCTTCTGGTAAAGCGAATTGTTCTCCACTGACACCATCTACAAACCTTCCTCCACGTATTTCTCCTCGTGCTTCCATGCGCCAGTAAACTCTGAGTAAGTCTCTCCACGGTGGTAGATTACTCTCTCGTTCCAGCATTTTTCTGAACATCACCCCATAGCGTTTAAGTAGATTTAATGCGATGAAATCTAGATCGTCACTTTCGAGTGGATTGTGCTGATTTTTGGACTCTTTTTCTGGATTAATTTCGGGCTGTTCTATCAAGCTCCAACGACCTGCATTATCAAAGGGAGACACGGCGAAACGTTTTCGTGATTTATATTTTGGTCTTTTTGCAGAGGGTGTGATGAGTGCTTTTAAGCCAACATAGGCATCAGATGTTATTAAACCCCAATTGACAAGCTCGCCTAATGCTTCTTCGGTTTGGGTTCTTAAAATTCCTGTTTCGTTTACAATATCGCTAAAAAAGAGAGCACCTTTATCATTAAGTACGTCGGATACTTTTTTTGCATAGGCTCCTAGATTATAGTTTTCGGGTGATGTTGCTATGCGTTTCCACGTTGGCAGATTTCTACGCTGGATTAACGCAATGGGTGTGTGGCTGACGGGTGACTTTTTTGTTTTATCTTTTGAGTCACTGACATTCAAGCGTAACCAATTGATTCGTCCTGTAATGCAAAGTGTGTCAAGCATATCGGAAGTGAAAAGTTTGATTCTAGATTTAATAATTCCATCTTGCCAAGCAGTAGCTGATGCAGAATAACCTTCTAATTGTTCCAATACTTGAGCTAAAGACTCAACACCGTCTCCTCTGTCTAGCAGACCCTGCCAATCAAATAGAAAGCTCATGTAATTTGAGATACTCACGGGCTTTACACTTTTTCGTAAGCGCGTGATTGTGTAGCGGTGTATGCGCGCTAATAAACGTCTGTCGCACCATTCAATTTCTGCTGAGGTTTGTGTGAATTGTCCTTGAATGACAAAACCTTCTTGTTCCAGAGCTAATAAAACCTGATCAATCTTTGATTGAGGGAGACCCAGAGGTTTCGCAAGTTGACTTGCAGTGACGGGTCCTAATCCTTCTAATCGGCTTCGGGTGATTTCTAATAAAGGATTTTCAGTATCTGCAAGACTGGTAATCGGTTTAAGTTTAGGCTCAAATTTTGCGTCTGGAAGAATATCGAGAAACTCATGTAAGCGCTCGGTAGCAATCCAAAATGATTGCGCTTGAGTGTTGCTAGCATTGTTGTGAATGTCGTTGTTAATGGTGTGCGGTGTTAATTTACAAGCACGTTTTTGTTCTATTAATTCATCAAAAAAGTGCTGCCAGCCGAAATCTAAAACATCCGTTTCTTGATTCTTTGAGGTTTCACTTTCAGTTATAAAACCTAATACCATCAGCGCATCGTGTAATTCATCTGCCGTTCTTACCAATGGCCAAGCTTCATCTCGTACTCTATCGATGGCTTCTTTATCAAGTCTTCGTAATGATTTGGCATCATCAACACTCATAAAGGGTTGTGATTTTATTGCCATAGTGCGGCGTTCTTCTGCCTCTCCATCATCAAGGAAGGCATAGGGTTTAGCGGTAATTATTTCCTGAGAAAGCGGCGAAGGTGAGGTGAGATCGCAGCAAGTAATGTTGATCTTTTTCGTCTCAATGTCTTCAAGTACACGAATTAAACCACTGATGTCCATAGTATCGTTCAAGCAATCTTTAATAGTTTGATCGACTAAAGGATGATCAGGCACTTGCCGTTCACCTGCAATATTTTCTAAGCAGGCGATTTGGTCGGGGAATAACACAGCCATTAAATCTTCAGCATCTGAACGTTGAAAATAGGGTGGTGACCGCTTGCCAAAACGATTACGCAACACCGCCAATGAGATTGTTGCATTCCAACGCCAGCGAGTCGGGAAAATAGGCGCATCGAGCATGGCTTGAATCAATACTTCTTTCACAGTTTTTGAGTTGAGATAGCGAGAAACTTCTTCCATCGGGAAACTGTGAGTAGTTGACAGAGATAACACGATACTGTCTTCAAGCGCCGCTGCTTGTAGTTCAAAGTTAAACTTGCGGCAAAAGCGTTTGCGTAGTGCTAAACCCCAAGCTTTATTTATACGCGAACCAAAGGTTGAGTGAATCACAAAATGCATATCACCCACTTCATCAAAAAAACGTTCAAAAATTATTTCTTTCTGAGTGGGTAATAATCCCAGAGCCGCTTTGGCAGAGGCAAGATATTCAACTAATTGCTCAGCGGCAGGTTTTGATAGGGCATATTCAGTTTCTAAAAGTGTATTGGCAGCCTCAACACTTTCATCAAGAGACTCATTAACCTTTTCACGCAAATCAGAAACAGCAACGGACAACTCATTGGTTCTACCTAATGCTTCGCCAAGCCAAAAGGGGAGGTTAGGCGATTGTCCATCGGCATCTTGAACAAAGACTTTTCCTGTTTCTGATTTTAAAATGCGGTACGAACGGTTACCAAGCTGGAAAATATCCCCAGGAATACTTTCGAAGGCGAAGTCTTCGCCTATCGTGCCAATTCGAAAACCTTCGGGTTGCAAAATCACTTCGCAATCAAATAAATCAGGGATTGCACCACCGTTGGTTAACGCAATGATGCGTGCACTTTTTCGGGGGCGAACTCTTGCGTTGATTGCATCGTAATGTAGATAGGCACCGCGTCTTCCTCGATGGGTCGAATAGCCATCTGCCAACATTTTAATAATTTTATTGAAGGTGTTTTGTTCTAGCTTTCTATAAGGATAGGCACGAGCAAAATGACTAAATAATGTATTTACATCCCATTCTTGGTTACTCACTTCAGCCACGATTTGCTGGGCTAGAACATCAAGCGGTTGATCAGGAATAATCACGCGATCAAGTTGATCACAGTTAGCAGCATGAAGCAGGGCGGTTGTTTCGACAAGTTCATCACGGCTTAAGGGAAATATTCGTCCTTTGGGTATAGCGCCAACCGCATGACCCGATCGACCGACGCGTTGCAAAAAAGCAGCGATAGAGCGAGGCGAACCCAGTTGTACGACTAAATCAATATCACCAATATCAATACCTAGCTCCAATGAGCCTGTCGCAACAAGGCATTTTAAATTACCTTGTTTGAGTCGCTTTTCGGCTAGGTGTCTTTTATCTTTTGACATGCTACCGTGGTGCGCCATAACTTGATCTGAGTCGAAGTTAGAGGAAGAGTCTTCATCAGGGTTTTCATCCAGCCGTTCTGAAATATTTTTAGCGACACGTTCTGCCAAACGACGCGTATTGACAAACACCAGCATGGTTTTATGCGTCTTAGCGAGGGTTTCAAGGCGTTTATAAATTTCCTCCCATATCTCATTCGACATCACTGCGCTTAAGGGTGAATTTGGTATTTCTAATGCTAAATCGCGTTTTTTAGAATGGCCTGTGTCGATGATATTGCAAGGTTCTTCACGATTTCCCAATAGGAACTGCGCCATTTTCTTGATGGGTTTTTGAGTGGCTGAAAGCCCAATACGTTGAAGTTTAGCTGTTGGTTTATGGTGTTTAACGAGTGCTTCAAGGCGTTCTAAAGAAAGTGTTAAATGAGAGCCGCGTTTACTATTAGCGATAGCATGAATTTCATCAATAATGACCGTTTCAACCGTTCGCAACATCTTTCTGCCGGATTCAGAAGTCAGTAAAATATAGATAGATTCTGGTGTTGTAACTAAAATATGCGGTGGCGTACGAGTCGCTTTTGCTCTTTCCGATTGAGGTGTATCGCCTGTTCTAACCCATGCGCGAAGTTCTACATCGTGTACACCCATTGACAATAATTCATCACGAACACCCTGGATGGGATCTTGTAAATTGATCTGAATATCATTGGAAAGCGCTTTTAAGGGGGAAATATAAAGCACACGGGTTTCATCTTCTAAGCCACGCTCTAAACCTTCAATGATCAGTTTATTGATTGATGAAAGAAATGCAGCCAGCGTTTTACCCGAGCCGGTTGGTGCTGCTAATAAAGTATGTTGTCCTTTCGCAATGGACTGCCATGACTGTTTTTGAACCTCGGTGGCTTTCTCAAAGGTATTTGAAAACCAAGATTGAATCGCTGGATGAAAAGTCGATTGCGGCATTATGTCTTTATTGAAATCTCTGTTTAAAAGAAAAACAGTTTAATAGGTCCATCAATATAACGTAGACAGTGAACTAGTCAATAGAATAAATGTTTGCTACTATCAGGGCACAACTTGTCGGGGTGTCTGTTTTTTTATTTATAACAGGCTGAGAGTTACTAGGGAATTTACGTTTGTATTGTCCTAAAACCCGTTGTACCTGATACGGTTCATACCGTCGTAGGGAACAAGCTAAATCTTATTTCATTCTTGATAATTGCTTATTTAGTCGCTAATCAATAATTCTGAAATTTGATCCGGCAAGTTAATCTAACTTTTGCTGGAGCAACAAATCATGTCTGAAGCCCGTCCTGCTGTCAAAATAAAGCCTGCCATTGTTACAGGTGTTACGCGTGAGCCATTATCTGGTTCTAAAAAAATCTACGTTGAAAATGAGGCAAAAACCTTTAAGGTTGCCATGCGTCACATTGAGTTAACGCCGACACTTTTGCGTGAAGATAGTGATGAATATGAAATAAATGAGCCTGTACGTGTTTATGATACCTCAGGTCCTTATACTGATCCTGATATTGAAATTGACCTTAACAAAGGTTTGCCTCCCTATCGAAAAGATTGGATTGAAGTACGTCAAGATACGGTTCAATTAGAAAACTTCACCTCTGATTTTACCCGTGAGCGACTCGCCAGTGATCTTAGTGTTGAGCCATTTGCGAATAAACCAAAACCACGTATTGCACTAGAAGGCAAAAACGTATCGCAGATGCATTATGCGCGCCAAGGTATTATTACGCCTGAAATGGAATATGTGGCGATTCGTGAAAACCTTGGTCGCTCTAGCCTTTCGCAAACAGAAGTTGCCGAGCTGACAAGCAAAGGTTTACCTCGTGAGATTACTGCAGAATATGTGCGCCAAGAAGTGGCTCGTGGTCGTGCGATTATCCCTTCAAATATCAATCACCCCGAAATGGAGCCTATGATTATTGGGCGAAACTTTTTGGTGAAAATAAATGCCAATATTGGTAACTCTGCACTCGGTTCTTCGATTGATGAAGAGGTCGAAAAAATGGTGTGGTCAACGCGCTGGGGTGGCGACACGGTTATGGATTTATCAACCGGCAAAAATATTCATGAAACGCGTGAATGGATTATTCGTAACTCGCCCGTACCAATTGGCACTGTTCCTATCTATCAAGCACTAGAAAAAGTAAACGGTATTGCGGAAGACTTAACCTGGGAGTTATTCCGAGACACGTTGATTGAGCAAGCAGAGCAGGGCGTTAGCTACTTTACGATTCATGCGGGCGTATTGCTAGAATATGTTCCACTCACCGCAAACCGCGTTACTGGCATCGTTTCACGTGGTGGCTCTATCATGGCGAAGTGGTGTCTTGCACATCATAAAGAGAATTTTCTTTATACACATTATGATGATATCTGTGAAATCATGAAAAAATATGATGTCGCTTTCTCGCTCGGTGATGGTTTACGTCCAGGTTCAATAGCGGATGCGAATGATGCCGCACAATTAGGTGAGCTTAGAACACTAGGTGAGCTGACAAAATTGGCATGGCAACACGATGTGCAGGTTATTGTCGAAGGTCCAGGTCATGTCCCTATGGATAAGATCAAAGAAAATATGGACATGCAATTAGACCTTTGTGATGAAGCGCCTTTTTATACACTAGGTCCCTTAGTTACTGATATTGCCCCCGGTTACGATCACATTACATCGGCAATTGGTGCTGCACAAATTGGTTGGTACGGCACGGCGATGCTGTGTTACGTTACGCCAAAAGAGCATTTAGGTTTGCCTGATCGAAATGATGTTAAAACTGGTATTATCACTTATAAAATATCAGCACACGCGGCAGATTTAGCCAAAGGACACCCTAGCGCACAAGCGCGCGATGATGCGATGTCAAAAGCACGTTTTGAATTCCGTTGGGAAGACCAGTTTAATATCGGCTTAGATCCCGATACCGCTCGCGCTTACCACGATGCAACCTTGCCAAAAGAGTCTGCAAAAGTAGCGCATTTTTGTTCGATGTGTGGTCCTAAATTCTGCTCAATGAAAATCACCCGTGAAGTACGTGAGCAATATGGTACAGGCAGTGAATATGCTAAAAACCAAGAGGCGATGAAGTCAGGTATGGAAGAAAAGTCGATTGAGTTTATGAAGAAGGGTAGTGAAATTTATAAGTCTGAGTTTAAGTCTTAGTTCTACTCTTAATAGATTATATTTGAGAACTTTATTGTGAGTAGTCACAGAATAGCAATTATTGGTTCTGGTCTCGTCGGTCGGTTGTTGGCGTGGCGATTAAGTACGGCTGACTTTTTATCAGATAAGGATGTACAAATCACCCTAATCGACCAACATGAGCGTGATTTTTTTGGCACAGGTCTGGTGGCGGCAGCCATGGTTGCACCTTATACCGAGGCGGTCAGTACCGAAGCAGTGACTCAATATTTAGGCGCCAGATCATCAACATTGTGGTCTGAATGGTTGGCGGAATTAGAAACGCAGACAGGTGAACACGTTGCCTTTGATCAAAATGGGACTTTAGTGGTATCACATCCACAAGATGATGCAGATTGGCAGCGTTTTCATATCAAGGCTCAGTCTGTTTTAGGTGATGAAAATGCAGATCAAATGCAGGTGCTTGATCAATCGGCATTAAATGATGTTGAGCCAGAACTAACGACAGGTTTTTCAAAAGCTCTGTATTTTGCAAATGAAGGCGTGGTCAATAACCTGAAATTGTATCCTGCGTTAACACGCTATTTTAATCAGGCGAAAAATATTACATGGGTCGAAAATACGAAGGTTAATAGAGTTGATAATAGCGGTAAAATCGAAGGTTTTGATGCCGTGTTCGACCAAGTGTTTGACTGCCGTGGCAATGGCGCAAAAACAGATTTAAAAAAGTTTCGTTCGGTACGCGGAGAAGTGGCACGTGTTTATGCGCCAGAGGTGAATTTCACACGCGCCGTACGTTTAATGCATCCGCGTTTTCCTTTGTATATTGCGCCACGTGAAAACCATGAATATATTATCGGCGCGACGCAAATCGAAAGTGATGATGATTCGCCCGTAACAGTGCGTTCAGGTCTGGAATTATTATCGGCGTTGTATAGCTTACATCAAGGTTTTGGTGAGGCACAGATTATCGACTTATTGGTGGGTTTGCGCCCGACCTTTATAAATAATTTGCCGCAAGTTGAGTGCGATAATAAATTGATCCGTATTAATGGTTTATACCGACACGGTTATTTGTTTGCGCCGGCTTTGCTCGATGATTTAATGCATCATCTTGCCGATGAACAGGGCAAAATTCAATTTCCACAATTTATTTTTTCTAGTGACACCAATGATAAGGAAAGTGATGATCCAAGTCAGTATCAACAACAATCAGCAAACGCTTGAAGCGGGTTCAACAGTGCTAGATGCATTGACAATCCTAGAGCGTAATGATGAAACCATGCTCGGTGTTGCGTTGAATCAAACCTTTGTGCCAAAAACACAATGGGCAGAAACACGATTAAAAGATAATGACAAAATGGATATTTTAAACCCCATTAGTGGCGGTTAGAAGGTAGTAATATGAATGTTCATACATTTAAAAATGAAGTTACAAAAGATCAGTCGACAAAATCAAAATGGAAAGTTTACGGCACAGAATTAAACAGTCGTTTCTTCATTGGCTCTGCTTTGTACCCATCGCCTGAAATCATGCAACAGGCGATTAAAGCCTCGGGCGCGGATGTGATTACATTATCGTTGCGCCGCCAATCGCCTGAAAACAAAGGTGGTGAGCAGTTTTGGGATTTAATCAAAGATTTAGACTGTCATTTGCTCCCAAATACGGCAGGTTGTCATAGTCCACAAGAAGCGGTCACCATTGCACAAATGTCACGCGAAATTTTTCAAACTGATTGGATTAAACTAGAAGTTATTGGTGATGATTATAATCTCCAACCTGATCCGTTTGGTTTAATAGAAGCCACCGAAGCATTGATTAAAGATGGTTTTAAAGTATTCCCGTATAGCACGGATGATCTCGTGTTATGCCAGCGTTTACATGATTTAGGTTGTGAAGTAATCATGCCATGGGGTTCGCCGATTGGTACGGGTAAAGGCTTGATGAATCCTTATGCATTGCAAATGATTCGTGAGCGTTTGCCAGATGTGAATTTACTGGTAGATGCAGGCATTGGAAAACCTTCCGATGCTTGCCAAGCGATGGAGTTAGGTTTTGATGGCGTGTTATTAAATACCGCTGTAGCAGAAGCGATAGACCCTGTAAAAATGGCAGGAGCATTTGCCGATGCTATTAGTGCAGGTCGTATC
>Ga0209633_10004038_pt1 | contig 13337 bp, 10 predicted proteins | sample Cruoilmetagenom1_FD_187290 | JGI IMG/M metagenome (GOLD analysis project Ga0209633, IMG submission 187290) | Oil polluted marine microbial communities from Coal Oil Point, Santa Barbara, California, USA - Sample 1 (SPAdes) (version 2) | ecosystem: Environmental > Aquatic > Marine > Oil seeps ... | reverse complement strand
ACCTAATTTAATTGACATTTGCTCCAGCTTGATATTTTTCCTGATGGTCTACTGTCGAATTTCAGGCCTCTCGGGTTGACCTTATTCCTGTATCTCTTCAAATTGATCCTGTCTAAAAAACTTACTCTAAAAGGAGCATTCCGGCACTTTAAGGAAATCAAAATTACTTCCAAAAAACCAGCTGCAAATGCAGTACTCTAAATTATTGATGGTTCCAGAGAACCAACGAAAGAGATTCTGGCAGCATCTGGGTTTTCAGAATGCCTATTTCCTGTTATTCTGCTTAATTTTTATTTTCTAATGGTCAAAATCACCTATTTATATTGCTGGGTTTTGAGCTACTTCTTATTACACTTCACGGAATCAGCACATCCAGTGTTTCGAGCAGGCGTGCGACATCATTATTATTTATATGCAAATGTGGCGCAAATCTCAGCGCGTTACCTCTCTGGCTTATATAAATGCCATGACTTAAAAGATCAGAAACTAAATTTCGATCCTGGTGCTTAGGGAGTATTGCGCCAAACATGTGTGGGCATCGAAGTGACTCGCTGGGCAGATAGAAGCCTAACTTTGAAAGTCGTAAAGCAATCGCTTCATTAATCTGTTTTAGTGAGTGAGAAATATTTTCAACCCCCCATTCTTTGATCTGTTCCAATGCTGCAATAGCACCAGGGAGGATTGTGGCAGTACATTTTTCGCCAACATCAAAGCGGCGAGCGCCAGGCATATATGTGTCCGAGTAATTAACCAAAGCAGAAAAGTTTTCGGCATTCTCCCGTGCAAGCCAGGTTTCTTCAAGTGGACGAGTATCGCGACAACGTTCTGAAACGTACAGTAAGCTGAATCCATATGGACACAAAAGCCACTTGTAGCCAGCTGCAACCATAAAGTCAGGTTGTATATTTTCTATAGAAAAAGGCATTGCCCCAAGAGTTTGAGTTGCATCAACGACCAAAAATGTATTGTTATCGCGGCATGCTTTCGCAATAGTTGACAAGTCAATATACGCACCGTTTGTCCAGTGGCAGGTAGACAATGCAACAACTTTTACAGCATGAGAAAGACTATTGAGGATTGAATTAGTCCAGTTACCATCTTCTGGGACAGGAGTGGTAATAATTTCAGCACCTGTTTCCTGTGCCGTCCTTCTCCATGGCAATACATTGCTTGGAAACTCCTCAGCAATGATCAGTATTTTATCACCTATATGCAATTGAGGTTCAATCGCGCGCGCTGCCGTACTGATTCCATAGCTGGCAGAGGGAATTACCGCGAATCCATTTCTATCACCACCAAAAATGCTTGAAGATAATTTGCGAATTTTCTCTGCATCATCAAAAAAGTCTTTCGGAGTACGCTCCCAGGGATGACTTTTTGAACTTACCCCAGACTGTAGCCTCACCCTTGACTCATTTAGTTGAGGCGAGTTATATGCACAGTTGAAGTATGCTATTTCTTCAGGAACATCGAAGAGATGTCTTTGTGAGTTCAACAAGATCATGTTATCTCTCTCCACTTGATTATGGCTTAATAGATACAATGTGCTATTACTTGGCCAAATTGTTTCAGTCAATAGATATATTGCCATGGTAACAATGTTAGTCAATTTGATAAAACAGCAGCTAAGGGGCAAAGTACATCAGGATTGCCGACAGAATTGGCTGTGCAGGAGTATGTGATGTGCGGCGGTGACCGCCTTCCTCAACAGGGAAACTGGCCGATGAGTTAGGGGTGACACTAGGTCTGTCAGTCGAGGGTATGCAGAGGCCGAAAAGGAGCATTCTAGAGCTTTAGAACTGACAAAATTACTTCCAGAAAATCGGCAGAAAATGGAGCATTTGAAATTATTGATGGTTCCAGAAAACCTTTAAGGGAAGATTACACCTATTATTGAAAAGAAGACCTCTGCTTACTCAAATCTCAAAGTCAATCTCTCAGGGACTTGCCGTTTTTATTTCGGATGATATGGTTCTTCCCTATTATTAAACTAAAATTACAAGGTTGAATGTCCATGCAGCCAAAAAAATCATTTGCCATGATAAACTATGAAATCTGTAATCCGCTTATATGTAACCCCAGCGAAGGTGTTTGTGCAGCCGCGCTGGTATGTTCGCATAAAGTCATAAAACAGCTAGATGGAGTTTTTCAATCCCCAATTATATTCCAGGACATGTGCATGGGATGTTGGGATTGTATTGAAGCTTGTCAACTAGATGCTATTCGAAATTTCAGCACCAATACATAATTAGAATGTACTAAGTTAAAACAGAATCCTTTTGCGTAAGAAATGACCTGGTCAGTTAATACGTGATCATGTCCAAAAAATCACCAGAAGAGGAGCATTCTGACAATTCTAAAGATCCAAGGTTATTTCCAAAAATCTGGCGGTAAATAGAGCATTTTGCGATCAAAGAGTCGAGTCGCCCGGGGGAATCTCACCCCCAGGCTCTCACAGTTCCGGACGTGAGTCTCTCGACTCATCCGGCTCCTCATGTCCCCTACTCAATAAGGTTTGCATTACTCGCAGGTTCATCCCATTTCTGGTTGACCAATAAGTAACTTCAGACATGTTACCCCCTGGAAATATCTTCCCAGTTTACCGGAATGCCAAGCCAGTGGTCAGCAGACCCCCACCTGCCCGGGCCAAAAAGAATATATTTGCGCCCTTCTTGCAGCAGTGCCGAGTTAATCTTACTGATTTCCAGTGCGATCTGTTTGTTTTTGGCCGGTTCAAATGACTCCGGCTTTACATAAATTATATCGGTTAATTCCGAATTAACGGTATTTCCCAGCCCGTTTTCAGAGACACAGAATGCCTGTGCAAAATCATATTCTGTGATTTCAACCTCCAGCATTTCTTCTCTGGCACTCATCGGTCGAATCTGAAGAACCGGAAATAGCGCTTTCGAGTTGGCATCCGTCCCAAAATCAACCGCAAATTCAATTTCTACCGGACAGCCAAGTTTTACCTTACCTAAAGATAGCAGAGTATCAACTATTTCAGAGAAGGGAATCATTCTGTGTTTTAAAAGAGAAGCGAAAGTGACAATCTTATGTCCCGCGACGGTGGAAATATCTCGTATCTTGTGTTCAACGGGATCGTATACGCTTGACAGAAGTTGAAAAGGATATTCTTCTAACCCACCACTAACATCTCTTTTTTCCAAAGACGTACTATCAGTTATTTCCTTCTCACAGGTGCTATCTCCCATTCTCAAAGCATAATATTGGCGCTGTGTGCCTTTTAAAGAATGATTACAGCCATTTTTTCATTTTCAGTTTTGTTTCCTACACGCTGCGTAAACGATTTTGGTGCCCGATAATAGGTAGAAGCATATACCGTTTTAATTGCATAGAGGAGCTGACTCAGACGACATTCATTATCAGGATGATCATTAGCCACTATGCACGTGTGATAGAGTCCTGCATATGATTTAAACTGGGCATCCTCCAACAGACTTGATGAGCGTACAGCAAGTGGATAATCGATATTTTTCAGAAAAACTGTTAATTCAGAGACAATTGCCTCAGGAAACTCAGAACGACTGAAATGGTCACTGATTACCTCATCTGGCAAATCTTCTTTTACCAACTCTTCCAGTGAATTGTGTTCGATAAACGAATCAAAGCTCTCTGTTGTCAGTACAAATGTCTGCGGAACTGAGATTTCAACATTGGCAAATTGTTTTAAAAGGTCGGAATTCCGGTGCAACATGGCGGAAAAAAAGGCCAGCCCCCGCGCCTTCCCTCCAAGGGAGCCATTCCCAATTTTTAAAAACTCGGTATCTGGATCAAATCTGTCCTTATCAAAATTTACGATAACGCCCTTCTGTCGCACCATCCTCTGGGTTTTGATCATTTTTATCAGATGCTGCCGATGCAGTTCGGGGCTATCAAAATCCTCATCACGCAACGCTCTAACATTTGCCGCCAGTTCAACTTCGGCCAGAGAATAGAGCCATCTTGAGAAATCATTATTTCGGCTATGATACAAAAAAGACTCTAATGGAATTTCGCCGAGCTTTATTTCAAGGTCATAAATGTCATTTGCCTGCCCAAGCACACTCCCATCTGAAGTTTTAAAGATAAAGTTTCCAAAACCGAGATGATTTAAGAGAAATGATCTTATTTCGTCGTGCAGACCTGAACTATTTTAATCAGCAAACAACGCCGGAATATTCGCAGCCAACTCACAATTATGTGGCTCTGAACTGGCAAGCAACATTGGAATATCGAATCGTTCCTGCTTTATATGATGTAGGAGATCAACTCCTGCTCGACCATCAAGTTCACAATTCCGTGAATATCGAGCATCGGAGATAACACCGAGAATATTCGGCTTGAATGTTTCAAAGTAGTGCATTGCCTGTTCAAATGAATGCGCAACCAGTATCTTCGGTCTTGCACGCATTGTGAGAAGCCTATGCTCCTTATTTAAGCCATCGTCAATTACAGCCTGGGTTTCAACTACAAGTTCCTTATACAAGACAGGCAACATAGACGAGAGATAAAAAGGAGAATCCTCTACAAAGAGAATGACCCGTACATCAGCGCAAGTAATATCATTTTTTACGTTAAAACGATCTTCAATACATTTGATTATTGCCAGCAGGATATCTACCTGCCCTGACCAGAAGAATATATGATCAATAGAGGCGATAAGATGGTCGGCAATAGAAGAAGATGTAGGTACTGCCTCCTGATGTGTAAGCAGGACTACCACCATATGAGGATTAATTTTCTTTATCTCACTCCCAATCTGGTAGGCTGCAAGATTGACGGAAGATGAAATTGCTATGACAAAATCAAATGTTTTGCTTTCCATACACTCGACAGCCTCTTCGATGGACAAGGCCCAGGTCAGGCGTGGTGGTTGGCTTAGATTCAAGGCGCTGTATTCGTTTATAATCTGTTCTGAAAGGCGGCAATCTTCTTCCATTATCCACGCCTCATAAGATGTGGAAATCAGGAGGATACGTTTCACCTTCCAGGGCATAAGATCATGAAACAGTCTAAATCTATTTGATGGCCTCACCGCCTGAACAGGCTTCATATTCATCTCCAGTCAATACAATATGCTCTTGACTGCCTCAGGTGTTTTTTAGAACAGGTCGACGGATTTATTTAAAAATTCAATAAATCCGTCTACTTTTTTTGCCCACCCATAATCAAATAGGCAAACTGGTCGGTGACCAGGTGGGATAAGAACCTACTTGCCTTACAAATCTACCGGTTCATGGGCAGTGATGCAGTGCATTCCGCCACCCCCCAAGTTAACAGCGTAAGCATTCACACCAATTACCTTCCTATCAAGAAAAACAGATTCCAACACGGCGATAGCCATGCAAAAGTAATCACTGCGGTTAGGTATTTTCTTTATGACATTGTCTCACCGTCCAGGGTGAGGAGTGGGCCATACTGTTCAGGACGTCGATCACGGAAAACCCCCCAACTTTCACGATACTGCCGGATTTCCGCAAGATCGAAAGTATGAACCAGTACAGCTTCGTCACTTCTGTTTGCCTCCTGGACTTTTTTCCCAGTGTGATCGGCAATGAACGATGAGCCATAAAAAGTGATGTGACAGTTTTCATCTTCTGTCGCAACTTCCCTGCCGATTCGATTGGAGGCAATCAACGGCATGATGTTGGCTCCGGCATGTCCCTGCATAACACGCTGCCAATGCCGGCGACTATCCAGTGGAGGGGCCGGTGGGGGTTCTGAACCAATGGCTGTCGGGTACATAAGAATTTCAGCCCCTTTGAGTGCCATACAACGAGCGGATTCAGGAAACCACTGATCCCAGCAAATTCCTACCCCTATGTTGGCGTATCTAGTGTTCCAAACCTTAAAACCGGTATCACCGGGATTAAAATACTGCTTTTCCTGATATCCCGGGCCGTTAGGAATATGAGTCTTGCGGTAAATGCCAAGAACTGCACCACCCGCATCCACCATGGCAATAGAGTTGTAAAAAGCGTGATTTGCCCTTTCAAACCAACTGAACGGTAAAACTACATCCAGCTCCTTTGCCAACTGTTGGAAGCGAACTAGACTTGCATTTTCTTCCAAAGTTGTAGCCAGATCAAAATGTTTGGCTTGCTGCTCGATGCAAAAATATGGCGCTTCGAACAATTCCTGAATAAGAATAATATTGGCACCTTCACCGGCTGCCTGGCGTATAAGTGTTTCTGCCTTGTCCATGTTACTGGTTAAATCCCAACTGATTGCCATCTGTGTTGCAGCTACAGTTACTTTCCTCACGGTTCAGTCCTCCTTATACAGTTGATTCATTACACAAACATGAATCTTCAAAATACAACCTACAACCCGTTAACCGATTACAATTCCTAAAATAATAAATATCACAGCCGAAATTCCAGCCGTTACCAGCGCATAAGGAATCTGTGTGAGAGAATGATCAATGGGCCTGACTCCGCAGCCTGTCGCAGACAACACCGTAGAGTCTCCGTAAAAACAAGCGTGGCTACCGAATGCCCCTGAAGAAATGACCGCACCTATTGCCAGGCCAAGGTTGGCATCCATTGCCAGTGCAAGTGGAATGACAATAGGAAAGGAAACGGCATAAACACCCCAGAAAGAACCGGTGGCAAAAGTAATAATGGATAATGATAGGAAGGTGACGACTGGCAGCATACTGCCACTCATAATCGGCTTTACAGTTTCGATGACATAAGTGGTCAGACCGAGGCCGTCATTTACTTCTTTAAGCATGAAAGAGACAACAACGATTGCCAAAGGAAAAATCATGGTCTTGAATCCCTCGATAATGGTGTCGAATACCTCATTCATGCTCAATAATTTTTGAGCAACATACATAATACCGGCAGCAACTATGGCGACAACGACACCTTTCAGGGCATCTACGCCAAAATACCATGTCGCAAAGATGAGCAGAACAATCGGTACCAGGAAATTGTAAAGCTTTGGATTCGTTTTGGCAGCCTCTGCTATATCATCTTCAAGAGCTGCAATCTTACCGGTTCCCGGAGGGATAACCTCCCCGGTCTCCTGCGCTCTTTCCTCGGCTTTTTTCATAGGACCGAACACCGGGATGAGGGCAAGGGCGACCAGTGGGACCACAAGAACTGCTACCCAGGCATACACCATATAGGGTATCGCACTTATATAAACCGATACCCCTTTGCCAACTTCAGCAGCTTCCGTTTTTTCAAGTAATCCGGACACATAAATTGCCCAGGTGGAAAATGGTATAATAACACATACAGGTGCGGCGGTTGAATCTACCACGTATGCCAGCATTTCACGTGATACCCGAAATTTGTCCGTTACCTTCTTCATTGCAGCGCTGACTGTCAACGCATTGAGATAATCATCTATAAATATTACCAACCCCAGTGCCCAAGTGGTCATCAGAGCACTTTTCCTGCCTTTCACAAAGCCAACAACAAAATTACCGAAGGCAAGCGCTCCACCGGATTTGACCAACAGTGCGATGAGGCTACCGAACAATCCACAGACAAGAATAATCCATCCGATAGTTGCATCAGCCATCACTTTTAAAGATGCGTCAACAAATGCACCAAAAAAATTCTGTTTGTTCAGAATAATAAAACCGAGGAGTGTTCCTCCCACCAACGCCTCAAAAGTGCGTCTAGTGACCAACGCTAACACCAGCACTGTAAAAGCCGGGATTAAGCTTATAATTCCAAAATGTTCCATAATTTTTCTCCCTTTTAAATTTTTGTCATTGTAGTTTTCATCCGTCGCGATCATCCGCCGGTAATTGATTGAAAAAACTTTACTTGGGCTCCATCGGGTATAACATCATCTGCTTTTGACAGCATGCCGTTAATGGAGACAATAGCAACATGTTCTCGGGCCACTTGCACAAGTTCAACGAGTTCTGCAACGGAAATATTTTCCCAGATCTCAACTTCCAAACCTCCATCCGGATAGTTGTCAGGATAGTGTTCTGGAAGAGTACCGTAAAGCCTCACAAGTGCCTTCATCACAACTCATCAATAGTCAAAGGTTGAATCCATGTCCTTATCGCTTACCTTCACAACTACGTTATATGGCGGCAACGGCTCGTTGTAGAACATTAAGGGTAAACGGTCGTCCTTATTGGTAAGGCCAGCTTTACGGTTGAATTCCAGTTCCACTTTGATAACAGTCTTACCAAGTTCAGCCCAATTTTTTTCCCCAAAGGATAATCCTGATTTTGCACTCATCATGGTAAAAACGTTTCCAATCCCCTCGTCCGTTGCCAATCCGGACTGAGCAAAATCACAAATCCCCACTGTATCTACTGCTGCCATATGTATCTGGGTATTTCTGGAAATTTCAACCTGCCCCTTTGGACCGTGGGGCTCAACGGTACCTCCAAAGGCTTCCAGGTTCTGATCTACAACCCAACCTGCTGTATGGTCAGCACCCATCGGCGTTGTAGCATAGGTGACAGCCATCCCTTGAATTGCTCTCGGGTCATACGCTGCAATCGACTGCCCTTTGACGGTGGGTACACGATCATGATTAAAATGAATTCCGACCGCGTCCGGGCCATTGCCGATCAGCATCCCCATTTTCGTTCCCGCAGCAACCTCTTCAACCAGTCTGATCGCCACCTCTGCATCACCAAACTCACCGTATCCGGCATCAAAAGCCACCGCTATCGCAACACCTGTGTTCATGGTATCAAGACCTATATCGTCACAGAGAAAATCGAGTCTGGCAATGGCGTCTAAATTATCATTGCCTATCATCCCACCCATCGACCAAATAGTTTCATACTCAAGAGATGAGGTTACGTACTCGCCTTTTTCGGTGACGAATTCGTTGGAGCAGTCGATGATGCACTGGGAGCACCCCTTATGCTTCGTTTTTCCACCACGCTCCTTAATGAGTTTTGCCATGGTCTCACCATTAAGCTTTTCAACACCCTTGAACTGGCCCATCCGTGCATTATTGGTAGGAAAAGCACCAGCAGCATTGATTGGTTCAACAAGTACTGCCGTGCCTAATTCAGGGAGAATCTCACCACTGAACTCATCGGCCTTAACATCTTTTGCATAGGCTTTTGATGCTTGCTTAAAGCGCTCCAGATTAGCCATTTCCTCAGAAACTCTTCCCGTGCGGTCAACAACGATTGCTTTCAATCCCTTGGAACCCATGACTGCGCCAAGCCCACCACGGCCAGCTGCACGGCAGGGACGTCCATCAAGATCGGTAGACTGGATCGAGGCAGACAGAAGCTGGAAATCACCTGCCGGTCCAATACAGGTAACGCTCTTACTCTCACCGAACTTGGCATGCAACTTCTCGGCAACAGCATAAGTTCGCATCCCTTTTAGTTCATCACTCCTTACCAAGGTAGCTACTTCTTCATCCTCAATATTTAGGACAAAAGAGCTTTCATCAGCGGCTTTTCCTTCGACAATAATTGCTTTGATTCCAAGCTTTGCCAGCGAAAATCCTACAGTTCCACCTACATTACTTTCCTTGATGCCGCCTGTGAGAGGGCTTTTCGCCCCCACTGAAAGGCGGCCGGTATTGACAAGCGTTGTGCCGGTAAAATATCCTGGAGCGAAAATCAGTTTATTTTCGTTTCCAAGAGGATCAGTCGTGGCGGGCACCTCGCTATTCACCACTATGGAGGTCAGGGCCCGCCCTCCCAATGTGGAATATTTCTTCGGTACATCTTCCCACTGTACCGTTTGAGTGGTCATATTAACTCTAAGAAATTTCATAATTTCCTCCGCTATTTCAAGCTATTGATGGATTTTTTGGTCTAGCCAAAACTCTCAAAAGTTTCTTCGAGGCGCTTCAACATCTCGTCAATCAACTCGTAGGGAATATTCAAGGCAGGCTCAAGTCGGACAGTCTCGGCGTTGTTCAGGGTTCCGGCAGTCAAAACATTACGACTGAAAAGCCCGGAAGCCACTTTGTAGCCAATTTCATCATTGGGAAATTCCATACCAAGAAGCAAGCCACGGCCTCTGATACCTTTGATAATATGAGGATATTTTTCCTTCAGTTCTAATACCTTTTTCTTGATGTATTCACCTTTCTCTGCAGCCTGGTCAGCAAGGCCTTCCTCAAGAAGTACCGTGATCTGGGCAAGTGCTGCTGCACATGCTACCGGATTTCCGCCTGTGGTTGTGGTATGCATAAATGGATTCGGTTCCAAACACTTCCAAATTTTTGCCGTTGAGAAAAATCCTGACATAGCAATAACACCACCACCAAGGGCCTTACCAAAACACATAATGTCAGGAGTTACTCCCCAGTGATCAACTCCGAAAATTTTCCCTGTGCGACCAAAACCAGTCTGTACCTCGTCTGCAATCAGCAATACCTCGTATTTGTCACAAATTTGTCGGAGCCTCGGCCAATAATCATCCGGTGGCTCGATCGCGCCAGCCTCACCTTGGATAGGTTCAACGACTACACCGGCAATACCATCACCAACCTCTTTAGCAGCCTTGAGTTCCTGTTCAATCGCATCAGCATCACCGAAAGGTACCTGCCGGACACCATCCAGCAATGGTAACAGGGGTTTACGAAAAACAGCTTTACCCAGTAGCGATAATGCACCAAGTGATTTCCCGTGAAAACCTTTCAAGGTTGAGATAAAACCACTTTCCCCGGTATAAAGTTTAGCGAGTTTCATTGCACCATCGACAGCCTCGGTTCCACTGTTTGCAAAAAAACCATACTGGATATCACCGGGGGTCAATTTTGCTATCACTTTTGCAAGATGCGCGCGCAGTGGATCAAGCATCTCCTGGCTGTACTGCGGGCTCCGGTCGAGTTGTGCTTTTACTGCGGCAATAACTTTTGGATGACGAATCCCTAGTGTGTAGAGACCGAAACCACCCAACATATCAATATACTCACGTCCCATCACATCCTTGAGAATTGACCCCTCACCCTGCCAGTCGGTCAGGGCAAAATCTTCTGTCTCGGTCACTGATTTGCGATATTCCAGAAAACCCTTATTGATATGGTCTGCAAAGTTCTGATACGTCGATTCCGCCACCCATCGACGCTCATCGTCCGTAACTTCAGCGTCTGGAGTTTTTATTAGATCAACCATCTTGTTTGCTTCGCTCAAAGCAGCTTCTATATCACGGCTGCTTGGTGTGTCGTTTGTCTTTGTCATTTGAGAATTCTCCTCTTAGTTTTTATTCACTCTTTTCTGCATGAAGCAGTGTTTGTCATAACCAGTTCAGCAGTCTCGTGTTATATCGATCAACAACCTTCTGTTTATTGAACGTTTAATTATTTTTATTTTGAAATTGTTTAATCGTTCAGTTAATACTTGGTTGTTCTTGCTTGTCGACGGTAAATGGCCTAACACAACTTGGTTTTGACTAGTAGTATATTATTAACTGAACGATTGGTTAATAATATATTGCCAATCCCCTTTGATTCAAAACTATATTAGTAACTGAATGGTCAGTTACTGAAATGCTATAAAACCCAGTTTTTCAGTACAGCGCGAGCAGATTTCTTAGCAGTTTCTGCAAACTCCTCAAACGGCGCATCCTGGCCTAAAAATTGTGCGTGAAATTCCATGCCCTCCATTAGGGTCATAATGAAATCCGCAGCCTTCCGTTCATCGTTGACCTCGATAATTCCCTTGTTGTTGAAAATAACAAATTGGTCATGAAGGTAATCCCGGAACCACTGAAACATGTTTTGAAATAAACTTGAAACTTTGCTGTCTCTAAAACTTTGATAATAAAATCCAAAGTGTACCCCGGGGTCGACAGTTCGTGACCACTCATAGCTAAAAATCATATTGATTAGTGCAGTAAATCGATCTGCATCATCTTCAATGTGATCAAATTTGATCATGTGTCGAGCTTTGTATTTGGAAATCATTAACTCAATGACCGCGAGTTTCAGGTTTTCCTTACTTTCGAAATAATGCAGTATAAGACTGGGGTGAATGCCCAGATGTTTGGCGATTTTGCTGATTGAAGTGCCTTCCAACCCTTCCTTAATAAGAACACGATAGTAACCCTCTAAGATTTCTGGTTTTCTCAGTTCTGCATTTTTATTTTTCCTGCCAGCCATGAAGACCCTTTGGGAAAATTTAGGATTGGAATACGGCTTGTTGTATATCCCTTTTGTACAGCCTTCTTTTTTGTTTGTCAACAGATTATTCACCGACCATTCAATAATTCATCTGCCGTACAACATCCACCATATGACTGTTTTATCATCATTTATAAAAACCAATTGCTCCTCCGAATGAAAGGAAAAATTATTTTGTTCATTTTGACCCGTCATGTTATACGCAGTTTTCCTCTTCCATGACACGTAAAAATATCATATTGTAAACTTCACCTACCACGTGTATTTATAGATAAGAAAGGCGCGCTCTCTACACATTGTTGTAACAGATACATACAGACCCTTAACTGACCCAATTAACAAGTGGCACCCTTGGACAAAAGCATATAGTCCCATCTGCGATTTTGAGACGTCCAGCTTTGGTAAGGTTTTGAAACGTCATAATGTACTGGTGTATTTGAATTTCCACAACACAGCCAAGCGGGATGCATCATCGCTTAAATTTCAATAAACCTTCTATGCAATGACACTATTGAAGACTTATAGTTATTTCGAATCAATAGTAGAATAGTCTGGGGGTATTCCACCCCCAGGCTCTCACAGAACCAGACTTGCTCCTCTCGGGCTCACCAGGTTTCTCAAGTCCTACCCCTTGAGTGAGATTTGCATTACTCACTGGTTCCTCCCATTTCTAGTTGACCAATTTGCAACTTTGGACGTGTTACCCCCCTCCACTCCATCTCCATTACAGAGACTTCATCACTACTACGAGGTAACCCTCAGCTTTCGTGCAGCCTAGTGGTACACAATCTCCTGATAGATCCTTACTTGATCAGTATTTCAGCAAAGAAAGATGTCCTTTGGCAAGCTTCAGCTGGAAAGCATCCCTCATAGGTTAAACTTCTTCCTGAACAGCTTTATTTTGATCATAGCGCAATATCTCACTCCCAAAGGAGCAATTTATAACTGAAAAGTTTCGAGATTAACCTCAGTCAACCCATATAAACAAGCGTCTGGGTGCAATACCCCTCAGTCAAATTGACAGACCAAAGATTCGCTCGGTCCTTCGCAGTATAAAGAGATCACCTGCCACTGTGTCTGCAGCCAAGAATGTTATCTCAGGGGTTTGTAATTTCGCCATTGACGAAGGTTATTATACAGGAACCAACCCTGCAGACGGATCAACACGCAATCTCGGCCTGGAAAAGAAAGAACATGATAGCCCAGAGATATTCACAGTTGACGAGGCAAACGCCGCATTGAGTGCC
>Ga0209633_10004036_pt1 | contig 13338 bp, 9 predicted proteins | sample Cruoilmetagenom1_FD_187290 | JGI IMG/M metagenome (GOLD analysis project Ga0209633, IMG submission 187290) | Oil polluted marine microbial communities from Coal Oil Point, Santa Barbara, California, USA - Sample 1 (SPAdes) (version 2) | ecosystem: Environmental > Aquatic > Marine > Oil seeps ... | reverse complement strand
GGCGGCAACCCGCCGGCGCAGCCGGCGACGAACACCGAAAGAAGAAACGCAAGGCCCAGCGGTCGAAGCATTGCCATTGGGTTGGATTATCAGGTGGCCTGGAGAGCGATACACTTTATACGCCAATGCGGCAGGCGGTCCAATCAAGCGCGCGTGGGCCGATATCCACCGATTGCCTCATGTGTATCGCCCATGCGAGGGTTTGGCCGGTCGGTGCCGCGTCGCCCGATGGCCGGCCCGGTAGTATCCGACGCCACCCGGTAACACCCGACCCATAACACCCGACCCCATAGGAGCCTCAAGTGGAACCGCCGATGGAACTCCTGAGCGTCGAGGAGATGGCCAGCGCCGACAAGGCGGCGATAGCCGGCGGCGTCCCCGGCGAGCGGCTGATGGAGAATGCCGGCGCCGGCGTCGCGCGCCATATCGTCGAACGCTGGTCGCCGCGTCCGGTCGCCGTGCTGTGCGGACCGGGGAACAACGGCGGCGACGGCTTCGTGGTAGCCCGCCATCTCGCCAAGGCGGGCTGGTCGGTCAAGCTGGCGCTATTGGGATCACCGCAGGCGCTGACCGGCGATGCCGCGATCATGGCGCAGCGCTGGGACCGGCCGATTGCATCGCTTGACGCGAACGCCCTCGAAGCCGCTGCGCTGGTCGTCGATGGGCTGTTTGGCGCCGGCCTGGCGCGGCCCATTACCGGCGTTCCGGCCGCACTGATCGAGCGCCTTAACCGGGACACCGCGCCCGTCGTCGCGATCGACGTGCCGAGCGGTGTCGACGGCGATACCGGCGCAGTGCTCGGGATCGCGCCGCGCGCCGCGCTGACCGTGACATTCTTCCGTCGCAAGCCGGGGCATCTGCTGCTGCCCGGGCGGCTCCATTGCGGCGAAGTGGCAACCATCGATATCGGAATTCCCGCCGATGTGCTCGGCGGGATATCGCCGCGCACCTGCGAGAACACGCCGGCGCTGTGGCGCGCGCATGTTCGCCTCCCCAGCCTGCTCGATCACAAATATTCGCGCGGTCATGTCGTCGTGGCGGGCGGCGCGGCGATGACTGGTGCGGCGCGGCTGGCCGCGCGCGGCGCAATGCGCGCTGGGGCCGGAATGGTAACGATCGCAAGCCCACCGGACGCGGTGCCGATTTATGCCGCCGAGATGGCCGGCGTGCTGGTGGCGCCCATAGCGCGGCCGGCCGATTTCGTCGGCTTCCTTGAGGATCCGCGCAAGGTCGCGATTCTCGTGGGTCCGGGCAACGGCGTCAGCGACGCGACCCGCGCCCATGCGCTGGCGGCGCTGGCGACCCGAAGACCGGTGGTCTTGGACGCCGATGCGCTGACGGTATTTGCCGGCGACGGCGAGGTGCTGGCCAGGGCGCGTCGCGGCACGTGCGTTCTGACACCCCATGAAGGCGAGTTCACCCGTCTGTTCGGCGACCGGCCGGGTTCCAAGCTGGCCCGCGCGTGCGCCGCAGCGGCTGAAACCGGGGCCGTCATCGTTCTCAAAGGCGGCGACACGGTGGTTGCGGCGCCCGACGGCCGCGCCGCGATCGCCGCCAACGCGCCGGCCTGGCTCGCCACGGCGGGCGCCGGCGACGTTCTTGCCGGACTGGTGCTGGCGCTTCTAGGGCAGGGCATGCCGGCCTTTGAGGCATCGTGTGCCGCCGTCTGGCTGCATGGCGCCATGGCGTCAAAGTTCGGGCCGGGCTTGATCGCCGAGGATCTGCCCGACCAGTTGCCGGCTGTTCTGCGCGGCTTGTTCGACGATACCGCTTCGGATTAGACCCGGTTTTCAGTGGTTTCTACGCGGTGGAAATAGACCCAGGCCGGATCGATTAACCGTGGGGACGGTTTCCGCTTTTTTCTGAAAATTTTATGCTGTAGGAAGTGTTAACAAGACAAAAGCCGCGATCCACAAAACAAAGCGCGCGGCTAACGGGATTTGGGTACGGAACAGCAGGGGGTTCACGATGAATGCGGCCAGCGGGCGCAAGTTAAAGAGCATGTTCGTGGTGCAAGGGGACAAGCTGGAATATGTCTCCGCAGGCAGCGCATTCCAGCGCGTTCGCACCGACGACATGACCGAAACCGCGCGCATCGATGCGGTCTATACCGATGCAACCGGCATCCCGCATGTCCGTTACGATGTCGTCTTTCAGAAGCCCAACACCGACCCGCACCACGAGGGTCCGCGCAACCTGGCGCTTCGGGCCTTCTTCGAAAATTTCTCCCAGCGCGTCAAAGTTTCCGCGACTTAAGGTTTTCGGGAATTAGGGTTTTCGGGACTTAAGGTCTCAGGGACTTAAGGTCTCAGGGACTTAAGGTCTCAGGGACCTAAGGCAGACGCGTCATTCATGCAGACCTATTTGGTAAATCGCGCCTGAACAGCGCGGTCGAGCCGGGCGTGCGCCAAGCGGCTCGCGTGATCGCCGGGTGCTGTTCTATACTCCGGTCGAGCTCTTTCCGGCCACCTGGTGTCCGGACCGCCAACCATCGGAGGACCGGATGCCCAAGCCGGACCGAGCGCCGCGCGCGACGATCTCCACGAATTCCCAGTCCCGCAAGACGGTGCCGGGAGACGCACCGCTCGCGGTCTTACGCCAGCTCGAGCGCAAGGTGCTGTGGCTGTCCTCCTGGATGATCCACAACGCCAACCATCTCCGCGACAGCCGCGACGGGCTCAAGGTCGGCGGCCATCAGGCCTCCAGCGCCTCGGTCGCCACCATCCTGAGCGCACTTTATTTCCACATATTGCGGCCCGAGGACAGGGTGGCGGTAAAGCCCCATGCGAGCCCGGTGTTCCACGCCATCCAGTATCTGCTGGGCCACCAGTCGCGCGAGCCATTGGAGCACTTCCGCGCGCTGGGCGGCGCCCAGGCATATCCTTCGCGGACCAAGGATGCTGACGACGTCGACTTTTCGACCGGCTCAGTCGGGCTGGGGGCGGCGATGACCAGCTTTGCCGCCTTGGTCCAGGATTACCTGCGCCTGAAGTCGCTGTTGCCGGGCGACCAGCCGCCCGGCCGCACGGTCGCCATCGTCGGCGATGCCGAGCTCGACGAGGGCAATATCTTCGAAGCACTGCTGGAAGGCTGGAAGCACGACATCCGCAATGTCTGGTGGATTATCGACTACAACCGCCAAAGCCTCGATTCGGTGGCCTCGGAGATGATGTACAGCCGTTTCGACGAGATGTTCGAGGCGATGGGCTGGCACGTGATTACGATCAAATTCGGCAAGCTGCTCGAGGCCGCCTTCATGCGTCCCGACGGTGCGGCCTTGCGCCAGTGGATCGACGATTGCCCGAACTCGCTCTATTCGGCGCTCTGCTACAAGGGCGAGGGCCAGGCGCATGGCGCGCTCGATCAAGCCGCGATTGCTGACGATCCTGCCAACCGCGGTTGGCGCCAGCATCTGGAGGTCGATCTCGGCGACAAGCCGGGCATCCGTGCGCTCCTCGATGAGCTCGACGATACGGGCCTGCACCGCCTGATGACCAATCTGGCGGGCCACGACATGGAAGCGATGATCGAGGCCTTCGAGAGCGTGAAGGACGACCGGCCGACCTGCTTCATTGCCTATACGATCAAGGGCTACGGCCTGCCCTTCGCCGGCCACAAGGACAACCATGCCGGCCTCATGAACCCCGAGCAGATGGCCGCCTTCCAGCGCTCGATGGGCGTCGGCGCGGGCAAGGAGTGGGACCACTTCGCCGGGCTCGACGGGCCGATCGACGAGCTGCAGGCCTTTCTCGATGCCGTGCCCTTCGCCGCGAAGTTTCCGCGTCGGCGTTCGGACCGCAAGTTCGACGTGCCGGCCGACTTCCCGCGTCCCGCCGCCGAGCGCATGGCGACGCAGGACGCTTTCGGGCGCATCCTCAACGAGCTCGCCCGCGGCACATCGCCGCTCGCCGACCGCATCGTCACCACCTCGCCGGACGTCACCGTCTCGACCAATCTCGGCGCCTGGGTTAACCGGCGCGGCATCTTCGACCGGCGTGACCGCGAGGACGTCTTCCGTGAGGAAAAGGTCGTCTCCGCCCAGCTCTGGGAGATGGGGCACGCAGGACAGCACATCGAACTCGGCATCGCAGAGAACAATCTCTTCCTCATGCTCGCGGCGCTTGGCCTGTCGGATTCGGTGTTCGGCGCGCGGCTGCTCCCCATCGGCACGGTCTACGATCCCTTCATCATGCGCGGCCTCGATGCGCTCAACTATGCCTGCTATCAGGGCGCGCGGTTCATGCTCGTCGCCACGCCGTCAGGAATAACGCTGGCCCCCGAAGGGGGCGCCCATCAATCGATCGCAACGCCCCTGATCGGCATGGCCCAGGACGGGCTTGCGGCCTTCGAGCCGGCCTTCGTCGACGAGCTCGCCGAGATCATGGCCTGGTCCTTCGACTACATGCAGCGCGACGGCCCCCGGCAGGACAGCAAGCGCGGCGAGGCCGCCGCCTGGGACCGCGACATCGAAGGCGGCTCGGTCTATCTGCGGCTGTCGACGCGTCCGGTCGACCAGCCGGAACGGGCCATGTCCGAGGCGCTTCGCGCGGACATTATTACCGGGGGCTATTGGCTGCGTCCGCCGGCCGAGGGCGCCGAGCTCGCGATCGTCTTCACGGGCGCGGTGGCGCCCAACGCGCTCGCCGCCTTCGAGGCGCTCGCCGAGGACGTGCCGGGGGCAGGGCTGCTGGCGGTGACTTCCGCCGATCGTCTGAATACCGGCTGGACGGCGGCGGAGAGGGCGCGGCGCGCGGGCAGGGACGGCGCGCCCGCGCACATCGAAACGCTTTTGGCGCCACTCGCCCGTGATGCTGGCCTCGTCACCGTGGTCGACGGCCATCCGGGCTCGCTGGCCTGGCTGGGCTCGGTTGCGGGCCACCGGGTCCAGGCCCTCGGCGTGGAGCAATTCGGCCAGGCTGGCGATATCGACGATCTGCATCGGGTCTATGGCATCGACGCCGAGGCGATCCTCGATGCCTGCGCCGCGACTTGCCTGGCGCGGATCGTCACGGCCACTTCAAATTAGTCCACTGTTCAGTATCTCGTTCGTGCGCCTCCCAGAATTCATGAAGTTTTTCTAAGCGGCCTGTCGTTGCCCAAGCTTTGTCAAAGTCTTCTAAGTAGTCGTATTGCGGAGTGGGTATGATTGAGCTTGAGGACTCCCATAACAAAGAGCTGTCGATCAGGTGGACAACTTGGCAAACAGAACGCTGCGCACCGCGGAGTTTGTTCAAAGTAATTCGGAAGCGTTTACGGCTCCATTTGGAGCCGCGCTGATGATCGGGAATATGAGCGAACAATTCATTTGCAGCTTTTTCCAGATCTGAGCTGGCATTTAGTCTCTCGGCTAGGCCTGATATGACACCACGGCGAATTAAGTCCGATTTGCTGCGCTCTTCGGACTGTTTGCCAGAGAGTTTGTCAAAATGCTCATGTAACTGCTCTGAGCTAAGCCAAGCCTTGGGCCCGGATGCCGGAATCCCCTGCATTTTGGATACACCGTTCTGAAACACCTGAGTATCCAGAAACTTTTGACACACGGTCGAATAATCGTAAGGCAGCCCGTCATAGCAGACATACATCTCACGTGTGATTAAATGTCTGTGCTCATTGATCTCTTTGAGCAATCGAGGGATTGAAATGACATCTCGACGTCTGTCAACTAGACGACGAATGGCCATCAATTGTGATGTGACAAAGCCCCTGTCCAAAAGGTTTGACGTTGGACCATTAAATCCCACTCGATTGGTTGGATGCTGGAACGCCATTCTTCGAGCTTCATTAATCATGCGATAGACCGCGTCATCCCACATTAAAGTATACAGCTGACGCCGAATTGGACCGCGAAGCCAACGAATCCACTTGGACCTTATCTTTCGGAATTGCCGTAGTTTGTCCTTGTCGGCCACCCGGCAGCGCTCGATTGAGTATCTAAGAGGCATGGTGAGTTGCTCTGACTATTGCCTGATTGGTTCCGGCCAATAGGTCGGATGCGAACATTGAGGTTTTCATATGAACTACCCAATCTGTGTAATGCTACAATAACGATTAGTGTTTTACTTGGCGGACGGTTGCACGCCCGGACCGCCCCTCACACTTGAATGATCCGCCCTCCAGCCCTATTAGAAGGGCGCGCGCTTAAGACCGCCTTCCCACACTCTAGTCCCCGGCTCGGCGTGCCGGGAAAGCGGGCGTGGCGGAACTGGCAGACGCGCTGGTTTTAGGTACCAGTGGAGCAATCCTTGGGGGTTCGAGTCCCTCCGCCCGCACCAACCGACATAACGTCGCGGCCGCAAATTCTCACCAGGCCGCGGCGAGTTCCGACAAGGCCCCGTTAGCCGCCAGACGCGCGACATTCAGATAGCTCTCAGGACAGCACATGCAGGTCACCGAAACGAACCAAGACGGCCTCAAGCACGAATTCAAGGTCGTGATCGATGCCAGCGATCTGGCGCAGAAGGTCGACCTGCGGCTGGGCGAACTGGCCACCCAGGTCCGCATCCCGGGCTTCCGGCCTGGCAAGGTGCCGAACAACGTCCTGAAGCAACGTTACGGCGACGCCGTGCTCGGCGAGGTCATGGAGCAGGCGGTCAACGACAGCGCCAACCAGGCCTTGCAGGAGCGCAACATGCGGCCGGCCATGGAGCCCAAGATCGAGGTCCAGGAATACAAGGAAGGCGCCGATCTGGAATACACCCTCGCGATCGAGGTGCTGCCCGAGGTCGAGCCGATGGACTTCACGACCATCGCGCTCGAGCGCGTGGTCACCAAGGTGCCCGACGCCGATATCGACCAGACGCTGGAGCACCTTGCGGGCAGCCACAAGGACACCAAACCAATCGAAGAGCCGCGCGCGGCGGTGATCGGCGATGTCGTGGTGGTCGATTTCACGGGCCGGATCGACGGCACCGAGTTCTCCGGCGGCGCCGCCGAGGATTATCACCTCGAACTCGGCTCGGGGATGTTCATTCCCGGTTTCGAGGAGCAGCTTCTCGGCAAGAACGCCGGTGACGAGCCGGTGGTCAATGTCAGCTTCCCGGACGACTACGGCAACGACGAGCTGAAAGGAAAGCCCGCGGAATTCTCGGTCACGGTCAAGGAAATCCGCGAATCCGTGCCGGCTGTCATCGACGATGAGTTCGCCAAGGCCAACGGTCTGGAATCGCTTGCCGCCTTGCGCGACAGCGTTCGCGATACTCTGCAGAACAATTACGACCAGGTCACGCAAGGCCGGCTGAAGCGCGATCTTCTCGACAAGCTGGCCGGCGCACATGATTTTGCGGTGCCGCCGGGCATGGTCGAGATCGAGTTCGACACGATCTGGAAGCAGATCGAGGAGGCGCGCGAGAAGGACGAGCTCGAAGAAGAGGACAAGGCCAAGAGCGAGGACGAGCTGAAGGCCGAATACCAGAGCATCGCCGAGCGCCGTGTCCGGCTTGGCCTGCTGCTTTCCGAAGTCGGCCAGCGCGCCAGCATCGAGGTCACCGATCAGGAGTTGAACCAGGCCGTGATGGCCGAGGCTCAGCGTCATCCGGGCCAAGAGCGCGAGGTCTTCGAGATCTATCAAAAGAACCCGGCCGCCAAGGCGCATCTTCGCGCGCCGATCTTCGAGAACAAGGTGGTCGACTATATTCTGGAGCTCGCCAAGGTCGACGTCCGCGAGGTGAGCCCGGAGGATCTGCTCAAGGCCGACGAGGCCGAGAGCGAGGATGAGCCGAAGAAGAAAGCCGACGTTAAGAAGAAGTCGGCTAAAAAGCTGGAAGCGAAGGCCTCGTCTGCCGAAAAATCGTCCTGACGCCGGTCCGACCCGATCCCGTTCCGCGCGCCCGCCGAAACTGATAGCGACCGGCACCGGCGCGCCCAAGGAGACACCACACGATGCGCGACCTCGACACACCTTATATGAGCAACCTCGTGCCCACGGTCATCGAGCAGACCAACCGGGGCGAGCGGGCCTACGATATTTTCTCAAGGCTCCTGAAGGAGCGGATCATCTTTATCGTCGGCGGGATCGACGACGCGGTCGCCTCGCTGGTCTGCGCGCAGCTGTTGTTCCTTGAATCGGAGAATCCGAACAAGGACATATCTATGTATGTGAACTCGCCTGGTGGCATCGTCACCTCGGGGCTCGCGATCTACGACACCATGCAGTACGTCCGCCCGGATGTGTCCACGGTCTGCATTGGCCAGGCTGCATCGATGGGCTCCTTGCTGCTGGCCGCTGGCGCCAAAGGCAAGCGATACGGCCTTCCCAATGCGCGGGTCATGATCCACCAGCCGTCAGGCGGCTTCCAGGGCCAGGCCACCGATATCGAGATCCACGCCAAGGAGATCCTGTCCATCCGGCAACGCCTGAACGAAATCTACGTTCATCATACCGGCCAGGATATTAAGGTTATCGAGGACGCCATGGAGCGCGATCGCTTCCTCAATCCGGAGGAAGCCAAGGAGTTCGGCATCATCGACGAAGTTGCGAGCAAGCGTCCGAACCTGGAGCCGGGCGACAACGGCGACAAGAAAGAAGGCCGCAAGGACAAATAGTCAGGCTCACCGTTACCATCAGATCGAAAAAACCGGATGCAATCTGTTGTTTTTTCTATGGATTTCCAGCTTGAAATCAAATGCCATGAGCGGTATTGCTGGCCCGCGTTGACCGTGTTTTTTAACGGAAATTTGAATTATTTGGTGAAAAGATCGTTACCACTTCCCAGATTGAGTGGTGGCGATCACCGGCGGGGACAGTGAGGGGTTTATGTTTTTGCATTGTCTTCGCCGACTTAGTAGAGTCGCCGCCACCCCCAACCGGCGCGGGACCAGGACTGCATGAGCAAGCCCAACGGCGACTCCAAGAACACCCTGTATTGCTCGTTTTGCGGCAAGAGCCAGCACGAGGTCCGTAAGCTTATTGCGGGTCCGACGGTGTTCATCTGCGATGAGTGCGTCGAGCTCTGCATGGACATCATTCGCGAAGAGCACAAATCCAGCCTCGTGAAGTCGCGCGACGGGGTGCCGACGCCAAAGGATATCTGCGACGTTCTGAACGATTATGTGATCGGCCAGGATCACGCCAAGCGCGTGTTGTCCGTGGCCGTTCACAATCACTACAAACGCCTCGCGCACGGCACCAAGTCGAACGGCGTCGAGCTCGCCAAGTCCAACATTCTGCTGCTCGGCCCCACAGGCTGCGGAAAGACATTGCTGGCCCAGACGCTGGCCCGCATCATCGACGTGCCCTTTACGATGGCCGATGCCACCACGCTGACCGAGGCGGGGTATGTCGGAGAGGATGTTGAGAACATCATCCTCAAGCTGCTGCAGTCGGCCGACTACAACGTCGAACGGGCCCAGCGCGGCATCGTCTACATCGACGAAGTCGACAAGATCAGCCGCAAGTCAGACAACCCCTCGATCACCCGCGATGTCTCGGGCGAGGGCGTGCAGCAGGCGTTGCTGAAGATCATGGAAGGCACCATCGCCTCGGTGCCGCCGCAAGGCGGGCGCAAGCATCCCCAGCAGGAGTTCCTGCAGGTCGACACCACCAATATACTTTTCATCTGCGGCGGCGCATTCTCCGGCCTGGAGAAGATCATCAACTCGCGCGGCCAAGGCACGTCGATTGGCTTCGGCGCGGATGTGCGTTCGCCCGACGACCGCAAGACCGGCGAAGTGCTGCGCGACGTGGAACCGGAAGATCTGCTGAAGTTCGGCCTGATCCCGGAATTCATCGGCCGCCTGCCGGTGCTCGCCACGCTGGAAGACCTCAATGAGACCGCATTGGTGCGGATCCTCACCGAGCCGAAGAACGCGCTGGTCAAGCAGTATCAGCGGCTCTTCGACATGGAAGGCGTGCAACTTAATTTCACCGACGACGCGCTGTCGGCGATCGCCGTCAAGGCGATACAGCGCAAAACCGGGGCCCGAGGCCTGCGTTCGATCATGGAGCACATTCTGCTGAATTCCATGTACGACCTGCCATCGATGGATTCGGTCGAAGAGATCGCGATCAATAGCGAAGTCGTCGAAGGGCGGGCCCAGCCGCTTCAAATCTACAGCGACCGCCCGGACGTCGGCACAAGCGCCTGACCTCCATCCACGGCGTGATCGCGGCCCGGAAACGGGTTTGGAAGCGGGGTCCTGAAACGGGCTCCGGAGGGCACGTCCTTGAACGACCACGTCGTAAACGCCACTTTAAATCCCTGTAGGGTAGGTTTGTCGGACTACCGTTCGGCAGCAATCACCGATCCCAAAATAATTGAAACGACATAGAGGCCTGAACCATGTTCGAAATCCAGCGGGGCACGCTCTATCCGGTCCTTCCGCTGCGCGACATTGTGGTCTTCCCCCACATGATCGTTCCGCTCTTTGTGGGCCGCGACAAATCAGTTCGCGCGCTCGAAGACGTCATGGCTGACGACAAGCAGATCCTGCTGGTCACGCAAAAGAATGCGAGCCAGGACGATCCGACCCCCGGCGACATTTACTCCGTCGGCACGATCGGCACCGTTCTGCAGCTCCTCAAGCTGCCCGACGGCACCGTCAAAGTATTGGTCGAGGGCGGGCAGCGCGCCACGATCATGCGCTACGCCGAGAACGAGGATTTCTTCCAGGCCTACGCCGAAACCGTCGACGAGAAGGTTGGCGATCTGAAGGAGGTCGAGGCGCTGTCGCGCACGGTGGTCTCGCAGTTTGAGCAGTACATCAAGCTCAACCGCAAGATCCCGCCGGAGGTTCTCGTCTCGATCAACCAGATCGACGAAGCGCCCAAGCTCGCCGACACGGTGGCCTCGCATCTCACCCTGAAGATTCCGGAAAAGCAGGAACTGCTCGAGCTCAACGTGGTCGCCGAGCGCCTGGAGAAGATCTACGCCCACATGGAAGCCGAGATCGGCGTGCTTCAGGTCGAAAAGCGAATTCGGAACCGCGTCAAGCGCCAGATGGAGAAGACCCAGCGCGAGTATTACCTGAACGAGCAGATGAAGGCGATCCAGAAGGAACTCGGCGAAACCGAGGAAGGCCGCGACGAAGTCGCCGAATTGGAGGAGCGCATCAAGAAGACGCGTCTCACCAAGGAAGCGCGCGAGAAGGCCACGGCGGAGATCAAGAAGCTTCGCACGATGAGCCCGATGTCGGCCGAAGCCACAGTCGTGCGCAACTACCTGGACTGGTTGCTCAACATTCCATGGAAGAAGCGCACCCGCCTCAAGCACGATATCAAGCTCGCCGAATCCATCCTCAACGACGATCACTACGGGTTGGAGAAGGTCAAGGAACGCATTCTTGAATACCTCGCGGTGCAGCTGCGAGTGAAGAAAATCAAGGGGCCGATCCTCTGCCTCGTCGGCCCTCCGGGCGTCGGTAAAACCTCGCTGGGCAAGTCGATCGCCAAGGCGACCGGCCGCAACTTTGTGCGCATGTCGCTGGGCGGTGTGCGCGACGAGGCCGAGATCCGTGGCCACCGGCGCACCTATATTGGCTCGATGCCGGGCAAGGTGATCCAGAGCATGAAGAAGGCGAAGAGCTCCAATCCGCTCTTCCTGCTCGACGAGGTCGACAAGATCGGCGCCGATTGGCGCGGCGATCCGTCGTCAGCGTTGCTTGAGGTTCTCGACCCCGAGCAGAACGCGACCTTCGCCGATCATTATTTGGAAGTCGACTACGATTTGTCGGACGTGATGTTCGTGACCACGGCGAATACGCTGCGCATGCCACAGCCGCTGATGGACCGCATGGAGATCATTCGTATCCCCGGCTACACCGAGGACGAAAAGGTCGAGATCGCAAAGCGCCATCTGATGGTCAAACAGCTCGAAGCCCATGGCCTGAAGGATGAGGAGTGGTCGATTTCCGACGGCGCCTTACGCGACATCATTCGCTACTACACGCGCGAGGCCGGCGTCCGAAACCTCGAACGCGAGATCGCCAGCCTGCAGCGCAAGGCGATCAAGGCAATCGTCGGCGGCGACAAGAAGAAGGTCAATATCACCTCGCGCAACCTGGAGAAATATCTGGGCGTGCGGCGCTTCCGCTATGGCGAGGTCGAGTTGGAGGACGCGGTCGGCTTCACCACCGGTCTTGCCTGGACGGAGGTTGGCGGTGAATTGCTGACCATCGAAGCGGTGACATTGCCGGGTAAGGGCAAGGTGACGGCAACGGGCAAGCTCGGCGAGGTGATGAAGGAATCGGTGCAAGCGGCCGAAAGCTTCGTGAAATCGCGCGCGACCAGCTTTGGCATCCGCCCGACCGTGTTCGAGAAAAAGGACATTCACGTCCACGTCCCCGAGGGCGCGACCCCGAAGGACGGCCCGTCGGCGGGCGTTGCGATGATCACGTCGATCGTCTCGGTGCTGACCGGCATCGCCGTTCGCAAGGATGTCGCGATGACCGGTGAGATCACCTTGCGCGGCCGGGTGCTGCCGATCGGTGGCCTCAAGGAAAAACTGCTGGCCGCACTGCGCGGCGGTCTGAAGACGGTCATCATTCCCAAGGACAATGAAAAAGACCTCGCCGACATCCCCGACAATGTGAAGAAGGGGTTGAACATCATCGCGATCTCAACTGTCGACGAAGTGCTGGAGCAAGCGCTTATTGCTCGGCCGGTCCCAATCGAGTGGACGGAAGACGAAGACGGCGTCGTGGCCGCCAAGAAGACCGAACCCGATACGGACATTGCCGACGGTGTCATTACCCACTGACACGCCTACCGACACGCGGGGCGCGAAACCCTGTAACAGCAAAGCCGCCGGCATGCGTCCGGCGGCTTTGTTTTTCCGCGCCGCTGCGCCGCAGCGATGCACAACTGTGACAATCGCAACAAAGTTGTCCACATAAGGCGAGAAAGTGGCAAATACGTGTGGAAAACCGCCGGGTTTGGTTTGACCTGAGCGCAAACGTGCCCGTACACTCGAATCGCACGCGGGGCAAACGCACCGTCGTGTTTTTCGTTTCGGACAGTTTGTCGGGGGAGAACCATAAAGGTGAACAAGAACGATCTTGCCGCGGTCGTGGCTGGTAAATCAGGGTTGTCGAAGGCTGATGCGACGAAGGCCGTCGAAGCAGTTCTGGAAGGCATCGTCGAGTCACTTCAGGGGGGGACTGAAGTTCGCTTGGTGGGCTTTGGAACCTTCAGCGTGTCTCATCGTGCCTCCTCGCAAGGACGCAATCCTCGCACCGGTCAGGCCATCACCATTCCTGCGGCCATGGTGCCGAAGTTCAAAGCCGGTAAAGCGCTCAAGGAGGCGCTCAACTAGCGGTCGAGCAGACCTGAAATTTTGATCTTGGAAGGGGCCGGCCGCCGACAAGGGGCCGGCCCCTTTCGTTTGGTGGCCGACGGAAGCGCTC
>Ga0209633_10004035_pt1 | contig 13342 bp, 8 predicted proteins | sample Cruoilmetagenom1_FD_187290 | JGI IMG/M metagenome (GOLD analysis project Ga0209633, IMG submission 187290) | Oil polluted marine microbial communities from Coal Oil Point, Santa Barbara, California, USA - Sample 1 (SPAdes) (version 2) | ecosystem: Environmental > Aquatic > Marine > Oil seeps ... | reverse complement strand
TAATTAGAATGAATATTACAATATGCTCAGTATATTGTAATATTCATTCTAATTATACATTGTATTATGAAAATACAAACGGGTCTAGACATTTTAACCAAGGATGAACACCTGCAAAACAAGTTCAAAGGCAAAGTGGCGCTATTATGTCATAATGCCTCGATAGATGCTACTTATACGCATGCTGCATTAAAATTTAAAGAAATATTTGGTTCCAGATTTATAAAATTATTTGGACCTCAACATGGTTTTTCAACAGATGTCCAAGATAATATGGTTGAAACTGATCATTTTATTCATCCTTATTTTGACTTACCTGTATACTCGCTTTATTCAGAAACACGTATTCCTACTGATGAAATGTTGGAAGATATTGATCACTTTTTTATTGATTTGCAAGATGTAGGTTGCAGAGTATACACTTACATTTATACACTCACATTATTGCTTGAAAAATGTATTGATAAAGATATCCAAATTATTGTACTTGATCGCCCTAATCCTATTAACGGAATTGATATTGAGGGAAATATATTAGAACCGGAATTTAAATCATTCGTTGGTCTTCATCCTATTCCTGTTCGTCATGGAATGACAATTGCGGAAGTTGCCTTAATGCATCAAAAATTTTGGGCTAAAGGAAAAGCAAATCTTGAAATAATAAAAATGCATAAATGGCAGCGTGAAATGTTTTTTGAAGACACCAAGTTACCTTGGCTTCTCCCTCCCCAAATCTAGCACGCTCAGAAAGCGCTTTTACTTTTCCGGCAACTGTTATATTTGAAGGCACCTTATTAAGTGAAGGAAGAGGGACTACACAATCGTTAGAAATTGTAGGACATCCAAAAATTGAACCTTATTCTTTTTATCAAAATCACTTATCCAATATTGTAAAAAATTCCAAATTAAAAGGTTTTGCACTTAGACCTATAACATTTCTTCCAACTTTTCAAAAACAGGCTAACAAAGTTTGTGGCGGTTTTCAAATTCATATAACAGATAAAAAGGCCTTCCAACCCTGGCGCGTTGGACAATTTATGATGCGTGAACTATATCACCATTTAGGAAGTGATTTTCAATGGAAAAAACCTCCATATGAATATAATTATACTCAAAAACCGATCGACATTATTAATGGCTCTGACAAATTAAGACATTGGGTAGCCAATAATGACTCTATAGAAAATCTTAATTCATTTGAAAATTTAGAAGCATATAAACATCAACTTGAGGAGATTAAAATATATTAATATTTCAGTAAATAAAACCATATTGATTTGAGTCCTATTATAGTTTTTTCTGTAATTGTCATTTACTTTGGCTTACTAATGATAATTTCTTATTTCACTTCTAAAAATAGAAGTGATGAATCTTTTTTTACCGGAGATAGAAAATCGCCATGGTTTTTAGTTGCTTTTGGTATGGTAGGCGCAGCACTTTCAGGGGTAACATTTGTTTCAGTACCCGGGATGGTAAGTAATAATAATTTTTACTTCTTCCAATTTATTTTGGGTAATGTAATCGGTTATTTGTTCATTACATTCGTTTTGATTCCATTATATTACAAATTAAGGTTGGTATCTATTTACGGGTATTTAAATGATAGATTCGGAGTAAAAACATATAAAACAGGATCTTTATTTTTTCTAATTTCACAATCTTTTGGTGCAGCCTTACGCTTATTATTAGCTGCTAAGATCTTACAATTTGCTTTTTTTGATAAACTTCATATCCCCTTTTTTATAACTGTAATCATTATATTATTATTAGTCTGGTTATATACTAACAAATCAGGTATTAAAACTATAGTTTGGACCGACACTATGCAAACATTCTTTTTGATACTTGGTGCACTTGTAACTATATATGCAATTACCACTTCTTTAAATTTATCATTAACAGATTCAATTAATGAAGTTACGAACCATAAATATTTTAAAGTTTTTAATTGGGAAAATAAATCGGGGAATAATTTTTACAAACAGTTTATTGCAGGAATTTTAATTGCGATAGCAATGATGGGTTTAGACCAAAATATGATGCAAAAAACATTAACTTGTAAAAACCAATGGGATGCCCAAAAAAACACTTTATCTTTTAGTCTAATTCTGGCAATTACTCAATTTCTATTTTTAGGATTAGGGATATTGTTATATATCTATGCGGAAAATAATAATATTATATTACCACTTGGAGAGGATGGAAAGTTTATTGATACCGATACACTTTTTCCTAATTTAACTTTAAATTATCTAGGACTCTTAGCCGGAGTTAGCTTTTTATTAGGAATAATAGCCGCTTCATTTTCAAGTGTCGATTCGGCTTTAACTGCGCTGACTACTTCTTTTACTTATGATTTTTTAGACATATCTCATAAGTCACGTAGTGAAAAGAAAAAATTAAAAAATAGAGTATTATTCGGATTTTCAGTTGTTATTTTTTTAATAATCATGTTATTTTCAAATAGCAGAGGTGATGTTATTTCATTGATATTTAAAGTAGCAGGGTATACTTATGGCCCTCTTTTAGGCCTCTATTTATTTGGGATGTTTACCAAGCTTCAAATAAAGGATAAATGGACACCTATTATTTGTATAGTTGCCCCTATTGCAACTTATTTGTTAAGTATATATTTAAAGAACACATATAATTTCGATTTCGGATTTATCAATATTGCTGTAAATGCATTATTAACGATTATCGGCTTATTATTAATTAATAGGAAATAAATGGATACGTCAAAATTAACTACAGAACAGTCTTCTAAATATGATGATTTAGAAAAGATGGACACCTTAGAACTTCTCAAAAATATTAATAGAGAAGATAGGTCTGTTGCAATTGCTGTCGAAAAAGCAGTACCTAGTATCCATAAACTCGTTGATGTTATCGTTTCAAAAATGAAAAAAGGTGGAAGATTGTTTTATATAGGAGCCGGCACTAGTGGTAGGTTAGGTGTTTTAGATGCCTCTGAATGCCCACCAACATTTGGTGTTTCTGATAACTGGGTTATAGGATTAATTGCAGGTGGAGACGGTGCCTTAAGAAAAGCCGTCGAAAATGCTGAAGATGACACCACTTTAGCCTGGAATGATTTACAAAAATATACTATTAATAAACAAGATGTTCTTATTGGAATTGCTGCTTCCGGAACAACTCCATATGTTATTGGTGGAGTGAAAACTGCAAAAAAAAATGGCATTATTACAGGATGTATTACTTGCAATAAAAATTCACCATTATCATTGGCTGTTAAACACCCTATTGAACTAATTGTGGGGCCAGAATTTGTAACAGGCAGTACAAGAATGAAAGCAGGAACAGCTCAAAAATTAGTTTTAAATATGATCTCTACGGCAGTAATGATAAAATTGGGTAGAGTATTAGGTAACAAAATGGTTGATATGCAATTATCTAATAAAAAATTGACTAAACGAGGTATTAAAATGGTAATGGATGAGCTTGAAATTGAAGAAGAATTAGCTCGTAAATTATTGTTGAAACATAAAAGTGTGCGAGATATATTTGAAGAGTACAAAAACAAATTAGGTGAGTAAAAATATAAAAATGGATAAAAACATCATTGAAAAAGAAATCATCTATAAGGAGCCTGGTAAATTTGAGGAAACCAGGTTTGAAAAAATTCACAATGTAATTTTCGACAATTCAAATATTGCCTCCATTGCAGTCGCCAATGAGATTGCTCAACTTATTCGTGAAAAAAAGAGAGAAAACAAGAATTGTGTTCTGGGTTTAGCTACAGGCTCTTCCCCTATCAAGGTATATGAAGAATTAGTTAGAATGCACAATGAAGATAATCTTAGTTTTGCCCATGTCATTACTTTTAATCTGGATGAGTACTATCCTATGGATAAACAAAACATACAGAGTTATCATTATTTTATGGATGAACACCTTTTTAATCATATTGATATTTTACCCGAAAATGTTCATATTCCTGATGGTAATATTAGTAATGACGACATTTATAAATACTGTATTGACTACGAAATGAAGATCAAAAAAGCAGGAGGTTTAGACCTACAATTACTCGGAATTGGTAGAACGGGACATGTTGGTTTTAATGAACCTGGATCTCACTTAAATTCGGGTACCAGAAGTATCACATTAGATCATATTACCAGAGTGGATGCAAGTCATGCTTTTTTGGGCATTGATAATGTACCTAGAAAAGCTATTACTATGGGTATTGGTACTATTAGAAAGGCCAAAAGAATTATACTATTAGCCTGGGGAATAAACAAAGCTGAAATAGTAAAAAAGACAATAGAAGGCGAAATTTCTTCAGAAGTACCTGCTACTTATTTACAAACCCATCATAACACTACTTTTGTTTTAGATAATGAGGCGTCATCTGAATTAACAAGGGTAAAAACACCTTGGCTGGTATCTTCTTGCACTTGGACAGAAAATTTAAAAAGAAAGGCAGTGGTTTGGTTAAGTGAACTATTACATAAATCAATTCTAAAACTGACAGATAAAGATTATAATAATAATGGAATGTCAAGCTTACTTATTGAAGAAAATACCGCTTACGACCTAAATATTAAAATGTTTAATTATTTACAGCATACTATTACAGGATGGCCTGGCGGTAAACCAAATGCTGATGATATTAATAGACCGGAACGGGCCAATCCCGCGAAAAAACGTGTCATTATTTTTAGTCCGCATCCTGATGATGATGTCATATCTATGGGAGGCACTTTTGATAGGTTAATTGAGCAAAATCACGAAGTACATGTTGTTTATCAAACTTCTGGAAATATTTCAGTCTCTGATGAAGAAGCACTAAAGTACGCTGAAGTTGGAAAAAAATTAAATGATTCAAAAGAAATTTCGTTGATTATTAAGAGCATCAGAGAAAAGAAAGAAAATAGTATTGATACCATTGAAGTAAGAAAATTAAAAGGCTTAATTAGAAGAAGTGAGTCATTCGCTGCTAATCGCTATTTGGGTCTTCCGGATGAAAACGTCCATTTTCTAGACCTACCTTTCTATGAAACCGGAACTATTAAAAAAAATAAATTATCAAAAAAAGATATTAATTTGATGTGTGCAATAATTGAGAAGATAAAACCACATCAAATATATGCTGCCGGTGATCTGGCTGATCCACATGGTACACATAAAGTATGTTTAAATGCACTTTTTATGGCATTAGAAAAGTTAAAATCAAATTTATTTATGGAGGATTGCTGGGTTTGGTTATATAGAGGTGCCTGGCATGAATGGGAAACTTATGAAATCAACATGGCAGTGCCAATGAGTCCAGATCAAGTACTAAAGAAAAGACATGCTATATTTTACCATCAGTCTCAAAAAGACAAGGTCATGTATCAGGGAGATGACGCCAGAGAGTTTTGGGTGAGAGTAGAAGATAGAAATTGTCATGTCGCAAAAAAATACAATGATCTCGGATTAGCTGATTATGCGGCTATTGAAGCTTTTAAAAGATATCATTTTTAAACCTGAAATGAGAATTTTACATTTCTAAGGCTTTTTTAGGGTCATTATCCATTAAGATTTCTACAGGATTTTCAAGAGCTTCCTTAACTGCAACCAAAAATCCAACAGATTCTTTACCATCAATTATCCTATGATCATAAGATAGTGCCACATACATAATCGGTTGTATCACAACTTTTCCATCAACTGCCATAGGCCTGTTTACAATATTATGCATTCCTAAAATAGCACTTTGAGGCGGATTTATAATAGGAGTTGACAGCATAGAACCGAATACACCTCCATTGGTTATGGTAAATGTACCACCGGTCATTTCATCAATTGTAATTTCGCCATCACGAGCTCTGATAGCCAGTCTTTTAACTTCAGACTCAACACCTCTAAAAGTTAAATCTTCCGCATTTCTAATTACCGGAACCATCAAACCTTTTGGCCCGGAAACGGCAATTGAAATATCTTGAAAATTATAAGATACTTTAAAATCACCATCTATCATAGAATTTACATCCGGATATAATTGTAAAGCTCTCACTACTGCCTTGGTAAAGAAGCTCATAAAGCCCAAACCTACATTATGTTTTTCTTTAAAATCTTCTTTTAATTCTTTTCGCAGATCAAATATAGGCTGCATATTCACTTCATTAAATGTAGTCAACATTGCAGTTTCATTTTTAACCGCAACTAAACGCTCGGCAACTTTTCGACGTAACATCGATAATTTTTTACGTTCAGAACCCCTAGAACCGTCAATTGCAGGAGTGCCCATACTGGGTACAGCTTTTACGGCATCATCTTTTGTAATTCTACCATCTTTACCAGATCCTTTTATAGTTTCAGCTGAAATATTTTTTTCAGCTAATATCTTTTTAGCTGCCGGTGAAGCCGTTCCACTAGCATAAGTTGTCTTCGCGGCTATCGTTTGTTCTTCCTTCTTTTCAACCAGTGAAGGCTGTTCATTCCCCACTACCGACTGACCCTCAGGTTTGGTAGCACTTGTATCAATTAAACATACTATCGCTCCTACTGCCACTGCATCTCCTTCTTCCGCTTTAAGCGTTATAATACCGCTCTCTTCAGCAGGTAATTCTAAGGTCGCTTTATCAGAATCAACTTCGGCAATAGCCTGATCCTTTTCTACATAATCACCATCTTCAACTAACCAAGTTGCAATTTCTACTTCTGTAATTGATTCTCCCGGAGATGGGACTTTCATTTCTAAAATCATCTTTATAACTTTAATCTTTAATTATTCAAATACTTGATCTATGACTCTTTTTTGCCTGCTTTTATCTCTTGAACTTGATCCTGGTGCCGGCACAGCGGCATAGGGTCTTGATGCTACTTCTAGTTTAACCAGATCAAATCTTTGCAACATATAGCTCCATGCTCCCATATTTTTTGGTTCTTCTTGTGCCCAAATATACTTTTCTACAGAAGGATAACGATCTATAACTTGTTGAATTTTTTCTAAATGCAATGGGAACAATTGTTCAATTCTCACCAAAGCCACTTCATCGGTCTTCAAATTTTCTCTTTCTGCTAATAAATCATAATAAAATTTACCGGTACAAAAAACTAACTTTTTCACCTTTTCAGGATTGATAGTATCATCGATTACCTCTTGGAATTGTCTGTTTTCAAATTCTTGCAGAGATGAAACTGCCTTCGGATGACGTAACAAACTTTTCGGCGTCAAAACAATTAGCGGTTTTCTAAAATTACGTTTCATTTGACGACGCAACAAGTGAAAAAAGTTTACCGGAGTTGTACAATCTGCAACAATCATATTATCGATAGCACATAATTGTAAATAACGTTCCATGCGTGCTGATGAATGTTCTGAACCTTGACTTTCATACCCATGAGGCAATAAGATAACAATACCATTCTGCATTTTCCATTTATCTTCAGCAGCAGATAAGTATTGGTCAAATATTATTTGAGCTCCATTAGAAAAATCTCCAAACTGAGCCTCCCAAATAGTAAGTGTGTTTGGATTTGCCATGGCATATCCATAATCAAAACCTAGCACACCATATTCTGACAATAGCGAATTATAAATTGCCATTTCACCCTTATTATCAGGATTGGTATTTAGCAAATTAATTCTTTCTTCAGATATTTCATCTCGTAAAATTGCATGACGATGGCTAAAGGTTCCGCGCTCTACATCCTGACCGGAAATACGAACATCAAACCCTTCTTCAAGTAAACTTCCATAGGCCAATGTTTCGGCCATACCCCAGTCTAAGGTATCAGATTCAAAAACCATTTTAGCTCTACCATCCAGAATTCTTTCTGCTTTACGTAAAAATTTTACACCATCCGGTACGGTTGAAATAATTTTCGCTATATTTTTTAATTTATTTTCAGGATAAGAACTATCTACCGATTGCAGCATCATATCCAATTTTTGACGTTGAAAATCTGACCACCGCTCTTCCATAAATTCACGGACTTTCGACGAGGTATCCTCTTTTGATTTTGTATATTCCGATTCCAACATGTTTTTAAAATCAGTAACTATTTTTTTTGAATATGATTCATCAATAGAATTCTCAGCTATCAATTTATCAGAATATACTTTATATGGATTTTGATGTTTTGCAATTTCTTTATATAGTTTTGGCTGTGTAAATCGAGGTTCGTCTCCTTCATTATGACCATACTTTCTATATCCTAACAGATCAATATAAACATCTCTTTTGAACTTCATTCTATAATCTAAAGCCATTTCAACGGCATGCACTACCGCTTCTGCATCGTCGGCATTGACGTGCAACACAGGCGATAATGTTACCTTAGCAACATCTGTACAGTAGGTACTTGATCGGGCATCTAAATAATTAGTTGTAAAACCTATTTGATTGTTTACAACAATATGGATGGTACCTCCCGTTTTATAACCATTTAACTGGCTCATTTGTGCAACTTCATAGGCAATTCCTTGTCCAGCAATTGCCGCATCACCATGTACTATTATTGGTAATATTTTTGAATCATCACCATTATAATCTTTATCAATTTTGGCTCTTGTTATACCTTCTGCTACAGGACCAACAGTTTCTAAATGAGACGGATTCGGAACCAAATTCATCTTGATAGATTTCCCATTTTGATAGGTCTTATCAATTGTTAAACCCAGATGGTATTTTACATCACCATCAATATCTTCATCTTCAAAATCTTTCCCTTCAAATTCACTAAACAGCTCTCTAACCGGTTTTCTAAAAATATTAATTAGCGTACTTAACCGCCCTCGATGTGCCATACCGAGCACACACTCTTTTACATCATAATTTCCAACAGCATTAAATAAAGCTACACTAATAGCGGGAATTAAAGATTCTCCGCCTTCTAATGAAAAACGTTTTTGCCCGACATATTTTGTTTGTAGAAAATTTTCGAAAGTTACTGCTTGATTCAGCTTCGTAAGAATATATTTTTTAGCTTCAATTGAATAGGTTGGATGATTATCATTGGTATTTAAATTATCCTGCCACCACTTTATAACTTCAGGATTTCTGATATACATGTATTCAACCCCTATTGAGTCACAATAAATATTTTCAAGATGTTGAATAATTGCTTTTAAACTTTTACTGCCGATGCCTAAAATTTCACCTGCATCAAAAATGGTTTCTAGATCCTCATTAGAAAGTCCAAAATTTATAATTTCTAAAGTAGGTGTATATTTTCTTCGTTCTCTAACCGGATTTGTTTTAGTAAATAAATGCCCTCTTGAACGATAGCCATTAATAAGCTCAATAACTTGAAATTCTTTATGAACATGTTCAGGAATTTCAATACTTACCTCTTCATCTCCAATAATCGAATAATTTGTATTCGCCAAATCATAGCCCTGAAAAAAACTTCTCCAACTTGGTTCAACTGCATCAGGATTTGTTAAGTATTTTTGGTACAAATCTTCTATAAACCCTGTATGTGCCGCATTTAAAAAGGAAAACCTATCCATTTATTTACCCGTTTATAACTTTAAAAAACATGAAAAACAAAAATACACTTTTTATTATTATAGCATGATTAAAATTAGATTGTTATTTATTAAAATCAATTAGATAAAAAAAATTAATATAGTACTTGTAGGAAAAAGAAAAACATTTATATTTGCACACCTTAAAGGAAAATAAATTCCTCCTTAGCTCAGTTGGTTAGAGCATCTGACTGTTAATCAGAGGGTCCTTGGTTCGAGCCCAAGAGGAGGAGCCCAGTGAATAAAAGGCTTACAGAAATCTGTAAGCTTTTTATTTTTCAAAAAGTACAACATATGTACAACATTCAATTTTCTAAGCATTTCACTAACAGATTATTACGATTTAACCGATTTTTCTTCCGTAGAGAAAAATCCGAATAAATCAAATATCTATTTGATGCTTTATTAAATTAAAAGAATTAATAAATTTTTTCTCCAAGTCATTTGAGAATGTTTTATCATATTCATTAGTCATTGCAACCACATTATTGAACATTATGAACGTTGCGTCTATATCGTCTGCATATCTAGCAGCATTATAAGGGTCTAATCTCCCATAATATTGAATTCTATCTTGAAATATTTCAACAAGGGTTTTGGCTGTCTTTCTAGCTTTTTCTTTTTTATTTATTTTATAATAATTATCTACAAAACCTAAAGTCAGTGAGTAATTTCCATATCTTTCTATGGGCATTTTTTCAAGAGATAAATCCAGTATTTCTTCAGCTTTTTTATTTTTTCCTTCTTTAATAAACGTCTCTGCTAAACGGACTAAATTTCTTCTAAAGGAAACAGTATTTCTTTGAGTCTGAGAATCTATAAAAACCTCTGGACTATTACTATTTTTCCAATCCCATTTTTTCACATTTGCATACATGATTTCTGTATCAATTCTCCCTAAATCTAAAAAACTTCTTCTTCTACCCTCTTCATTAACGTTAGGCGTTTTAATAGGTACAAACTTATAAGCTAAACCATCTAATTGAAGATAATCTTTAAGCCATATAAATTCCTCATCATCTGGTGAGCCTCCGGTAAAATAAATAGGCCTTTCCCAATTATTATTCGCTAATACATCTAACATTAAAATTCTATGTTTAGCCAAGTATGAATCATCTATCTCAATATCTATATAAGGAACTATTTTGTCAGCATCTTTTAAAGGGACTATCTTATTTTTAAGAACTGCTTCCTTATCAACAGGAATTCTAATTTTATTAGTAGGGTAATATTTCTCGGGAATTCCATCATCAAAGAGGTCTAGCATCGTTCGCTTATCATCCGAAGCTATCCAGTTCATAAAAGACTTAATATCTATCACAGTATCTTTTAAACGCGCATCGGGCATATGATAAGCTACATCTAAAGAACCCGTTCTATATTGTTTATGTGTTAGTTGAGAAGGTATAGGCTCAGCTTTGTAGGTTTTTCTTTTCTGTTGATCTATATACCAATCCGTAGCGAAATAGCTTGTCACTATTAGTTTAATATCTGTTCTGTAATCCTCAACTTCCTGCATATACCAAAGCGGGAAAGTATCATTATCTCCTATAGTGAACATGATGGCATTCTCTTGACAAGAATCTAAATACGCCTTTGCTATATTATGAGCAGCATATCTATTTGAACGATCATGATCGTCCCAATTTTCAGAAGCCATTAATGCCGGAACAGCCAACAAACAAATTGAAGTGAGTCCAATAGCCAATGATTTGGGGTTTATTCTATCCTTGAATTTTTCGTATAATGCTAAAACTCCCATTCCGATCCAAATTGCAAAAATGTAAAAAGAACCTACAACGGCATAATCTCGCTCTCTGGGCTCAAATGGTTTGGGATTTGTGTAAAAAATAATGGCTAATCCTGTAAAGACAAAAAAGAGTAATAATATATAGAAGTTCTTTTTATCAAATTTAATATGAAACAGTAGTCCAATTATGCCTAAAAGCAAAGGCAAGAAATAATAAGTATTTCGACTTTCATGATTTCTCATTTCATCTGGTAAATTTTTCTGTGTGCCCAACCTTGTCTTATCAATAAAATTAATACCACTTAACCAATTGCCATTAGTGTCTAACTGGCCTTGAACATCATTTTGACGACCTGCAAAATTCCACATAAAATATCTGCCATACATATATCCGATCTGATATTTAAGCATAAATTTTAAATTTTGGCCAAAAGTTGGTCTTCGTTTGCTTTTAGGATTAATACCTGCTATTGCTTTATAGTTTGCAATAGTCGCTGGAGAACGATCTACCATTCTCGGTATTAAACCTTTGTGTTTATCTGTATAATTTGGAAGTGCATCTTTGTAATTATTTACAATAACATATTTACCTAACTTTTCATCCTTTTCATATTTAGGTTTATCGTCTCGATAAGGGTCATTCGGATTTTGTTCTCCAGTTTCAGAATAATAAGAATCATAAAAAACATTGGCGTCCCCATATTGTTCTCTATTGTAATAAGCCAATAATTCACGTGCACTTGATGGATTATTTTCGTTGATAGTAGTATTAGCATTAGCTCTGATAGGGAGCATCGTCCATGAGGAAAAACCAATCATAATAAAAAGTAAGCATAGCATGATTAGATTAGCACCTATCAGTCTTTTATTGTGAGTATATTTTATTCCTAAGTAAAAAGCAATGATTAAAATAATTCCTGCAATAATACTACCCGAGTTAAAAGGCATGCCTAAGTTGTTGACAAAAAACAATTCTAAAGAGCTGAAAAATGAAAGTGTATAAGGGAATAAGAATTTAAAGACAAATACCAATACTAATACGGCAGCTATATTGGCAATGATGAACTTTTTAAAACTAATGTTATTATATTTTTTATAAAAATAAAGAAAGAAGATGGATGGTATTACCAATAGAGAGAGTATGTGGACGCCAAATGATAAGCCAACTATAAAACTAATTAATAGTAACCATTTATGGCCTCTTGGTTTGTCCATTTCACTTTCCCAGCGTAAACCTAACCAAAATAATAATGCCATTAAAAATGATGACATGGCATACACTTCCGCTTCAACAGCACTAAACCAAAAACTATCAGAAAAAGTATAAGCTAATGCACCTACCAAACCGCTTCCTAAAATTGCTATAGATTTTCCAGTTGTTATTTCTTTAGTTTTTACAACTATTTTCTTTGCTAATGCCGTAATGGTCCAAAATAAGAAAAGAATAGTAAATGCACTCGCTAATGCAGACATGAAATTTACCGTTTTTGCTATCTCAGTTACGTCGGAAGTAAACATTGCAAAGAATGCACCTAGCATTTGAAATAATGGAGCTCCTGGCGGATGTCCAACCTCTAATTTCACGGCTGTGGAGATATACTCTCCAACATCCCAATAACTAACCGTAGGTTCTATTGTTAATGAGTATGTTAGTAATGCAATAAGGAAAGCTAACCATCCCAAAATAATGTTCCATTTTTTATAATTGAAATCAGCCATAAAATATATTTTATACTTTTTGTGAAGATACTAATTAATTTAAAAAGTAAAAGAGTTTTCCATTTTACGCATTTTTCAAATTTTCAGTTTTTAAAGGGATATATTATTTAGGCTGATTTGTTGTTAAATAATTCATTTTAGTGCTATTTGTACTCCCCAATTTCATTTGCATATAACTTCATTTATTGATAACTTTAGTTATATAAATTTTAAATATCGCAGACATGGAAAGATTAATTGAATTTTTAGGAGACCTCTTTTTTAAAGCTAGCTTCGTGTTTGAGAACTTTTTTGAGGAAAAAGTTAAAAAGAATGACACGACAATGATTGCTTTTCTAATGATACCCTTATTATTATTTGCAATCTTTTTGGCTTCTGTGAATGGTTTT
>Ga0209633_10004034_pt1 | contig 13343 bp, 10 predicted proteins | sample Cruoilmetagenom1_FD_187290 | JGI IMG/M metagenome (GOLD analysis project Ga0209633, IMG submission 187290) | Oil polluted marine microbial communities from Coal Oil Point, Santa Barbara, California, USA - Sample 1 (SPAdes) (version 2) | ecosystem: Environmental > Aquatic > Marine > Oil seeps ... | reverse complement strand
GCAAGGCGGTGACCGCCGCCGGGCCTTCCATACTGACGACGGGTAACCAGGTGTGCAGCGGGATGACCGGCGCCTTGATGGCAAAACCGGTGAGCAATAACAGAAAAACAATCACCTGTAGTTCCGCGGAGACCGGTGACTCGATAAGGGCCATATATGCAAAGTTAAGTCCGGCCGGGATGGGCAGACCACTGACCTCGGCCTGATGGAAGGCCAGCAGAATAAAAGCGAATAGCAGCGGGATGCCACCGAGTAGCATAAACAGGGTGTACTTGACGGCGGCATAACGCCGATGGGGACCGATACCCCAGGTGCTGATCAAAAAATAAAGCGGTATCAGGGTCAGTTCCCAGAACAGGAAAAACAACATGGTGTCGAGGGAGCAATAGACACCGAGGGTGGTACTTTCCAGTAACAGCAACAGACTGAAATACAGCCGTGGCATTTTGCGCATATTGTTCCATGACGCGAGGATGACGCCGATAAACAGCAACACGGTCAGCGGCAGGAACAGTATCGAGATGCCATCGACACCCATAATATAATCAATATGCAGGCTGGGTATCCAACGGGTGTGTTCGACAAACTGAAAACCGTCTTTGCTTTGATCAAAACCAAGCAGGGCGAGCAGGGAGAGACACAGATCGACAATCGCGGTTAACAGGGCGATCCAGCGCGCCGCATTGACCGAGGGTATGAGCCAGATCAAACCTGCCCCGATGGGCAAGGTAATGATCATCAGGCTGAGTATAGGAATCTCATTGATCAGGGTCTGGATGGTGTCATGCATATGTTAGTTTCTCCCACCCATGACCTAATGAGTCCCCGGCAGCTGACTGCGATAGGGAAGGCTGAGGGTATTGGCGGATTGCTCCACCAGTTCCATCCAGGGTTCGCTATAAAAGCCAATGCCCAGCACGATGAGTATCAGCAAGCCCGCGATCATTCTTTCGACTGCCTGGGTTGGCTCAACATCCAGCGGTTTGGCGATAGCTTGTTGCGGTGCGAGGAAGGCGCGTTGGAAGGCGAGTAACAAAAAGCCGGCCGCGAGGACGTTACCAACGGCCGCCGCAATGGTGACCAGGGCGCCATAGTGTTCAATGGATGCTTCGAGTACTAGGTGAACTGCATCAAAGCCCGGGGTACCGGGCATGCCGACGATGGCCACACCGCCGACAAAAAAGCCAATCGCAATAATGGGGATGCGATCGAACAGGTTGCCCAGTTTGGCCAGCGTCGTGGTGTGGGTACGGCGATACACCAGGCCGGTCATCAAAAACAGCACCGAGATGGCCAGACCGAAATTGATCGTCAGAATGATCGCGCCCTGAAAGGCAATCTCACTCAGGCTGAACAGTCCAATCAGTAGAATACTGGTGTGACTCACTACCGCATAGGCAAACATACTGCGCAATTTGGTTTGTTGCATGGCCAGCAGGGCAGCGTAAAAGATACCCACCACGGCAAAGGCGACAACATATTTATGCCAGGTGATCACGGCATCGGCGAAGAGCGGAAAGACAAAACGCAACAGACCGTATACGCCGGTCTTCAGGCCCAATAAAAAGATCGGTGCAATGGCGACACTGCCACGTTGTACCGCCAGCGGTAACCAACCATGCAAGGGGAAAAGTGGAATCCGCACGGCCAGTCCATAAAACAGCAGGAAGAAGATCCAGTTTTGGGTGGGTTGCTTGATGTTGAGTTCGGACAGGGAAAACAAATCAAATCGCCATTGGCCTTGATGACTGGTGGCATGCTGCCAGCCAAGGAACAGGATGCCGATAAATAATAATACCAGTCCGGTTCCCATGAACTGGATATAACGGCGAATGGCCAGATCCCGCTCCGGTGAGGTGCTCCAGAACCAGAGCAGGTAACCGACGAGGCCGGTGTGAATGATCGACTGGACTGTAAACCACAGCAGGTCGACGGTGACAAACATGCTCATCATCACGGCGGTGGTGGCAAAACAGATCATCAGCAAGCGATCCATCGGTAATAACACCCGTATCGGGGCATAGATCACCACTATATTGGTCAGCAAGGCCGTTAACAGGATAAACAACACGGCCATGCCGTCAACGGCGGCATGATAATAGAGTGGACCTGCCAGCTGGAATTGTTCGGCAAACTGGAAGGCGGGGTTTGTTTGATCAAACAAATGATAGAGCTGGATGGCGAGCACAAATTCAAGCAAGGCAATGATGGTGGCGCCGGGGAGTAACAGTTTTGATTTGCTGAACAACCAAACCCAGCCGATACCCAGCAAGGGCAGCAGTTGCAACAGCGCCAGGATGGGGTAGTTTGATTGGATCGTCCAGTGTAGTTCCATGCCCGCGCCTTAGATAATGACCACAAAGGTGGCGAGTATCATCAACCACAAGTAGCGCGGTTGCGTTAATAGCTGGTCTATTCGCAAAAGATAGTTGCCGATACTATGCAGGGATTTTATCAGCCCTTCACCGCTGCCTTTTAATACCAGTTGTTCTTCAAACCTGTGCAGTGCGGCTGCAATGGTTTGCATCAGATGGCCAAGCACACCCTGTCCCCGGGTAATATGATCAGTGCGTTTGCCACGATCCGGTTCGGCCAGGGATGAGACCGCACCGATCTGGCCAGGCAAACCCACTATGCGATTGACGACCTTTTCGTCAAACTCCTGTATCTCCTGTGCAACTTGCTGCACCGGTCGGACCAGCAGACCATCAGTGATGTTATCCAGCCAGAAGCGTTGCAGGGCGGCGGTATAGAGACCCGGTTTGTTTTGTAACCAGGCCGGTGCCGGTCGGACGGGACGATTTATCATGTGCATGAAGGAAGGGGCATGCAGGAATTGCCAGGCACGCCAGCTGGCGTGGGCCAGTAAATGCCAGCTGGCCAGCTCAAACCAGCCAAGACCACAACTGATCACCATTAAACCGATTTGCCCGGTGGTGGAAAACATAAAGGCGGTTTTGACATCGGTCTGCACCAGTCCACCCAGAAAACCATACAGGGCGGTTAGTATGCCGAGTACAACCAGGATAAACTGTACCATCGGAGCATGTTCCAGCATGGGGGCCATGCGGAGTAATAAATAAATCCCGGCATGGACCATGAGTGAACCATAAAAGATCGCACTGGAGGGAGTCGGTCCTTCCAGGGCGCGACTGATCCAGCCACTAAAAGGAATCACGGCCGATTTGGCCAGCGCGGCGATAACAAAACCCAGCAACAATAAATCGGTTTGCAGAGTCGGTAAACGCAGGGCATGCCTTGTCAGACTGGGCCATTCCAGGGTGCCGATCAAGGAGAAGGCCATGAAGATACCCAACACCAGACCGGCGTCACCGACACGATTGGTGACGAAGGCGTGATTGGCATTATCGGTGGCGGTGTCGCGATTAAAGGCGTAACCAATTAACAAATAAGAACTGACACCGGCCATCTCCCAACCGATAAAGGTCAGCATGGCATTACCGGCCAGGACAATGAGCAACATGGCGCTGATGAACAGTGTCATGACCATGAAAAAGCGTTGATAGCCCTTCTCACGATGCAAATAGTTCACGGCAAAGCGCAGGCTGAGCAGCCCGATCAAGCTGACCAGGGTGGCGACACTCAGGCTTAAGCGATCCAGTATGAAGCTGATGTTGAAATAAAGGTCGCCACTGCCAAACCATTTGGCAATGATCTGATGCGATGAAGCATTATTCATAATGACATGTACATCGATGGCAATAAGCAAAAACAATGACAGGCCGGTGGCCAGCAGGGCAACCCGGCTGGTATGACGTTCGCCACTTTCACCGCGATTAAAACCAAACAGTATTCCAAACCCGATCCACGTGCTTGCCAGCAGGGGCAACAGGGGTACCAGGGCAATCAAAGCTTTATCCATTGGAGGATTCCTGTTCGATCAAGGCAAAGGGTAAGGGGCCCAGGTGACCACTATACCAGTCGCTGGATTGCACCACTTTTGATAATGCCTGATGCTGCCCCTGCCACTTGCTAAATCCGGCCTGGGGATCGAAGGGATAGAGTTCCCCGCTCTCGGGGTGCATGGCGGTCAACAGTATCCAGCCATTACCGATCAGTTCCTGTAGTGATGGCTGGCGTTGATAGATTTCTGTCAGGGTCTCCAGGGTGGCCTCGACAATGATTTGCAGGCGCATGGCCTCGTGTATTTCGATCATCTGTAATGGCAGGCCGGTTCGCAGATCCGAACTGCCACCTTCCATGACACCAAACAGCCCGGCGACATTATGGGTGATCTTGGTGCCACAACCATATTGATCATTATTCACGGTGGAAAAATAATATTCCAGATTAATACCGGCGCCGACCGGTCCGACGGCCAGCAGGATGGTTTCGAGGATCTTGCCCGTAGGGTCTTCTGTCGGATCATAGGAAATCAAAAAGACCCGTCGGTCCCAGAAGGCGCCCTGGGTGATACTGCGTCGACCAACAACGGCCGCGGCATTGGTGGCGTGTCCAAGCTCAGGCCGCGCCTGGCTGATGTCCCAGCTTCGATTGTTGGCATGGCTAAACGCCCTGGCCGGTTTGAGTTTGCGTGGCGCCGAGGCAAAGCGGCGGCACCGTTCATGGGCAGAGTGCAGACAGGCCTGCTTGAGTGTGTGGCGGAGTTGCAGAAAATTTTGTTGTAAGGCAACGGGGATGCTATCGATGTCATACCAACTGATAACATCATCTGCGGTATTGTGTTCATTTCCCAGAAACCAGCTGCCATCGGGTATGACAATGCCGCGTTTGTTTAACAGATCGCGCACGGCTTTGCGATTGGCCATGGCGGCAAACACCCGTGCATTGGGTCCACCGTGCCGACCACTGCACGCACCACAGTCATAGGCAGAACGGTGGGGATTATTCTGACTGAATGAACCATGCCCGACCAGGACGATGCAGGGGGCAAAGTGATGGGTCAGGCCGATGGTACGTAAAAAGTTTTCCACTCTGTCGGCCTGTTCCTGATCGGTAAAACCCAGTTGGGGTGATTCAGGACCGGCTGGCTGATCCGGATGCTCGGTGTTGAGTGTGACGTCGGTCTCCATCTCAAGGTCAAAGTGGCTGGTCAGTTGCCGGGTAAAGCGGTTTTGCCCAAGCGGTGACAATATTTTTCCGGCCAATGCCAATAGACTGAAGGGGGCTGCCAGTATCATGAGTAAGGCAGAACTAAACAGGTTACGGCGGCTTTCCTGCAACAATATATTTTTTAATCGCAGGCGCAGCTGTTGGCGTTGTTGATGTTGCTGATAGCGGGTTTGTTGTGAGGTCTTGGCTATTTCCCGTATTTCATGGGACGGTGTGACCACGACCGGACAGAGCGCCGACACCTTGTCATCATCCAGCCCCTTCCAGTTAATGGCGACCCCGAAGAAACCGGCCGCGCCAAATGTTTCTATGGCCGGGTTGATCTCTTCAATATGTCGGCGGATGCTTTCTTCCCGATCATCCATGCAAAAGACAAGCTGTGCGGTTGGTGATGTATCACGTTGTTGCCAACGGCCTCGATGCAGGTTGTTGCTGATGGCATTATAGAGTTGCTCGTGGTAATGATGTTCATAGGCCTGTAGCCAGATAAAGCCGCTACGTTCTTCATCGAGTTGATCAAGACAAGCAAATAATTGGTCGAGTTGCGGTTTTTCCAGGCTACGTATATCGGCACCACACAGGCCAAGGTGTTGCGCCAGACGGAACAGGCACCAGCCACTGTGCAGCACGCTATAACCGCTGGGGCGGTCAGCCATGGGGTTGTGACGCCAGTTCCATATCTGATCGGCCAACAGGATCCACTCACGATAGCTGGCATGCAGGTTATTGGTCTGTTTGATCAAACGATGGGCTCGGGTCAGCAGATATTCAGGCAGACGATTGGTCTGTGACAAATAGCGGACAATAAATTCTGAGCGATGCCGACGGAAATACTGGCGCAAGGAATCCAGGCTGGGCTCCAGTTGCCAGTATTGACTGCTCAGGCGCAGGGCAAAGATCCGTTCCAGCACCAGTCGGACCGCCAGGTAGTCGGTCATATCAATACCGGATACCGGTACTTCATCCGAATCAGCATTGTTGTGATGCCACAAGAACATTCCGGACCAACCCGGGATCTCGAGGGCCAGTCGTTGCAGATAGTCGGCCCAGCGTGCGCGGGGCAAACCCATCAATTGTAATTCGCGGATAATGGCATCGAGTGAATTATCCGGCAGGATATCCAGTTGCTGCTTCCAGTTATTGAGATTATCAAACACCCAGCCAGGATCATGTTCGGCGCTTTGTCGCCAGGCATGATAAAAACCCTTGTCACGATCGACGTGATGCCATGCGGCCATACCCTGGTCAAGATAAGCAGAGACATGTCGAATCAGGACGGGCCGAATGTCATCCAGGATATCGTCGCCGCTGAGGATTTTCAGGAAACCACGCAAGGTCACTTCCGCTCCCACGCGCCCCAGTTGCTGCTGTAAAACCCGTTCGGCCTCCTTGCGTACCAGACGGTGCAACAAGGCATGATCTTCATCCTGTTGTTCATCTTCCTGTAGTGACAGTTCGTTCATCAGGTCATCCGACTGACTGCTATCCATCTCCAGCATGTCTTCCGGGTGTAACAGGTAATATTTGAGATCGAGTTTTTCCAGGCAGGCCGTGGAAAGGCCAAATATTGCCTCGGCTTCCGTTTTACAGTTGTGCCTGCGTGCGGTTTGTAATAAACGCTGTCGGCTTTCATTGCTGACGTCGTGTTGAAATGTCGTCAGGGCATTCATTTCCTCAATTTGCCAATTCAACTGGCTGTTGGTAATCGGTTTGATGGGATGACACTGCGCCGCCAGATAGACATCGCGTTGCCTGATTTTTATATCGCTGTTTTCATATACCCGTTCATCCGCATTGAGGGATTCGTCTTTATTGAGCACGGCGCAAAGGTCGTCTCTGGTGATACGGCCTTGCTTATATAATTCACGAAAGCTTGCGGCGGGTAGATAGCCGTAGTTGCCGGTCACTTTCCTTGCCTCACGCAAGGCCTCGGCAAAGGGCAGGTGCTGAAAACCATGCAAGGTATTGTGGTGGACAAAGTTTTTGATCGGTCCCTGACCCGGCAGGACATGTTCCAGGTGGGCGATGGCCGCTTGCAGGGTTTCGCGGATATCGTTTTTCTTTTGCGGTTTTTGTTCAGCCATTGACCTTAACCTGCGAAGTGATGACTGAGCTGGGCGACCGATGCCGAAATCAGGTTCAATACCGGTGCGGGGTAGATACCTAACAGGATGGTCCCTGCCGTCAGGGTGCTGGCCGCGATGAGTTCGCTACGGCGCAGATCCGGCAGACCCACCATTTCCGCTCTGACCGGACCGGTAAACAGACGGCCTATCGTGCGAATCGCATAGGCCGCGCTGATCATCACGCCCAGACTTAACACGACCATGGCCCAACCCCAACGTTCAAAACCGCCGATCAAGGTATGCAGTTCGGCAATAAACCCGGCGGTACCCGGCATACCGACCGCCGCCACAAAGGCCAGGGCGGTGAAAAAGGTAAAACGCGGCATGGAACGGACCAGGGAGCTGTAGTGATTGATGTCACGGGTGTGGGTACGCTCATAGAGTAGTCCTATTAATAGGAACAGGGCAGCGGCCACCAGACCATGGGCCACCATCTGATAGACCGCACCGGTCAGGCCGGCTTCATTCAGGGCGGCAATACCCAATAACACCACCCCCATGTGGCTAATCGAAGAATAGGCGATCATGGCCTTGAGATCGGTCTGTTGCCAGGCCAGCAGGCCGCCGTAGATCAGGCTGATGAAGGCGATCACTACGAGAAAGACCTGCAGGATCAACACCGCCGCGGGCAGCATTTCGCTGGCGCGGATCAGACCATAGGCGCCCATTTTCAGCAATATGCCTGACAGCAGGATGCTCACCGGGCTGGGCGCCTCGACGTGGGCGACGGGCAGCCAGCCATGGATGGGAAAAATCGGCATCTTGACGCCAAAGCCGATCAGCAGACCCAGGAAGAGCAGGACCTGGATATGGTCCGTCAGGTCTTTTGCCCCCATGGCCATGTCGGTCATGGCAAAGGAATGGCCGGGCACCAGATCGAATACCGTCAACAGGCTGATGAGCATGAAGACCGAGCCACCCATGGTATATAGGAAGAAAGTCAGCGCGGCGCCGTGGCGGCGTTCCCCGCCCCAACGGTCGATGAGGAAAAACAGGGGGATCAGGGTCAGTTCCCAGAAGACATAGAACAGGGACCAGTCCTGGGCCATAAATACGCCCAGCACCGCTGTTTCCAGCAAGAGTATCAGCAGGTAGTAGCCTTTGGGTTTGTCCTTGATGCTGGCCGAGGCGAGTATGGCGACGAAAAAGAGTACGGTGGCGAGTAATACCATGGGGAAGGAAAAGCCATCCACACCCAATGAGTAGCTGCTGCCAAGACGGGGATTCCAGCGCAAGACTTCGCTGAATTGCAGCTGACTCAGGCTGGCATCAAAACCGCCCAGCAGGCTCCAGGCCAGGGCCAGGGTGGCGGCAGAGGCAAACAGCGCCGCCTGTCGAATCAGTCGTGGTTTGTCTGCCGGTAACAGCGAGACAAGGATCACACCCAACAGGGGCAGGAGCAGTAGTATGGTCAACCAACGCATTTAATAAATCAGTTTCTTTTTTTTCGGGGACGAAGAAAGCCTTTTTACCAAGAGGGTGAGGTCTTTTTGTTCATTGTGCTCTTTACTTTTATGTGCAAAATGCAGGCAATTCAACACTAGCATAATCAAGGGAAAATGTCTCCTGCTCTACTTGGTGACGCCTTTCAGAGTCTGACACAAGTACAAGTTACGTGATGGATTGATTATGAACAACAAGACGCTGTTATTCTGCTACGCTTCGTAGTATTCAAAATGTATTTATTTTTTACCCGACCTCAAAAGTGAGCTAAATGAATTTTAATATTATGCAGATTTGCCTGGTACTCTTGCTTGCCACCGTGAGCACAACCAATTTGCTGGCCGATCAAACCGAAGACCTGCTCAAGGTGATGAACCAGGCGATGATGGAACCCTGTAACAGTAAACCCTATTTGGCATGTTTGGGATTGCAGCAGACATTTTGTCGTAAACAAGTGGGTATCGCGGTTGAGTTTTGTAACAAAAAATTTCCGGTCAAACAGGTGAAGACTAACCAACAACAATTTTTTCAGGCGTTTGGTGAGTGTATGCAGACCGAGATTGTCAATCGTTTGAAGTTGAATGAAGCGATGATGGTGAAGTGTGAGCCTGTATTAAAGGCGGGTTTACCAAAGGGCTAGTGAAGCCCTGATTCATTCACTGAACCGGTGTGGGTTCGCTGAGTTAATATGACACATAAAAAAACCGGCGACATTTGCATGTCGCCGGCAATTCTACTCTCACTACTTCGGTATTACGGAATTATTTACGGAGCTTTGTACATAATAGATGTTCAATACTGGCTCTGCCACTACCAATGTAAAATAAAACCAGTAACATGATAAAATATGTGGCCGCAAATTCAATGCCGTTATTCAGCACGACAAAATTACCTTGTTCTGTTAGCCAATCATAATTGCCATGTTCTTTGAGGATTTCCCTGGCTTTGTCCAGGCGTTCGATGGCACCCATGGTGCGGTCAGTTGCAAACAGACCACTGCCTGTTGCGATGGCTAACCAACCGTTTTGTATATGAGTGGTAAAGGCCGCAACCAGCATGGTGATCATCAGGGGTATACTGATTAGCCTGACACCGAGGCCAAGCAATAATAAAATTGCCCCGACAATTTCTGTTGCCGTGGCCAGGAAGGCCATGAGTGCCGGTGCAGGCATACCCAGCCCCCAGTCAGGATTGCCAAACCATTCAACCGTACTCTCAAAGTGATTGAATTTTTGTGTTCCGGCCATCCAGAAGATAGGCACGAGGTAAAGTCGTAGAGCCAATGGCGCGAGAAAATCAGCAAGCTTGGCTTTATCCAGTATGGCATTGGCTTTGATATACAGTTGAATCAATTTTTCCATTTTTTTTGTTCTCCGGATTCCGATTGGCAGATTATGTGGGTGATAAGTAATATCAGTTTTTGTGCGTACCCAGAATGACATTGCGTTGAAAAAGGTCCTGCATTATCGATAGTCCACCCTGTATCACTAGCGGCGGGTCAGGGTGGTTTAATTCTTCGGCAATCTGTTGCAACATGACATCGCTTGAGGGCAAGGATTGTTCTTCAATCAATTGCAACAATCTCGCCGTTACCGGATTGAGTTCTATGAAATGCACCTCATCTTCCAGGTCGCGATGGAGTAACAGATACGTCATGCTCTCGGCCTGGGTGTCCGGTAAATAGTCTGGACCGATTTGGTGCACCGGCCAGTGGTAACTCAAGGGCCAGGCCAGGGGTGAGATCACCGGCAGTCCCTGTAACAGATCGCCATCGGTATCAATATGGGCCCGATCCGGTTCCTGTTCAGACAGCGACAAGGCCAGTTCGGCCCATTCATAATGGGCCAGTTCGAGCATAAACGGATAATCACTTGCCTCGGCCCGACGTTCATTTTCCAGGTAATGCAAAAATTCGCGCGGCATTTCCGGGAACAGCGGTGTCCTTGCCTTATGCGTGTGAAAATAATCTCGTATCAGTCGATGCCAGCTTTCATCATCATGTATCTCACGCAGCACTGGATAACTGTTGGACATGAAGCCTTCGACATTGTTGTAGAAGAGATCGGTATAGATCTTCATGCGCCGGGCTTCGACATCGCTCGGACGAGGGTTCGTATGCGGATTACGGATATGGGCCGCAAACTCGTATTGCGTGCGGACAAACGCCGGTTGATTAGCCATGTCGGCTCCTGGCGTCAGACTTACTTTGCCATTTGTCCTGCAAACGGTGAATGGTATTGACTTCTTTTAACAGCTCCGGAATCGGCGGTAGATTAAAATCACGTTCCAGCAGGGTCGGGATGACACCAAAGTGTTGATAGGTTTTTTCCAGCAGATCCCACACCGGGTCGATGACATCGGCACCATGGGTATCGACGATAAGATCCTCTGCTTCATTGTAATGGCCTGCCACATGAATATAACTGATGCGTTCAGTCGGCAGGCCCATTAGAAATTGTTCGGCATCATAGCCGTGGTTGACGCTGTTGACGTAGATATTGTTAACGTCCAGCAAGAGTCCACAATCGGCCTCGGTCAGTACGGCGTTGAGAAACTCGATTTCCTCCATTTCCTTGCCGGGGGCGGCATAGTAGGAGACGTTTTCTATAGTTATCCGTTGTTCAAGGATATCCTGCACCCGCTTGATACGGTCGGCCACATAATGCACGGCCTCCTCAGTAAAAGGGATGGGCATCAGATCATAGAGATGACCGTCATCGCTGCAATAGCTCAGGTGCTCGCTATAACAACGGATATGGTGTTCCTGCATAAAGTGTTTCAGCTTGTGCAGGAAGGCTTCATCGAGGGGAGTCGGTCCACCAATCGACAGGGACAGACCGTGTAATATAAAAGGATAGCGTTCAGTAAAGGCGCGGAACTGCTTGCCATAACTGCCACCGACGCCCATCCAGTTTTCCGGTGCGACTTCCATAAAATCGATTTCGGAAGGTGACAGATCTGCTAGCGGTCCAGCGATGGACCGCCGCAAACCCAGTCCGGCGCCATGAACAGAGTATTGATGAGTGTTCATGATTGTACTGTTGTACGACTAGTTACCGCCGCACTTGCCTTCGCCACACTTACCTTCTTTCTTACCTTTTTTCTTATCGCCGCCGCACTTGCCTTCGCCGCATTTACCTTCTTTGGCGCTTTTTTTCATGCTGTCGCCGCACTTGCCTTCACCGCATTTACCTTCTTTGGCACCTTTCTTCATGTCGCCGCCACATTTGCCTTCGGCCACTTGCATATAACCGCTAGACAGTTCATTCATGGCAAAGGGGTTGGCACCGGCCTGTTGAGCAGTTGCGATATTACTGGCCGCCAGACTGGCGACAAAGGCAGTACCAACGATGCTCAATGTTGTTAAATGTTTTTTGTTAGACATCTGTGTCATCTCCATGTTGTTTATAAATATGGCCCAGTGGCCAGTATGTTTAATAGACCATCACACTAAGTTGTGCAATTCGCTAGGGATTATGACATAGCCGTCTGAGGATAGTTCTTGCCTAAATGTCACATTTCTATCACATGTGACTGAATATAAAATGCGGTAATTTGTCCGGGTATTCTATATTAGAGTTGACTTATTTAACCAGCTTTTGTAGACATGCGAGATAGGTGTCATCACTGGGCTGGGTGTTATCACGTTGCGCCTGCCAGATCATTTGCCCCAGACACTCCATCATATGGTGCTCCACCTCATGAGGATCGCCGAATTGCCCCAGCAGGTTCTGATACAACTCGATGATCCCGGCCGGACGCTGGGTACCCAGTTGTTCCTGGATGGAGATATGCATGGCCATGTGTAAAAAGGGGTTGGTCTGGCCCATTTCCGGGGTGAAATCCTTGTCAAGATGGCTGTCCTGATTGGTCAGCACCTCGTGATACTCGGGATGTTGTTCGGCAATCGCGGCGATTAATTGTTCCAGGGGTTCCATCGGCTGTTTGCTGGTGTGTTTTTGCCAGGCATCGAAGAACATTTGGCGGAGTTGGGAGCGGTCCTGAGGAAACATAGTTGGGTTTTTTGGTTGCTGATGAGTTGGGGGATTTTAGCGGGTTTTTTGTTGGGGGGGCAATGGTCACCGGTGCCACATTTTGAAATATCCTGTCATTGCGATGCCCGTGGTTTGGGCCGCGGCAATCTGGTGGTTGTTTGGTTTGAATTTTTAAATTGAATCGCTATCGCGATGCCGAGGATTTTTAAGTCGGTGGTTGACCGACAGCAAGTTACTTTCTTTTGCTTGCCCAAAAGAAAGTAACCAAAGAAAAGGGCACCCCTATGATGGCGCGAACGTGTTGGTAGTCTGGTTTTTTGGTTGAGGTTCGCAGACGGGCCGTCCATGGCCCGGCTGCTCACACGGCATCATCCCTGATGCCTCCTATTTTAAATTTTCAAAAAACCAGCCTAGCCAACGCGCCATCGAGGGGGATTAGTCCCAGCGAACTGGCAATCATGTTTAAAAGAGAAAGAAATGGTAGTTGGGGTGCGCTTGGCTATGCTCAATGAAATATTATGTGCTGCTGTCCATGGCCACACCTGAAGGTCTCAAAACGGCCCAGACTGTGTGAAAACTCAAAATTGCATTTTAAATCGTTGATATGACTTGCCTGGTATCCTCTAAGCACGATCTCAGTGATTAAATTTAACCATTATCATTATTGAGTGATGATTTTTTAAAA
>Ga0209633_10004033_pt1 | contig 13344 bp, 9 predicted proteins | sample Cruoilmetagenom1_FD_187290 | JGI IMG/M metagenome (GOLD analysis project Ga0209633, IMG submission 187290) | Oil polluted marine microbial communities from Coal Oil Point, Santa Barbara, California, USA - Sample 1 (SPAdes) (version 2) | ecosystem: Environmental > Aquatic > Marine > Oil seeps ... | reverse complement strand
AAAAATTGATTATCCCAAAACCAAAAAAGTAGATCAGGTAGATAATTATTTTGGTGTCGATATTAAAGACCCTTATCGTTGGTTAGAAGATGATAGATCAGAAGAAACAGAAAATTGGGTTATTGCACAAAATAAGGTAACATTTGATTATTTAAATTCAATTCCATATAAAGATAAGTTCAAAAAAAGAATGACTGAATTATGGAATTTTGAAACGATGGATGCACCCTTCAAAAAAGGAGATAGGTATTTCTTCTTCAAAAATGATGGATTACAAAATCAGGATGTTTTGTACACAATGATGTCTCTTAGTGAAGAACCAAAGGTGTTAATAGATCCAAATAAACTGTCGGAAGATGGAACGGTTGCTATGTCTAGTGATATTGCAGTTTCTAAAAATGGAAAATATGTGGCTTATCAGGTGGCTAGCGGAGGATCAGATTGGCATGAAATTATTATTCGCAATATTGAGACAGGAAAAGACTTAGAAGACCGTATTGAGTGGGTTAAGTTTTCTCAGATAGCGTGGTATAAAAATGGATTTTTTTATAGTCGATATCCAAAACCAAATACTGATAATAAAATGTCTGCAGTGAATAAGTTTCAAAAAGTGTATTATCATGAGTTAGGAACATCTGCAGACTCCGATAAAATTACTTTTGAAAACAAGGAGTTTCCTTTAAGAAACTTTACGGCAGAAGTTTCTGGAGACGAAAAATATATTTTTGTTTATGAAACAGAATCAACAAGTGGAAATAATTTATATGTTCGTAACCTAAAAAGTAAAGATGCATTTACAAAACTAACTACTGGATTTAATTTTGATTATAAAGTTGTTGATCAGGTTGGAGATAATTTCATAGTCTTAACAAACTTCCAAGCGCCTAAATATAAATTAGTTCGTATTAATGTGAATACCTTAAATGTAGGTAATTGGGTTGATGTAATTCCAGATAAAAACTATGTTCTTGAAAAATGTGTTTTAGCGGAAGATAAAATAATTGCTTCTTATATTAAAGATGCAAAATCAAAAATAGAAGTTTATACAGCAAAAGGAGATTATTTGTATGATATTGAATTACCTGCAATTGGCAGTGTTTCCGATCTTCATGCATCATCAAAATCAAATGATGTATTTTTTACCTTTAAATCATTCACTGTTGCTCCGACGGTATTTAGATACGATGTGAAAGCAAATACATTAGAAAAATATTTCACGCCAGAATTAAATTTTGATGCAGATCAATATGAAACAAAGCAGGTATTTTATGAGTCGAAAGATGGTATTAAAATCCCAATGTTTATAGTTTATAAAAAAGGTTTAAAGCTAGATGGTAATAACCCTACGTTGTTATATGCATATGGGGGATTTAATATTAGTATGCTCCCAAGTTTTAAGGTTTCAAGATTAGTGTGGTTAGAAAATGGTGGAGTGTTTGCTATGCCAAATATACGTGGCGGAGGAGAATATGGGGAGAATTGGCATAAATCGGGAACCCGTTTAAATAAACAGAATGTTTTTGATGACTATATAGCAGCTTCAGAGTATTTAATAAATAATGCTTATACATCTCCAAAAAAACTTGTAGCTCGTGGTGGATCAAATGGCGGATTGTTAATTGGAGCAGTAATTAATCAGCGACCAGACTTATATGCTGTTGCATTTCCTGAGGTTGGTGTGTTAGATATGTTACGTTATCAGAATTTTACAATTGGTTGGGCTTGGGTAAATGAATATGGTTCTAGCGATGATCCTGTTCAGTTCGAGAATTTATATAACTATTCTCCTTTACATAATATAAAATCGGATTTAGATTATCCAGCTGTTATGGTAGTAACTGCCGATCATGATGATAGAGTTGTACCTGCACATTCGTTTAAATATATTGCTACTTTGCAGGATATGTATCGTGGTTCAAATCCGGTAATGATAAGAATACAAACCAAAGCAGGACATAGTGCAGGAAAACCAACAAGTATGAAAATTGATGAAGCATCGGATAAGTGGGCATTTGCTTTTTACAATATGGGTGTAAAGCCAATTTATAAAAACTGATTTGAAATTGTTTATAAATAATTAACATATTTCTTAATAGAAACTGCTTTGGAGATTATCTTTGGAGCAGTTTTTTTAACATTATTTATTAGTGGATTTAAATTATATTGTAATAGAAGGAAATATTGGGGCGGGTAAAACTACTTTGTCTAAAATGATTGCACAAGAGTACAATGCTAAGCTGATATTAGAACAATTTGCTGATAATCCATTTCTTCCAAAATTTTATAAAGAACCCGATAAATACTCATTTCAATTAGAATTGTCATTTCTTGCTGAGAGATATCAGCAGTTAAACCAAGATCTTACATCAAGAGATTTGTTTAAACCATTTACAGTGGCCGATTATTATTTTATGAAATCGTTAATATTTGCTAAGGCAACGCTTTCTGAAGATGAATATAATTTGTACCGACAGATATTTAATATAATATATAAATCTATTCCGAGACCAAATTTATACGTGTACTTGCATGTAGACGTTAATAAATTACAAGAAAACATTCAAAAGCGTGGAAGAGATTATGAGAAAGGTATCAACTCAGAATATTTATTAAGAATTCAGAATGGTTATTTCGACTTCTTTAAGCAGCAAAACGATATTTCTTATCTTGTAATTGATACTACTAATATGGATTTTGTTGGTAATCAAGCCGATTATAAAAGATTGAGAGATTTAATTTTTAACGAAAAATATAACAAAGGAATTACTCGGATAACTATTTAATCCCTTATGTGATACATATTTTAGCATCTTTTTTTTTTTTTTAACCAAAACATTATTAAGTTTGTACTTTAATGAAAAAATCGAAAGTATTTTTTAAAAACAAATAATTAATCAAACTATGAAAAGAATTAACTATTTAGCATCTTTCTTAATCGCTGCTCTATTTTTAGCAAGTTGCGGTGGATTAGATAAAATGAAAGAAGAAGCTTCTAATCTTCAGTACAGTGTTACTCCTAAAGTTCTTGAAATGCATGGTGGCAAAGTAAAGTATGAAATTAAAGGTGATATCCCTGCTGAGTGGTTCAACAAAAAAGCTATTGTTGAATTTACCCCTGCATATGTTTATGAAGGTGGAGAAGAAGTTCTAGAATCAAAAACATTGCAAGGTGAAAGTGTTGAAGCAAATAATAAAGTAATCGCTTTTGAAACTGGTGGTTCTGTAGAATTTGCTGGTGAATTCGATTATAAAGAAGCAATGAGAGTAGGAAAACTAGAAATTAGAGGTTTGGCTACAATTAAAGACAAAACTTTAGATTTAGTTGCTTACAAATTAGCTGACGGTATTATCTCTACTCCATTATTAGTAATGGTTGATCCAATGCCTATTGCTTATGCTGATAAATTCCAAAGAGTTGTTGCAGAAGAAAAAGAAGCTGACATTCACTATTTAATTCAACAATCGAATATTCGTAGGAATGAATTAAAAGCTGAAGATATTGCTGCTCTTGAAGAGTTTGTAAAAATGACTAACGAGGAAGCAAATAAAGAGTTTAAAGGAATTGAAATTTCTGCTTATGCTTCACCGGATGGTCCAGAAAAATTAAATGATAAATTATCTGAGCAAAGAAAAAAATCAGCAGATAAATATTTAACAAAAGTTATTGGTAAAACAAAAGTTAGCAAAGAAGATGCAGCTACTTTATATAGCTTAAAATCTACAGCTGAAGATTGGGATGGTTTCAAAACTTTAGTTGAAGGTTCTACAATTGAAGATAAAGATCTTATTTTAAGAGTTCTTTCTATGTACTCAGATCCTGTTGTACGTGAAAAAGAAATTAAGAACATCGCTGCTACTTATAAAACATTAGCTGATGATATTTTACCTTTATTAAGAAGATCAGAGATTAAAGTTATGGTTGATAAAATTGGTTATAGCGACGAAGAATTAGCTGATTTTGCTGCTAACAATCCTGACACTTTAAACATCGAAGAATTATTATATGCTGCAAATTTAACTGAAACTTATGAAGCTAAAGCTGCCATTTATAAAGCCGCTACTGTTAAATATGAAGGTTGTTTTAGAGCTTTTAATAACTTAGGTTATGTAAATATTTTAATGGGAAATTTAGCTGATGCTAAAGTAGCTTTAGAAAAAGCTAACGAATTAAAAGAAGGTGAAGCTATTATTACTAATAACTTAGGTGTTATTGCACTTATGGAAGGTGATAAAGAAACGGCTACAACTAATTTCTTAAATGCTACAGGCGCTGGTAATTCAGTTGATTATAACTTAGGAATTATTAAAATTATGGATGGTGAATATGAGGCGGCAGTTAATTACTTCCAAAATCATAAATCATTCAATACTGCTTTAGCTATGTTATTAGCTGGTAAAAATGATTCTGCAAATAAAACTATTGATGTTGTAGAAAAAGAAAATCCTAAGAATTACTATCTAAAAGCTGTTATTAATGCAAGAATTGGTGACGAAGGAGCTGTTATGAATAACTTAAGAACTGCAGTTGAAAAAGATGCAGATCTTAAAGGAATGGCTAAAACTGATTTAGAATTCAGAAATTACTTTGAAAACGAGACATTCAAAACTATCGTTGAGTAATTTTAGATATAGTATAAATAAAAAGCGGTTCGATGGACGAATCGCTTTTTTTTATTGAATTTTTTAGGAATTGAATTTTCTAAAGAGTTCCCACAAAACTACACCTACACTTACGGAAATGTTTAAAGAATGTTTAGTGCCATATTGTGGGATTTCGATACAGTAATCACTTAAATCAACAATCTCCTGTTGAACACCTTTTACTTCATTACCAAAGATAATAGCATACTTATTATCTTTAGAGATTTCAAAATCTTGAAGCATTGTTGCATTTTCTGCTTGTTCTATTGATAAGATGTTATAAGATTTTTTCTTTAATAGTGTTACAATATCTGATGTTTCTTTGCAATATTCCCATTCAACTGAGTCTGTTGCACCTAAAGCTGTTTTATGAATGTCTTTATTAGGTGGGGTAGCAGTAATTCCACATAAATAGATTTTCTCGATAACAAAAGCATCCGAAGTTCTGAAAACACTTCCAATATTGTTCAAACTTCTTATATTGTCAAGAATAACTATAATAGGAGTTTTAGGTGTTGATTTGAACTCTTCGACACTTAATCTGTTAAGCTCATTATTTTTTAATTTTCGCATAATTAAATTCAAGTTAAATAGTATTCGGAAAATTGGTTAAATGTATAAAAAATCGATAATTTCGTAAGTATAAAATCTCACAGAAAATAATTTTTTATGAATATTCACGAATATCAAGCAAAAAGTATCTTAAAAGATTTTGGCGTTGCAGTTCCAGAAGGGATTGTAATTGATGATGCTAACCAAGCTGCAGATGCTGCAAAAAAAATCCAGGAAATAACAGGAATGGATACTTGGGCGGTTAAAGCTCAGATTCATGCAGGAGGACGTGGAAAAGGAGGAGGTGTTAAAATTGCAAAATCGATTGATGACGCTAAGAAATATGCATCGGATATTTTAGGAATGAACTTGATTACTCATCAAACAGGACCAGAAGGTAAAACTGTTCATAAAGTGTTAATTGAACAAGGGATATACTATCCTGGTGAGAGTGATGTGCAGGAGTTTTATATGAGTGTTTTATTAAATCGTTCAAGCGGTAGAAATATTATTATGTATTCTACTGAGGGTGGAATGGATATAGAAACTGTTGCAGCGGAAACACCCCATTTAATTTATAAAGAAGAAGTAGATCCTAAGGTAGGAATTCAGGCTTTTCAAGCACGTAAGATTGCATTTAATTTAGGTTTGGGTGGAAAAGCATTTAAGGAAATGGTAAAGTTTGTAATTGCTCTTTATTCCGCTTACAAAAATAGTGATGCTTCTTTATTTGAAATTAATCCTGTTTTTAAAACCTCGGATAATTTAATTTTCGCAGCAGATGCAAAAGTTAATATAGATGATAATGCATTGTATCGCCACAAAGATTATGAAGCTATGAGAGATATTTCGGAAGAAGATCCAACAGAGCTTGAAGCTGGCAAGTTTAATTTAAATTTTGTTAAGTTAGATGGTAATGTTGGCTGTATGGTTAACGGAGCAGGTTTAGCTATGGCAACTATGGATATTATTAAATTAGCGGGTGGCGAACCAGCAAATTTTCTTGATGTTGGAGGAACTGCAAATGCAGAAACTGTTGAAGCAGGATTTAGAATAATACTTAAAGATCCAAACGTAAAAGCAATTTTAATAAATATTTTTGGGGGTATTGTACGATGCGATCGTGTTGCCCAGGGAGTTGTTGATGCATATAAAACAATTGGTACTATAAAAATTCCTGTAATTGTTCGTTTACAAGGGACAAATGCAGAAGAAGGTAAATCTATTATTGATAAATCAGGATTAAAAGTTTATTCTGCAATAACTTTACAAGAGGCAGCAGACTTGGTAAAGGAATTGGTTTAATCGAAATGTGGTTTAATTCCTCGACCCTCTGGGTCGGAAACATATATGTTTGCAGAGCAAACTCCATTTAATACCCCTATGGCTCTGCCTCGGGGTAGTTTATTATAAAAGAAAGGGTTAAACTATAAAATAGAATAACCCGGTTTTTAAAACGTATACACTTTTTAGAATAGTGTCATAAATATTGAGATCCCCGATCAAGTTGGGAATGGCAAAATAGGACTTTTTGGATAGTCCTGTTTTTTACCATTTTATTGGTTTTCTTCGAATGGGCATTGTCATACATCGAGCTCCACCACCACCGCGTGGTAATTCAGAACCATCTAAAGCAATAACGTAACTTTTATAAGTTTTTGGATCTACTTTGCCAGAAATAACATCTTTCGCTTTAAGAATTTCAAAACCATTTTTGTTCATTTCATCCATGGTATAAGTATTTCTTCCGTAACCAATAACTTTCCCAGGGCCTACTGCAAAGAAATTAGCTCCACTATGCCACTGTTCTCTTTCCTGAACCCATGGATCTTTTGTTCCACCACAAAAAACAGGTTTTAGATCCATACCTAAATCTTGTAATGATTTTAAAAGGTTTTCTTCTTCTTTAATTGAAATTACTTCGCCATTTTCAATTGTAATATGTATTGTTTGGTATCGGTTAGTTTGTAAAATTAGAGGTTCGTAGACCATACATTTATCAGCATCAAGAAAAGTAAAAACCATATCTAAATGAATAAAAGATTCTGGTTTGTGTGGCAATTCTTGTATAAGGATATGTCTTCTTTTTTCTTTTTGTGCTAATAAAGTTTCAAGAATAAAATCAATACCTTGTGATGTAGTTCTTGTTCCGGTTCCTATACAAAGAATGTCGTCACGGGCAATTAAAACATCTCCACCTTCAATTGATATGTGGTCGCTATATTTCGGGCTATTTATTGGGTTAATGGTTTTTGTTACAAATAATTCGTTAAAGTCAAAAATAGTTTCCATTATCATTGCTTCTCTATCGCGAACTTTATTAGCCATTCTACCTATCAAGACTTCATCTAAAACAGTCATTGAAGCGTCTCGCGTGAAAAAGAAGTTATGTAATGGTCGTAAAGAATATCTTTCTTTATTCAGATATTTAGTTAAGTTGTTCTTTCTTTCAACAACACCTTCAATTAATTGTTTGGAAAGTTCAGGAGCATCAAGAGATTTTAGATGATTAATTATATTACATTTTTGTTCTCTTTCGCAAATTTTATGAAGTAAGTTGTCTTTTACTTTTTCATTTTTAAGAACATCGGTTAGTAAATCTCTTACCTGAAATGTTTTAGTTAATTTTCCTAAAACCTGACTAAGTTGAGAATATTCTTTTTGAGCAACAGAAAGATTTAGTATATCGCTATATAATGCTCTTTCTGCATTTTTTGGTGTCATGTTTTCAACCTCCTTACCCGGAGTGTGTAAAATTACGCCTTCTAATTCACCGATCTCTGATCGTACATTAATATTTAATTTTCCAGCCATATTGTGTAATGTTTTGTTTAACAGTGTTTTCCCTAATTCGAGCGTGTAAAATTATAAATACTTATCCAATTAAATAAATAATTGCAGCTAATTTTCAGTTAAATGTTATTAAGCATTTAAAGTATAACGGTAATAAGAAAAGGAATTAAAATGGTTAGTACTACTCCACTAAATACAGAAATTATTGCATAATCGGAGCCAATGTATTTTGTTATTATTGGAAGTGTTGTATCCATTGATGTTGCACCACCTGATGATATTGGAGCTAATTTTCCAAAATATCTTGCAAATAAAGGAGTGAATAATAGAGTGATAATTTCGCGCGATATATTTGATAATAGTGCTATAACACCTAAGGTTTCGCTTGATAATTCTGAGATTAATACACTTGACAAGCTATAGTATCCAAAGCCAGATCCTACGGCTATAGAATCAATAAAACTTAATTCGTTCTGGATAAATGCAAAAACTGATACTCCAATGTAAGTTCCAACAATTACAGATAAAGGAACGAGTGCAATTTTAAAGTTAAAAGTCTTTATTATTTCTAGTGATTTTTTATTACTACCTATTCCAATACCGACTAAAAACATAAGAAAATAGAGAGCATACATACTATAGTCGGTCTCAAGAAATTGGGCGGGAAGAATTTTGTACATTCCAATAAGGAGTCCTCCCGCAAAAAATGATAATATTATTAAACTACCTTTCATCTTTTTTAAAAAATAAAATATATGTTAACCACGACATTAGTATGCTGCCAGATACGGCAAAAACAGTAATTGAAATTGCTTGAAATCCAATTTGATGAAAATTGTTGAGTATTTTTTCATTTGTACCTACCGACAAACCAAGGAGAAATAATAGAAGGTAGATAGCCCAATTTGTTAGTTCAGATGATAGTTTAATGAGCTTTTTTCGTTTATGAAATAACCAACCTAAAATCATTCCTGTTGTCATTAAAAGTAAAACTGTAATCATTTTTCGTTTTTAGATTTAAATGATAATATATGAATTGTAACAGCAATTGCAATAGTCAAAAGTACTATTTTAAATATTAATTTCTCTGTAAAAAATAGTACTGACGTAGCAATTGTAATCCATAACAATGAAAGAGATGTAATTTTGGATCCGATAGAAATAGTTTTATGATGTAAATAGTTTTTGAGATATTTTCCTAAATATTTATGATTTAATAGCCAATTGTATAGTCTTTTAGAACTTCTCATAAATAAGGCAGCAGACAGTAGTAGGAAAGGAGTAGTTGGTAATAGTGGAATGAAAATACCTATTACACCAAGCACTAATGAAATTAGTCCGAATGCAGCAAGAAGGTATTTTAAAAACTTATTTGAAGGTTGTTTAAATTCCGCACTCACTTAATCTCTTTGCTCCTTAAAATTTATATCGTTGTGAGAACCATCGCAAAAAGGCATGTTTGATGAGTTTCCACATCGGCACAAGCTAATGGTATTTGCTTTAGCTAATGTAGTTTCATTTATATCGGTAATTGAAAAATTGCCAGAAATAATTGCAGGGCCATTTTCCATTATTTGAATTTTTGTTGTTGGTTCTTTTTTCTTACTTGATTCTTTTTCAATATTTTCTTTCGATGATACAAGATCTTTATTTCGAGAATATCTAAGGGCATTTGTGGGACACTGATCAACAATTTCAATTATTTTATTGGTTTCTGCTCCCTGCATATTTACCCAAGGGCGTTTTGCGGGATCAAAAACAGATCGTAATTTGTTATAGCATATTGTTGAATGAATACAAAGGGCAGGTTTCCAATGTACTGTTATTTCCCCATTTGTATAATCTCTATCGTTCTTGTCCATTTTATAACTATTTGTTTTATTAAATACAATCGAACAGAAATTTTGTTTTAATTCTTTAGATAGTAATTTAAAGTCTTTAGTAGATAATCTTTTTTTACAGGTTTGGCAATGAAATCTGTGCATCCCGCATTTTCGGCACTTTGCTGATCGGATGGCATGGCATATGCACTAAATGCAATAATCGGAATTTCATTGTTAAACTGACGAATTTCTTGAGTTGCTTCTAATCCATCTTTTATAGGCATTTTAATATCCATTAGCACAAGATCGATCTTATTTGATTTGCATTTTTCGACAGCCTGAGATCCATTTGTTACGTGTATTAGATTTACTTTTGTTTTTTGTAATATGAGATCTATCATACGTATGTTACTGTCTTCATCTTCGGCAACTAAGATATGTTTATATTCCCAATTATATTGTTTAGTTTGTTGGTTATCTTTTGCTATATTTAACTTTGTTTTAATATAAGGTAAGGTAAAATAAAAACAGGCACCTTTCCCTTTTTGTGAATCAACCCAAATATCACCACCAAGTTCGTTTATTAATGATTTTGATATTGCAAGTCCAAGACCTGCTCCTCTATAAAGTTTTTCTTGGTTATTCGATTCGGCCTTTCGAAATTGTTTAAAGATTTCTTTTTGTTCTTTATTGGTTAGCCCAATTCCTGTATCTTCTACAAAGAAACGCACAAATCCTTCAAGTCCTTTGGGTTCAATTTTGTATCCAAATTTAATATGACCTTTATCGGTAAATTTTAATGCATTGCCAATTAAGTTTATTAAAATTTGCCTGAAACGATATGGATCGCTATTTATTGAAAGATTCTCATCTGTATTTTCAATATCTACAAGTAATTCAATCTTATTATTGTATTTTAAATCTGTTTCATTAAACGATTCGTAAAGTTCAACTATTGTTTGGTTTATTAAGCAATCTTGTTTGAAAATACGAAGTTCTCCTGCCTCTATCCTTGCTATATCAATAATATCATCTATTAAATGAAGTAAGGAGTTGCAATTACTATTAAGATGTTTTGCTAATTCCTTTCTTTGCGAATTTTCCATGTCTTCGTCCGAAATTAGATCTGAAAAACCAATAATAGCATTCATTGGAGTTCTAATTTCGTGCGACATATTAGCTAAGAATGAAGATTTTAAGCGATCCGATTCTTCTGCTTTTTCTTTTGCTATTTTTAGCTCAAAGGTTCTTTCTTCAACTAATTTTTCGAGTTTGTTTCTATGTTTTTCTAATTCTTTATTTTGTACTATAATTTGTTTTTTTTGATCGTTTGCAAGATCCCTTTGTGCTTCTATCTCTTCTTTTTGTTTAATGATTTCGCCTTCTGCCTCAATTAATTTTGTAATGTCAGAATCAATAGCCACAAGTTTAGAGATATTTCCTTCATCATCTAAAATAGGAGTTACAGTTGTTCGTATCCAGAGTTGATCACCGGTTTTACTATTGCCAATTGTATTATAACTTATGGATTTTTTTGTTTGTATTATTCTATCAATTGTCTCATTAATTTCGGGATAAGTACTTGCAGTATGCATATTGTTTCCTTTTTCCCTTTTGAACTCGTTAAGATTATATCCATATTTTCTTTCGAATCCTTCATTAATCCATTCAATTTCTCCGGTTGAGTCGGCTATTACAATTGCATTATCTGTTTTTTGAGCAGTAATTAAAAGCTTTTCAAGTTCTTGGTTTTTTTGCTCAAGTAATATCGATTGCTCTATTATTTCGCGTTTCTGTATATTTATTTTTGTATTCTTTTCTTCTAAATCTCTATTTACTAATTTAAGATGTTCTGTTTGTACTAAAATTTCTTCGTTTTGTTGTTCTATTTCAGATGTGCGTTCCTTAACTTTTTGTTCCATTGTTGTATAGAACAATGCATTCTCTATTGATATTGAAATATGACCATTTAACAAATTTAGTATTTCAAGTTTCGATGGTGAAAAGGCATTTGTCGATAAATTATTTTCATAATATAAAATACCCTTAAACTTTTTACGATAAATGATCGGATGACATAAAATTGATTTTGGTTTGTTTATTAAAATATATGGAGAATTTGAGAATTCATTTTCAATTAAAGCATTATTTAAAACCACCGGTTTATTTGTTCGAGTCACATAATTAATAATCTCGTGACAAACATCTTTTGAATTAGTGTAGTGCATCGAATCAACAATTAATGGATTGTCAATTATTTCGTTTTGTATAGCTTTAATATTTATTTGGTCATTTTCTTTAAATAGTACAATACCCGTTGTTGCCCCTAAGTTTTTAATTGTAATAGATAGAAGTTTTTTAAGAAGATTTTCAAGGTTTATTTCTTCTGTAATAGCTTGCGAAGCTTCAATAATTGTGCTTAGGTCAATATTTTCAGAAGATAAAGGTTTGAGTAATGTTTGTGTAGATTCCATCGTGCTGTTTGTATCCCTGCTTGTAATATTAATTAGTTTTTCCTTATGTATTTTTTCTAAATTATCGGCCAATGCAAATGCTTCCCACTTAACATAATTGTTGTATGCATTTAGTATATGTATAGACGATTCTTCACTATTAAAGGGAGCAATATATTCACCAAGTAATTGATTTGCTATGGCTTCTTCAAAATAGAATTTATTTTCGTTAGCATGTAATACGGCCTCTTTAAAAAGATTAATTGTTTTAGTATTTTCTCCATATACCGATTGCAGAACCGCTTCAACTAATAAATATTTATTTATATAATTTGCAGGGGCATGTTTTGATAATTTTTTAAGATATTTTTGATTTGAATTAATTGTTTTTAGAAATTTCTTTTCGTTTTTATTGTTTCTTTCCTTTTTAATAATGGCCAGTTTTATTAAGGAGTCAATCGTATAAAATATTGGAGCGTAAATAATCCCCAATGCCCCACCTATATATTGTAAGGCATTTTCTGAATTTTCTAAGGCTTTTTTATAATCGCAAAATAAATAATATCGAAAAGCCTTATTGAAATAAACTAAAAACATTCCTAAAGTATCGGCACCATTTTTATGAAATTCAAGAATGAGATTTTCATCACTCAGTTCTCGACCTTCTTTATTCTTAAATATATTAATGGTGTTTTGAAACAACTTTATGTAATTTAAATTTGCTAGTTGGTTTATCTCTATTAAATTTTCGTGATAATAATTAAAATCATGTTCTAATTCGCTTAAAATTTTACTTGAGAAAAACGAATGACTTAAATGCATTCCTATATTGTTGCCGGCATATTCTAAATCTCCATATTCTAAACCACTTAAATAAGCTTTGTAGAAAGGGTTTATTGAATGTGACATATGATCTCGCAAATGGCGTAGAGTTAAATTATAAATAAAATATACTTTAGATTTTTGTTTGTTGTCTTTAGATTTTACAAGAACTTTAAGAGCAAGATCTCCATATAAACATCCTTCATTTATTTTATCAAAAGTATGTGCCAATAACAATCCATAAACAGCATAGGCATATG
>Ga0209633_10004031_pt1 | contig 13361 bp, 11 predicted proteins | sample Cruoilmetagenom1_FD_187290 | JGI IMG/M metagenome (GOLD analysis project Ga0209633, IMG submission 187290) | Oil polluted marine microbial communities from Coal Oil Point, Santa Barbara, California, USA - Sample 1 (SPAdes) (version 2) | ecosystem: Environmental > Aquatic > Marine > Oil seeps ... | reverse complement strand
CGGGAGTAAACAAAATGGCTTTACCACTCTGAATGTATCCGGGAGTGTCATAGGAACATAATACACCGGCAGAACCATCAATATTTTCTAAGCCTATGGTAGCTTGACCTCCACTGGCCCTGTCGGACGAAAGATCAACAATACTCCTGTACTGTGTCTGGATATTGTTCGAGCCTTCATATATGATAACCTGAATGGTGCCTAATAATACAGGTGAGAACCAAAATGACATGTTCGTATATTGAATAACCAGTTTCCGGTTTGGCGCGGTACCAATGGTGGTATACATAATATCTCCACTACTATGTATTACCAGATCGTCCCAGAACGGAGCGATGAAATTATTAGCTCCATCATTTGTGGGGATAATCGAATTAGTATATTGTGTAGACCCTGAGCCAAACATGACCAGACCATTGGAGGCCACATAAAAATCTGTATAGGTATTTCCGAAAAAATCAAAGCTAAAACCAATTGGAAAAGCTCCCCAGGCAGCATCATCCCGGTAGCCAGAATATACCATTGTACCCGGATACTCAGTTTCTGTTGGAAGTGCAAAAGCAATTGTCATCACCGACACCAGTAATGATGTCAGGAGCATTCTTATTTTATTAGGCAAGAAAATCATCTTGATGCAGTTTTAAATGGTTCAGTTTTGCATAGTAAAAATCAGGTCGGTAATGTCTTCAAGTCGCTGCTTTAGGAGTATCCCTTCGTCACCGGTAAACACAACTTCACTATGTATGACTACCTGATGGGTAACCAGGTTGCTCCATACAGATAGCTGTTCGGCCAGCTCATCTAAATTCTGAGTAGTAATTGCAATGCTGTTAAATACAATAGCCCCAGGTTTTGTGGCGGCATAGATGTGTAAATTCTCTATTTGCAAAGTACTGGCAGTATTTGAAATTTGCTCAATGGCATTGGGAGAGTTGCCATCTGTCCAGTAAACATTTGCCTGACCGCTAAACTCGGTTTTGAGCTGAGCATAATTATCAGCAATCCTATCAATTACGATGAAATCTGAATACGTCTGAGAAAATGACAGTGTTGCCGGGCACATTAAAATGACTGCTAGTATGGGTTTAAATAATTTCATAACTGGTTTTTTTGCTGATTAATATATTCTCATATGGGTCCTGATTTGAAAAAGGAAGTCTTTCACTTCCTTATAAAAGTACAAAATCTTTTTTATGGATTCTGTACCTTAGCAGGGCAACGATTAACGGATCCCACATGAAAACAATTTTCTATCTGCGGGCAATGGTAACTTTTCTACTGACGGGATGTGGATGAGGGAATTTATCAAAAGGTGTTAGTTTTGTGTCTCAATATCCATCAACAAGAATCCAATGATCAAGAATTTCCTCAAAGATAGATTCCTTATTACCAAGCTCAGGAACAGGTTTATCCCTTCGGTACAGATTTCCCAGCGTCAGTTATATCATCACTATTCAGAACTGGCGCGTAAGGATGAGTTACCTGCGTTTTCCGAGACTGGCTTCCGGGTCTTTTCCCAGTTTGAGGAAGATGGAAAATTGCTGTTTATTTTCTCGGTTATTGGTATGGACATCAAGAGTTTTGTGGAGATAGGATCCGATGACGGGGTAAACAGCAACTCGGCCAACCTCTACTTTAATTTCGGCTGGCATGGTCTTTTTATTGATGGAAATCCCCATAGTATCCGGCGGGGACGCAAATTTTTCAGTAAGTATCCCCATCCCTGGTTTTATAAACCAAAGTTTGTTTGTGATATGGTAAAGCGTGAAAATGTGAACCAGTTGATCGAAGGAGCCGGCTTCAAAGGAGAGGTGGGCCTGCTCTCCATAGATATTGATGGAAATGACTACTGGGTATGGGATGCCATCGAGGTGATCGAACCCAGGGTGGTGATCATCGAGACCCACAATGAATTTGGATTGAATAATATTGTGGTTCCTTACGATCCGGAGTACTTTTTTCCCGGTAAACATCCTGTGTATCACGGGGCTTCGCCGGTGGCCATGACGAAACTAGCCAATCGTAAGGGCTACCGCCTGGTTGGAGCCAACGAGCTGGGGTTTAATTTCATTTTTGTGAAAAATGGATTGGCCGACAGGCTCTTGCCGGAAGTTTCTGTGGACTCCTTACTGACTCATCCGTCCACCATTGAGGGATACCGGAAATTCGAGCCCATAAAGGATTGGGAATACCTGGAGGGTTAGGCCAGCTGCATTTAATACTGTAACATTTGCTTTCTTAGTATGTCCATTCATTAGTTTCAAAATCCTGATAGAATGAATTCCCTCAAACATCTTTCACTACTACATTTTGCCCTTTTTATCTCAATCGCAAGTCTGGCCCAGAGCGAGTACATGGAGCAGTGGCCTCAGTTCCGGGGCCCTTTTGCCAGCGGAATCGTGGAGTCGAATCTGATTCCCGACCGATGGGATGTCAACACCGGGGAGAATATCCTTTGGAAGAAATTGATACCGGGACTGGGCCATTCCAGTCCGGTCGTTTGGGGCAACAGGCTTTTTATAACCACCTCTATCAGTGGAAGCGGGAGTGATTCCCTGAAGGTGGGGCTCTATGGCGATATCGATGAAGTAGGCGACCGTTCCGAACATGAATTCAGGGTATATTGTATAGATAAGCGAAGTGGTGAAATCCTCTGGGAGCGTTTGGCACACAAAGGGGTTCCGGTTACTGAAAGGCACACCAAGTCATCCCATGCCAATCCCACACCGGCGATCAATGGTAGCTATGTGGTGGCATTCTTTGGGTCGGATGGATTGTACTGTTACGATTTTGAGGGAAAGCTGATATGGAAAAAGGATTTTGGAAGAATAAATGCAGGACCCTATACGGATCCTGATGTGGAGTGGGGCTTTGCCAGCTCACCCATTATTCACGAAAACCGGGTGATTATTCAGTGCGATATTGTGGGTGATGGCTTCCTGGCTTCCCTGGATCTGGAAACAGGGAAGGAGATCTGGAGAACATCCCGTGAAGATGTGGCCACCTGGTCCACTCCAAACTTCCTTAACAAATATGGAGAGCGGCAGATTGTGGTGAATGGCTTTAGCCACATTGGTGGCTATGATTTTGATACCGGGAAGGAACTCTGGAGGCTGAGCAATGGGGGAGATGCCCCCATTCCCACCCCTTTTTTTGCACACGGACTAATCTATATCCATGGGTCTCACGGACGCTACCAGCCCATATTCGCCATTCGTCCTGAAGCACGGGGCGACCTTACCCTTGACCGTGAGAGCACCACCAGCGCTAATATTGTTTGGAGCATCAAACGGGGAGCAGCCTATATACCCACCAACCTGGTATACGGGGATTATCTCTATAATCTTCGGATGAACGGGAACCTCACCTGCTTTAATGCCCTTACCGGGGAGTTGATTTACAAGGAACGGATCCCGGAGGCTATGGGCATCACCGCTTCTGGAGTTGCTTCCAACGGAAAACTATATTACTCCCTGGAGCAGGGCGATGTGGTTGTGGTTAAAGCGGGCCCTGAGTTTGAGCTCCTCTCCAGGAATCCCATGGATGATCTGATGATGGCATCTCCGGCCATATCAGAAGATATGCTCTTCTTCAGAACACAACACTATCTTGTGGCGGTGGGAGACTCCCGCTAGGTTCTTTTTTGCTTAATTAAACCAGTAAGAGAGTTTCAGCACGATACCACGGTTCTTGGTGTTCCAGCCCGTGGGGTATGCATTCTCGGTATAGACAATAAAAAGATCAGATACCGGGGCATAGCGCCATTGTAAGCGCATGTTCACATTCACATTATCGATCTGGTTGTTATACTGGACAAAGGTAGTGAAGAACAATTTCTCGGTAAAAGTAATGTCCAGCCTGGGACCTACCAGGATGAGATCTGCACTGGAATAAGGAGCCGGCATTTCTACTTTGTTGTAGGAGGCCACCAGAGAAAGACTTCCAATAGGCTGAACCCGGTAGTTCAGGTCGGCTTCCACGCTGAGCTTTGTTCCTCCATAATAGCCTCCGTAGCGTCCTCCCACCATAAAAGTAAAAAGCCTTTTCATGGTCGACAGGTAAGAGAGGGAGACTTCTTTCCAGTTGAATTCTTCACCTGCAGAAATCATCTCTCCACCTGTATGTGTGGGATCAAAAGGATCCAGGAGACGTACATACCCTTCCTTAAAACCAAGGGAGATCTGGCTGCGGTCCATCCAGACCAGGGAATATTTAAAATCAGTTTCCCGGTCGGTCAGCGACATATCCGTGTCCAGGAAAAAGTCCGATTCCAGGCTTGGTCCGTGCCAGGCAATGCGGTCCGACATCACATAAAATTTATATCCGATGGAGGGAGTGGTCTGGTTGAATCCAGTTCTCCTGATATAGCCCATTTCGGCCAGATAATTTCCTCCTACGTATGCCTGGTTCAATCCGGCTGAGAACTGCTCCTTGTCATACTGGATCATGGCAGCACTAGCAAAGCGGTTTCCCCCGGGTCCTGGATTGAAAGAATAATGGTAGAAGGCCTTCCCCGTCCAGTTGTTATTGGCACTGGCAAAGTTAAATTCAGCTCCGGCTACCCGGTTAAAGTCATAGGCAGAGTAGGCTGTATCTTCAGGGCTTGCAATCACCTGTTTGTTGGTCATAAACATACTCACATTGGAGCGAGCCAGAACCTTACGCTGCAATACCGCTACACTGAAGTTATCTGCCGAATTCATATCCTGCACGGAGGTCTGCATATTCATTAGCCCGATCCGCCAGTTTTCCCCGGCATTTCCACTGAGTCTGGCTCCGGCTATAACAGGAGCATTTAGCCCGATGCGCCGTGAAAAGAAAGGCCTGATTGATTTGGTCCCCAGGTTGGCAAAAAGGTCACTGTTTTCCAGGAAAAACTTTCGTTTTTCAGGGAAAAATAATTCAAAACGGTCCAGGTTTACCTGTTGCTGGTCCACTTCCACCTGTGAGTAATCTGGATTAACCGTAATATCCATATTCATGGATGTGGATAAGATCAATTTGGCATCCACCCCGGCATTTGGTTTATAGGAGACAGGGTCGCCGGACTCGATATCATGTGTAGCTTTGCCGGAGACATAGGGGATGACAGAGAATCTCAGACCCGATGCCGGGGGCGCTTCCTCCCAGGCAAGGGTTCCTGTATGGGCCAGGCTGGCTGATTGGAACTGGCGGGGTACAGGGGCCCAGGCTGATTTTTCATCGGTTTTCAGATCGAGCCTGCTGAAATTAATTCCCCATTCAGCATCGCCCACCCTGTAGCGAATAGTCCGGAAAGGGATCTTAAATTCGGCCACCCAGCGGTCTTCGTACTGGGCAACTGCTGAATACCATTTTCCATCCCATTCCAGGCTAACACTCCCTCCGTTGGACTGGATGCCATCCCACTGGCCTCCAATACAATTCACCCCGAAGGCAAAACCATTGGTCTGGTCGTTATAGGTATCAATGGCTGCAAAAAAGTTATCGTTTCGACTGAAGTTCCAGTCTCTCCGGTAGTTGGTAGCTGGTCGTTTCCCGGGCATGGGATCGTAACAGACGATTCCCATGTACAGAAAATCATCATCATAGGCAATCTGCACTTCTGTTTGTGCTTTGGCATAGCCAGTGTCGATAGGAGTAATCCGGTGGAAAGGACTTGTTTTCTGGGCGCGTGACCAGATGGCTTCATCCAGCAGGCCGTCAATCTCCAGGGCCTGGTCTGTCTTGGCAGCCTGCAACCTGAAATCTGCACGGTTGACAGCGGTTGACTGAGCACCAAGTGTGTGGGAAATAGCAAATAGAATTTGCAGAGCAAAGAGAAATCTTATACGCATTTTTAGCAATTTAGGAGCTGAACTGAGGGTGTCAGGAAATTAAAGTGCTAAGATAATCAAGAAACTGATAAATGACCTGCTGATTGCTTTCAAAGTAACTCTGCTCTGACAGAATATCTTTTTCGGCTTGGATGTGGGTGCCGTCCACCAGGTCGTCCCGGCAGTTTTCAACCAGGTCCCTGACCAGCTCGGGGCTTACTTCAAGGTGAAACTGGAAGGCTATCACTTTATTTCCGTAGATGAATCCCTGATTGGGGAAGGCCTGGGAACTGGCAATTCGTATGGCTCCTTCGGGAATATTAAAAGTGTCCCCGTGCCAGTGAAACACTTTTCGTGTCACCGGCAGGTCCTTGCAAATCCGGAATTCCCCCAGGGAGGGAAGGAACTGCAGGTTGTGCCACCCGATTTCCTTGTGAGGACCTGGGTAAACTTCCTCACCCAGGGCAGAGGCGATGATCTGGGCCCCCAGGCATATCCCCAGAACAGGTTTGTCCGATTTTATGAAATTCTTCACCCATTCAATTTCATCTTCCATCCAGGAGTGCATATGGAAATCAAACACATTCATGGGTCCTCCCATAATGATCAGCATATCCAGGGAAGAAGCATCGGGCAGGTCATCTTTTTTATAGAGGCGCGTATAATGTAGAGAGTGGGCATTTTTCCAGACCCAGTCCGCAATGACTCCCGGTCCCTCGAAAGGCACATGCATGAAGCACGCTATCTTTTTTCCTGAATTCATTCGCATTTATCTTTGGTGAAACGGCAAAGCATCTCTCTGACCAGGTCGACGCTTTCAATATAATAGGAGGCTTTAGTGGTTTTGGCCCCCACTTTAATAGTGTAGGCGCCTTCCGGCATTGCCTCAAAGGTAAATTCATCGGTCCAGTCATCACCAACAGCCAGGACAAACTCATAGCTTGAATCTCCCAGTTTATGGGTGGCAGCCCTCCCTTTGTTAATTCCTGAGTATTTGATCTCCAGCACCTTGTCCCCATCCATAATCTCCAGGTGCAAATTGGAAGTCAGAGTACGTAATTCATCCTTCAATTCCCATGCGCGCTGCAGCCCCAGGTCGGGGTCAGATTTCCGGTAGTGCCATACCAGGGAGAAGTTTTTGTATTCAATAAAGGATTTAGGGGTTCGGTCCACATAGTATTCAAGTAAGGGCTCTACTGACTCCCTCCAGTCATTATTGATTTGTTCCATCATGTGCCAATCGGCACCGGGTTCTCTGAACCAGACGCCATGTTCGGCCACAAAGTGGATGTTCCATTCCGGATCGAACCATTCGCTCAGGGTCTCTTTGTCCCTGCCACTGATGATTACTATGGTATTGTTTGAATCATCGGAGAGCCGTTTCAGGATCTCATAGAGATTCTCATCAGGTCTTGCATCCTCCGGATTTTTTCTGAACCAGGCCAGAGTGCCATCATAGTCAAGGAAAAGGATCCGTTTTTTGGCCTCCTTGTAGCTGGTAACAAGCTGCCGCATGCGGGTAACATTGATCTTACGGGTGAGGGTGAATTCCTGGATCTCTTTCACACTTTCAAGCCCCTTGATAAATTCGTTTGCCCAACGTTCTACTGTGTAGCGATGAAGGCGCATCATCATTACCCTGTTTCTGCGGATTTGCTCTTCTTCCGGCATTTCTATGGCTTCTCTGATGGCTTCTGCAATGGCATCCAGGTCGTTAGGATTAACCAGCAAAGCTTCATGCAGCTCTTTGGATGCTCCGGCAAGTTCGCTCAGAATGAGCACCCCTGTTCCATCATGACGGGAGGCCACAAACTCTTTGGATACCAGGTTCATTCCATCACGAAGGGGAAGGATCAGGGCGATGTCTGAGAGGGAGTATAGCTCGATGCGCTCATCCATGGAAAAGGTCTGGTTCAGGTAGCGGACCGGAGTCCATCGGATGGTTCCGTAGTTGCCATTGATCCTCCCCACAAGTTCATCCACCTGGCTTTTCAGGTTGAAGAAGGACTCGCTGGTCTCCCCCGATGGAATGGCCTGCACGATAATACTCACACGTCCCTGGTACTCCGGGTAGGTTTGAAGGAAGCGTTCAAAGGCCCTGATTCGTTGGGGGATGCCCTTGGTATAGTCGAGCTTGTCGATGGAAATAATCAGCTTCTCCAGGTTTCCTGACTCTCTGAATAGCTTCATCTCTTCCTGGATGACCGAGGGCCTGGGATGGTTGCTGTGGATTTCCAGAGCCTTGTTTCGAAATCGTTCGTAATTGATTCCTTTGGGGAAGACATCTACCTTCAGGGTCCGTTCTCCAATGGAAATTCTGTTGAAGACCGAATCTACACCCATCAGGCGTCTGACCGAACTCATAAAGTGCCTCACATAATCATAGGTCTGGAAGCCGATAAGGTCGGCACCCAGCATTCCTTCAACAATCTCCTGCCTCCAGGGAAGTAGTCGGAATATCTCGAAGGAAGGGAAGGGTACGTGGCTGAACAATCCAATAGAGATATCGGGCCGCTGTTCCCTGATCATCTGGGGTAGCAGGAGCAGGTGGTAGTCATGTATCCACAGGATATCCCCTTCTTGAATGATCTCCAGGATTTTCTCGGCATACAGTCTGTTGATTTTTAGGTAGGCCATCCAGGAAACTTCGCTATAGGTTACATTTTCGGTGAAATAGTGAAAAAGCGGCCAGAGGGTATTGCGCGAGAAACCATGAAGATGAAGGTTCCGGTCCCGCTCCCTTGGAAATACCGGAACACAATGAAAAGGCTTTAAGGAAGCTTCCAGCCTGGAGATCTCCTTTGGTGTAAACTCATGGTTTTCAAAATCAGTAAGACCGATCCATTCAGGTTTGTAGGCACTGTAGAAATCCTGGAGCCCCGAAATGGTTTGTTCATCCGATTTTTTAATCAGGTATTTGTCATCTTGCCATTTTATATGTACCGGTAGCGAATTGGTGGCAAGCAGGAGACGTTTCATATGAGAATTTATTTATCAGTGATTTGAAAGCTTCTATAAATTTAGATACCTTGATGGTCATTACAAAATATATAATTACACAACATGACATTTCAACCTAAGTTTGATGCCGTGATTTTCGATCTGGATGGCGTAATCACCAAGACAGCCCTCGTTCATGCGGCTTCCTGGAAAAGGATGTTTGACGAATATTTAAAAGGCCGGGAGGAGCGATTTGGAGAAGCCTTCAGGGAGTTTACCCATTCCGGGGACTACCTGCCCTATGTGGATGGTAAACCGCGTTACAATGGGGTTGCATCCTTTCTTGAATCCAGGGGTGTTGATATCCCTTTTGGAGCCCCTTCCGATGATCCGAATATGGAGACTGTCTGTGGATTGGGAAACAAGAAGAACATTATGTTCAATAAAGTGCTCGAGGATGATGGAGTTGAGGTGTATGATAGTTCGGTGAAAATGCTGGAGGGTTTGAAGGTCGCAGGGGTGCGGATAGGTGTGGCCTCATCGAGTAAAAACTGCAAGCAGGTTCTGGAGACGGCAGGATTGCTCCACTTTTTTGAGACCCGTGTGGATGGCGTGGTATCGGCCGAGACCGGACTGCAGGGTAAACCGGAGCCCGATATTTTCACCACCGCCTGTGATAACCTGGGGATTGAGTATCATCGGGCTGTAGTGGTGGAAGATGCCGTTTCGGGTGTTCAGGCCGGACATAAAGGAAATTTCGGATTGACCCTGGGACTTGCCCGGGAGGATAATATAAAGGAGTTGCAGGTGGGTGGTGCAGATATTGTAGTAGAGGATCTGGGCGATATCGGACTCGAGGGGATCAATGCCTGGTTCGAAAGCGGAATGGAACAGGATAGCTGGCTTTTGAAGTATCATGATTATAACCAGGAGCAGGAACGTTCCAGGGAAGCCCTGCTGGCTGTGGGTAATGGCTATTTTGGTACCCGGGGTGCGCTCGAGGAGAGCAGGGCCAACAAGGTGAACTACCCGGGGACCTATATCACGGGATTGTTTAACAGGCTTGTCTCCAAAGTAGGAGAGCGGGATATTGAAAATGAAGATTTTGTCAACGCAAGCAACTGGCTTCCGCTTAGCTTTCGGATCGATAAAGGCCCCTGGTTTGAGTTTAGTCCGGAGCCCACCTTAAAGCTCAGGGAAATTCATCGTACCCTTGATCTTCGTGTGGGGGAGCTTCGGAAGGAGATGGTGGTGGAGGATCCGAAGGGCAGGCAAACCAGGGTGGTTTCGTCCAGGTTTGCCGGTATGGCAGATCCTCACCGGGCCGGATTACGCTATGCTCTGACTCCTCTGAACTATGAGGGGAATATTGAAATAAAATCGGGATTGTATGGAGATCATGGCAATGCAGGGGTAGAGCGTTACAACTCCCTGAACCAGCAACATCTCGAGGCTGTTAGTGAAGACTCTTCGGGAGAGCAAATGGAGCTGCTCGTAAAAACCACCCAGTCGGATATTTTTATAGCTGTTTGTGCTTCACATTCCTGTACCAGGGAGCATGCTGAGGAGATCGCTTCAGGAGAGGGGTGGATCGAGAAGGTCTTTTCCTTGGAGGTCCGGAAGGAGCAGGAGGTTGTTCTGGAAAAAATGGTATCCATCTATACCTCAAGGGATCCGGGAGTGGAAGATCCCCTGGAAGATGCCCGTATTACCCTGGGAGCCATGTCGGCCTATGAAGGTGAGCTGAAGCTTTCGGCTGGACGCTGGAAGGAACTGTGGGAGCGAATGGATGTTGTGATCTCGGGCGACCGGGAAGCACAGAAGCTGATCAGGCTTCACCTCTTTCATATGATGGTATCTGCTTCTCCGCACCATGCCGGTCTTGATTCTGGTATTCCTCCGAGGGGACTGCATGGAGAGGCCTACCGGGGACATATTTTTTGGGATGAGCTTTATATTTTGCCACTGTTCAACCTTCATTTTCCGGAAGTAGTTAAGTCGGTACTGATGTACCGGTACCGCCGGCTTGATGCTGCAAGGGCCTATGCGAAGGAGTATGGCTACGAAGGGGCCATGTTTCCCTGGCAGAGCGGAAGCGATGGACGTGAAGAAACTCAGATCATTCATCTGAATCCCCTGTCAGGCGAATGGGGTGATGACTACAGCTCCCTGCAGAGGCATATCTCTCTGGCCATCGCCTATAATATCTGGAATTACTACCATGTCACGGGCGACAAAGATTTTTTGGCGGAATATGGTGCTGAGATCTTAATGGATATCTGCAAATTTTGGGCAAGCAAGTCCGCTTTGGGTAAGGATGGAAAGTATCATATCGACAAGGTGATGGGGCCCGATGAGTTCCACGAAACTCTTCCCGGATCAGGTGTGGGTGGCTTAACAGACAATGCATACAGCAATATTATGGTGAGCTGGATGATGGATAAGGCCTTCAGGACCCTGGATATAATCGGTTCGGACCACAGGGAAAGGCTATTGAACGACCTTTCGATCTCAGAAGAGGATCTGGAGTTGTGGGAGAAGATCAAACATGGTATAGCACTCCATGTTTCAGATGAAGGGGTAGTAGAGCAGTTCCAGGGTTACTTTGGACTGGAAGAATTGGATTGGGATCATTATCGCGATAAATATGGTGATATTCACCGGCTCGACCGGATCCTGAAATCGGAAGGGAAGTCGCCCGATGACTACAAATTGGCCAAGCAAGCCGATTTTCTGATGAGTTTTTATAACCTGGGCACTTCTGAAGTGAAACACACACTTGAAGGATTGAGCTTAGTGCTGCCGGAGGATTTTGCCAAGAGCAATTTCGACTATTATATAAAGCGTACCTCTCATGGTTCCACCCTCAGCAGACTGGTACATGCACGGCTTGCCGGGGAAACCGGCATGATCGATCTCGGCTGGGAACTTTATCTGGATGCCCTACGAAGCGATCTCGAAGATATTCAGGGAGGGACCACGGGCGAGGGCATTCATTGTGGTGTAATGGCAGGTACCGTATACGATGTGCTGGTCTCCTATGCCGGCCTGGACCTAAGGGGAGATATTCCGAAGCTCAACCCGGTATTGCCCGGTCACTGGAAAGGACTCGATTTCCGGTTCGCCTTCAAGGGTAAGATCTTTTTGGTATCCATAAATGGACCACAGATCAAAATCTCAGGAAAAAACATGGGAAAGGAAATTATAAAAGTTCATCTTTGCGGAAAGGAAACAGAACTGTCCGAGGGTAAGGCAGTGTCAATGAGATTCAAATAAATATTCAGATTCGATGTTAGGAGATGTTTTGCTGATTAATGATATGCATAAGGAGGCTGCACAGGCCATCTGTGAAAAGGTATTGGCCGACCGGGAAACCAAGGATGAGCGCTACCGCTATGTAATAGGTATATCGGGAGAATCGGGTTCGGGAAAATCTGAGCTGGCTCATACCCTGGCTACTAGTTTGAAGTCACATCATATCAGGGTGAAGGTGATTCATACCGATAACTATTACAGCATTCAACCTCTGTTGCGTGAGGAGTGGCGCAGGAACAAGGGTTTTGATAAGATTGGGCTTGACGAGTATGATTGGGTCAAGATCAGGAAGACACTTCGGGATTTTAAAGAGGAGCAGGAGTGTATGATCCCCTGCATCGACCTGATTCCGGAACAGGTAGATAAGCTGATTACCGATTTCAGCAAGATTGATCTCCTGATTTTGGACGGACTTTATGCCATCAAAGCCAAGGATATTGATATGCGGGTTTTCATTGACCTTACCTACCACGAAACAAAGATCAACCAGATTATTCGGATGAAGGAGGCCATGAGCGATTTCCGGATAAGTATCCTGGAACACGAACACCAGGCAGTGATCACATTAAAATCTTCGGCCGACCTGGTGGTGGATAAATCCTACCAGGTGGTTACCATGGAAGAACATCTAAAAGGGGTATAATTCCTTGAGATGGAGCTACCCAAGATTTTATACGTGGATGATGAAATCATCAACCTGGAGTTGCTTCAACTCACCTTCATGAATGATTTCCAGGTGCTTGTTGCTGAATCGGCAGAAGAAGGACTGAGATTACTGGCGCTGAATCCCGATATCCATGTGGTTATTTCCGATCTGAAGATGCCCGGGATGAACGGAATAGACTTTATCAAGGAGGTAAAGAAAATGAACCAGGAGAGGGTGTGCATGTTGCTTACAGGTTTTATGGAACCGGATATTATGTTGGAGGGCTTAAATAAGGAATTAATATTCAGATATCTATTGAAACCCTGGAATAAGGATGAACTTGACAAGACTATTCGGGCGGCTCTGAATCGATAGTTTTTTTGGTAGCTCATTATAACCAGTTTACCTATACTCAAAAAGTAATTACTGGGCCATGATTATTGATATCTTACGGATCGCCCTCACAACATCCATACCTTTAATTACTTTCCCAAAGGCAGCAAAGCTCTGTTCGTCAGGATTCCGCCATGGGATAGGACCGGTCGCAGGAGACCGGCCCAATCAACATGATGAGTAATACTATAGCTGTGAGTCTAAACCAGTTTATGTTTCTGAATAAATTCATTAAGTACAAACTCCAGGTTGGGTTCACCAATCTCCTGCAG
>Ga0209633_10004030_pt1 | contig 13362 bp, 14 predicted proteins | sample Cruoilmetagenom1_FD_187290 | JGI IMG/M metagenome (GOLD analysis project Ga0209633, IMG submission 187290) | Oil polluted marine microbial communities from Coal Oil Point, Santa Barbara, California, USA - Sample 1 (SPAdes) (version 2) | ecosystem: Environmental > Aquatic > Marine > Oil seeps ... | reverse complement strand
AGTTCTTTTCCTGCATAGTCAATACATGACTCATGCCGGAATGGGTGTCGCCATCGGTCCAGAATGAGCATCGGATTCTTGATTGAAAAATAACTATTGTGTATGTTCATGCGACTCCAAACATAAGCGCTTACTCAGGCTGAGTATAGTACAAAAACCATAATGATTATTTTATCGCTGTGGATATTATTAAAACTGGAGTGAGCCCATATTCCTACTGGCAAATGGGATATGCCAGAGTATATAGCGTGCGAAATTGAATGACTCACTGGGTTAGTGAGGGGTTGCCAGCCAGTTTTATTCGTCCATTCAGGTTTTAAACTGTGACACCAAGTGTTGCAGTGAGGAGGCAAGCAGGCTCAATTCATCACTGCGGGTTGATGTTTGACGGGCGTGTTCGGCAATGTCTGTTGAACTTTGGTTGATCCCAATAATATTTTTGTCAATGAGTTCTGTGGTTGCGCTTTGTTCTTCTGCCGCACTTGCAATCATGGTGTTCATTTCATTGATCATATTGATGGAGTTGGATATGGCGGCAAGCGCTTCACCCACGCTGGTTGCATGTTCAACATTGGATGTGGTTTGCTCGCGACCATAGTTTATCGCTTCAACGGCACCTTGCGCGCCCTCTTGTAAACGTACAATCATCGCCTCGATCTCGGTGGTGGATTGTTGTGTGCGGTTGGCCAGTGTCCGCACTTCATCGGCAACAACCGCAAAGCCACGACCCTGTTCACCTGCACGGGCAGCCTCGATGGCAGCATTTAAGGCAAGCAGATTGGTTTGTTCTGCTATATCCTTGATTACACCCATCACTGCGCCAATGCTATCGCTATCTTTGTGGAGGTTGCCAATTACATCCGTGGCATGTTCAATTGCCTCCGCCAAGGTATGTACGGCGTCAATAGATTTTTGAACTGTAATTTTTCCTTTCTCTGACAATTGCTCAGCGTCACTCGCAGAGGCTGCGGCTTGTGCTGCATTTCGTGCGACCTCCTGTACTGTCGCCGTCATTTCATTGATGGCACTGGTAACTTGATGTATCTCATCTGTTTGCCCAGAGATACCAGCAGTTGTTTCATTTGTCACCATTTTCAGCACATCAGAGGCGGTTGTTAACTGGCCCGTGGCTGAACTGACTTGTTCAAGACTGGCCTGGAATTTATCAAGCATGGCATCCAGTGCTTTGGACATATCCCCGATTTCGTCCTTGCTTTTTATATTTGTGCGTAGACGGAGATCCGAGTCTTTCTCAATCTGGCTGATGACCTTGCTAAAACGAAATATAGGTTTGGTTATAGTGCCAGAAAAAACCCAACCAAGCACTATTGCGATACTTGCCATGATGAGTGTTATCAGAATGGCGGTATTACGTATGCTGCTACTCAATGTTTGTTTGGCATGAAAGGCCTCTTGTATCTCTATTTCGCTGATAACTGCCCAGTCCAGGCCTTTTTGCATAAGCGGCGTGTAGGTGAACAAGGACTCTGTTAAGATAAAATTTGGTGCGATGATGACACCGGTTTCACCTTGTTGGGCTTTTTCAACGGCTTCACTATGAACGTTCAATAAACCGATAGCGGACTTTTTGCTTTTAATTTTGGCAAGGATATCCGGATTTTTTGTTTGCCCGGCAAGGGTCGGGTAATCATTAGCCGCATCCTTCTGTGCAAGTCGGCTCATGCTGCGCAGCTTTTGATCCTTGCCGACAAGATAGATTTCACCCGTTTCACCCAGGCCGATTTTGTCCCATTGCTGTTGATTGGTCATGATATTATTGATTTTGGCAATCGGTATTTTGAACACCAGCACGCCCAATACTTCATAGGCGTCATCCTCCAACAAGTCCTGTATGGGTGAGGCGATAAAGGCAGCCTGATCGTCGAATGCAGGCAGGTAGCTGGCAAAATCACTAAGTGAAACGTGATCATGCTCACCGGATGTGATTGCTTTATTGAAAACACGCGCCAAAGCAGAGTTTTTAAATGGCCCGGTCTTTAACGAGGTCGCAAAGTCGATGTTCTTTTGGGCAGAGTAGATGACGTATCCCTGTGGATTAACCAGATAAACATCAGCCAAGTCAAGTTTTTTAATCAACTCGAGCATTTGTGAGTGTCGTGTTGCATGCTCGTTGTTATACAGTTTGCCATCATCTGGATCGAGGAGATTGAATTTTTCACCGAAGGGTGAGTCATTCATTGAGATATAGCTATGCTGGAATGAGATCGCTGCATTGTCTAATTGTTGAATAAGACTATCTACACCACTGAATTTGTGACCATTTCTGCCTTGAAAGGTTTTTAAAAACTCATTTTTATAATATTCAGTCAGCGCTGTTTTACTACTTTCTATTTCGGTAAGTTGTTTTACATCTTTTTTGAAATTATCATCCAGTGATTGCATTATCACGACAGTGAGGGGGTCAACGGAGTAGGAGCGGATTTGTTTGTGTAATTGCTTGTAATAGCTCTGGATCTGGTTTTTCTTGATCTCACTCAGGGCCAACAGGCGATCCTTGACCTGTTCCTCAATAGCCAGTTCAGCCTGGCTGTTGGCCTGCCACCATAGAGAAACACTGGTTACGGTAATCGGTATAACGGCGAGCAATGCGAATGAGAGGAGAATCTTCTCCCGAAGTTTAATACGCAACACAAGGCAACCCCATTTCTATTATCTATACTGTCTGGTTTTGTTATAATTTGGAAATCTCACAAATTGCTATATATAGAGGTTTTATGCTTCCGTTTTATTATCGGGATATTTAGGCAGAAACTTTAGGGCATTTAAACTTGAAATTCCGTAGGGTTATTGTTTTACTTGCTAATTAATCCCCTCGAATATATTTGGCCGTACAGGAATAGGTGTACTGCGGGATAAGGAAATAGCTCTCTTTATGGTTCAACTACATTACTTCTGTTGTGTTTTTACAGTGGAAAATTAAAGGGTCGTTATAGATGAACAAGCAGTCAAAATCACCGGGAAAGACCATTAACACCGACAAGCTGGACAAGATTGCAGCCGAGGCCCGGCAGGCGGCGGAGAAGAGGTTGACGGGCTACCGGGAGCAGTCCTTGCGGATTCATCCCTGGATATGTGGCCGTTGCGGACGGGAGTTTACCCACAAGAACCTGCATGAGCTGACGGTGCATCACAAGGACCATAATCACGACAATAACCCACCTGATGGCAGTAACTGGGAGAACCTCTGTCTGTATTGTCACGATAACGAACACCAGCGGTATGTGGACAAGGTGCGGGGGTATGACGGATTGACTGAGTCCTCTGCACAAAAGGTCACAACCTTTAATCCCTTTGGTGATCTGGCGGCGATGATGGAGCAGGGTAAGAAGGACAAGTAACCATCACTCCCACGTTATGTTGACCCAGAATGAATAACAAAGTCCCTTATTTCCTGTTACTTCTCTACCTTGGCCTGTTCACGATATGCGCTGTTGAGCCCTATGACCGTTCGGTTTGGTGGGCGGAAAATGTGCCAGTGATGGTGATCGTTGCCTTGCTGATGATGTATTGGAAACATTATCGATTTAGTGACACCAGTTATATCCTGATGTCGATATTCCTTCTCCTGCATACCATCGGTGGTCATTATAGCTTTGAGCTTGTGCCGTTTGATTTTGTTACCAATCTGTTTGGCTTTGAACGCAATCACTATGATCGCATGGCCCATTTCAGTGTTGGTTTTTATGCCTATCCCATCGCTGAGCTACTGCTGGTGAAGGGGCTGGTTCGATCAAAGCCGGTGTTATACCTGTTTCCGGTGTTTGCCATTGTCACCGTGGCCGGTGCTTACGAGATTATTGAATGGTGGTATGCCATCTCGGCCGATGAGGCTGCGGGTATTGCCGTGTTGGGATCACAAGGTGATATCTGGGATGCACAAAAAGACATGCTGGCGGATACACTGGGTGCGGTATTTGTGATGGCCTTGTTTCTGACAATGTATCGAGAGCAACTCACGGAACTGATGGTGACAAGCGAGGAATAACGCGGGCCTGTACCTAAGCATATTCTACCCTGCCTTTCATCCATACCGGCCTGATGTTTCCCTTCCTTTAGTACAGGCGGTCTTTACCATGGAAATACAAAAATGAAACTATTGGCCATCTCTGGCAGCCTGCGACAGTCATCTTTAAACACCATGTTGTTACAGGCGGCAATCCGGCTTGCCCCGGATGCAGTCGATATCTGCTTATGCGGGGGGCTTGATGAGCTTCCCTTGTTCAACCCCGATATAGAAGGCCCGGAATTTGAACGGCCCGCACCATTACCGGTGTTAAAGTTTCGTGAACTGTTACAAACGGCTGATGGTGTCATTATTGCCAGCCCGGAATATGCCCATGGTGTAACAGGTGTGTTGAAGAATGCCCTTGACTGGATAGTCGGCAGTGGTGAACTGGTTGGTAAACCTGTCGCATTACTGAGCGCATCAGGACGCGCCACGATAGCCTATGCCGCCCTGCGGGAAACCATCACCGTTATGGATGGGCAAGTTATCGACAATGCCTCGGTGACAATTTCACTGGTTGAGGGCCAGGATGATGTGGATAATATTCTGGGTGATAAGCAAAAGTTATCATTATTGAGTGATTCACTCTTGTCTTTTATTGACGCGATACAAACCCGTTAGTAAAGGCAACTGCAACAGGTAAAGCCGTATGCAGTACTATGTAATATGGAGTTTGTATATGAGTTCCTGTAAACCCTTCATGGCTCACAAGCCACGATTATCCATTGATAAGATATGAATATTAATATCACAAAGGCGTATAACCTGGCTTGTCCATTGGATGGCCTGCCTTTAAACGTCAATGACAAACAGCTTGCATGCCCCTCAGGACACAGTTTTGATGTGGCGCGTCAGGGTTATATTAACTTGTTGCCGGTACAGCAAAAGCGCTCAAAAAATCCGGGTGATAGCCAGGAGATGATTGTTGCCAGAACCGCGTTTTTAAATACCGGTGTATATACCCCGATAGCCGACAAGTTTAATGAGATTAGCTATGAGCTGATAACGGATTGCAAGAGCGAGGATATTTGTCTGCTGGATGCCGGTTGTGGTGAGGGTTATTATCTGGAGCGTTTGTTGCACTATCTTGAACATAAGGGGATCAAGCAGGATGTTTCGTTTATTGGTCTGGATATCTCAAAGCCGGCAATACTTGCTGCTGCCAAAAGAAGCAAACACATCACCTGGCTGGTCGCCTCAAATAAACAGCCGCCGGTTTTGCCGGACACCGTTGATGTTATTTTCTGCCTGTTTGGTTTTCCGGTCTATGACAGCTTCAGGAAACTACTCAAACCCGATGGCAAAATAATTCTTGTTGAAGCGGGGCCTGAGCATTTGATTGAATTAAGAAATATTATTTATCCGACAGTCAATAAATCAGATCCACCGGATATGTCCTCGGCTGAACAATCGGGATTTGGCTTGATTGATGAATCATCATTGACATATCAAACCGGGAACATCCCGAATTCAGAAATCATGAACCTGCTGTGTATGACTCCCCATCTTTACCGGGCCAGTAAAGAGGGCAAGCAAGCGGTCAGCCAACTTGATAGAATTGACTTGACGGTCGATGTGGTTTTCAGGGTAATGGAATCGCAGCTTCCTTAATAATAACCAGGGCAGCCAGATATATGCAAAAAGTCGCTATCTTTGTTGATGTACAGAACATTTATTACACGACCCGTCAGACGTTTGGCTGTAATTTTGACTATAACGCCTTTTGGGCGAAGGTGACCACAGGTCGTGAGGTGGTGAAGGCGGTGGCCTATGCGATTGATCGCGGTGACGAGAAACAGCGTCAGTTCCAGAATATCCTCAAGGCGATTGGTTTTGAAGTGAAGCTGAAACCCTTTATTCAAAGGAGTGACGGTTCCGCCAAGGGTGACTGGGATGTGGGGATTGCCATCGATGTGATGGGGACCGCGCCACAGGTGGATGTGGTGGTGTTGGCCTCAGGTGACGGGGATTTTGATCTGCTGTTAAATAAAATAAGGGTGGACTTTGATGTGGAGGCGGAGGTCTACGGGGTTGAGAAACTGACGGCCACCTCACTCATTCATGCCGCTTCCAGGTTTATACGCGTCGAAGACGAGTTGTTGTTGAAAAAATAATAACTTGTTCAGTTTATTGCCAAAAAATGCAAAAACAGCAAGGTAGGTTTATTTTGATAGACCTGCCTTGCATGGTCTTTATGAAAACCCTGATGGATGGAGCCGGGGGGGAATGGCGCTTAGTTAATCGGCTCCCTATCCAATGTAGGGTGGGTTACGCAAAAAACGCTAACCCACCCTACATTTTGGCTTAACTAAGCGCTATTTCCCCGAGAGGGAGAGTGAGGATCGGATGATCTAATCTTTACCTTCGTGTCTTCGAGCCTTCGTGGTGAAAAGGTTATATGAACGGTGGGGGGAATTTACTCCCCCAACTGCAATTTTCTCAATGCGCCGGAGCCGCCGAGGCCTCCAGGATGGTGCTGGCCAGATCATGTGATTTATGAGCCAGGTCATCAATGGAAAGAATTCCAGCCAGCTTATCGTCATTATCCAGCACGGCGATGCGGTGGATTTGGTGGCTGGCCATGAGATAGGCCACGTCACTGAGTTCCTGATCCGTAAAACAGGTTGCAACATCCTTGGCCATGACTTCACTGACTTTGGTCATGACGGCATCGCGTCCGGTGGCGGTAACCTTGCAGCAGATATCCCGATCGGTAATCATGCCGACCAGTTTGTTATCTTCAACAACAGGCAGGGCGCCTATGTGCTGATCATGCATTAGTCGGGCGGCTTCTTTGGCTGAGGTGTTGGGGCTGATAAATTTCACGTCACGTTTCATGATGTCACAAATATTCATATTCGTTCTCCTCAAGTTTGTCATCAAAATTGGATGTCGACACTCACTTGCTCAATGAATAGCGTCAGCAGCCTCCAGTACGGCACCGGCCAGTTCGTGTGAGCCACGGGCCAGATCGTCGACGCTTAACAAGCCGATCACCTTGTTGTCATGGTCTATTACGGCGAGGCGGCGTATATGCCGTTGTTCCATCTGGTGGGCTGCATCGGTAATATCGTCATCGTCATAACAGGTAGCTACATCGGTGGTCATGATCTTTTCTATTGGGGTGCTTGACGGGTCCCGCCCCATGGCAACGGCAAAGCAGGATATATCACGGTCAGTGACAATGCCGACCAGCTTGCCGTCATTGACGACGGGTAAAGAACCAATATTATTGTCACGCATCCAGCGGGACGCCAGGCGAATGTTCTTGTCAGGCGCAATGGCCTCGACATGCTTGCTCATCAGTTCTGATACTCTCATGGCCTTTCTCCTTGTGATTTATAAGCCCGTTTTATGGCGGGCCCTTTATTAATAAACCTGTGGCCATCACTGGGGCTGGGTTGAGAGGTGGGCATACCGTTTGAGTATCCGGTATATCCTGGCCTGTCCAGGCGATGGTGAATAAGTATTAGCGTCAAGACCGAACCGGGGTGTTCAGCCTTGACACACTTTGCTGTCGCTAATTTGCCACACTTATTACCAAGCTGCCTTGATCGACATCAAACAAAACATCCCTGTCTATAGTTCCTATTTATCAGCCGGTACCACTGCCTTATGGAAGCCAATAGTGCCACCCAGCATGCCCTTGCCCCGTACATCAACAAAGCCGATTTGTCTTAACAGCTCACTCAGTTCATCGACCGAATAGAACACCCGTAAGGCATCAATAAAATAGGTTTTACAACTTAAGGAGGTCATGCCGCTGCCGAACAACCAGGCGGTAAAGCCGACACTGGCTCGCAGATAGAGATAGTAGAGTTGTTCAACGGTTTTATTGGCCGGGCGTAACATGTCGCAGTGATAAAAATGGCCACCCGGTTTAAGAACGCGCCGGATTTCTTCAAAGACCTCGACGACTCGCAGATGTCGGGAGGCATATTGCAGGGTTACCACATCAAAGTGGTTATCGGGAAAGGGGAGTGCATGGACGTCACTGATAGTACTGTCGATCTTGAGACCACGTTGCTGGGCGCGTTGTTGTCCGACCTTCTGCATGTCACTGCTGCGATCGACGGCGTACATTTGCAAATCCGGTTGCCGGGTCAGCAGGTCGATGCCGATGACATTGGTTCCGGCGCAGACATCAAGCGCCTTTTGACCACTCTGCAAGTCAATGCTGGCGATGAATTTTTTGCGCAAACCGTTTAACAGGCCCAGAGCGGCGACATTGTTTGCCCGGTCATAATAGCGGGCCACATCAGCAAAGACTACATTTAGGTCGTGGGTCCAAATGCGCCCGAACTGGTTTTCGCGCTCATTTTCCTGCAATACAAACTCGGCTGCATAACGTTCACTATTCATAATTGTTACCCTGTATAAGTTATTTGTATTTTTTCTAATCTTCCACCAAACAGTATCAAATTGATAGAGGGTTTAATAGATGCTGTCGATTTTCAGACTTGGCGGCAATGATCTATATCAGCATTTGCTAATGTAATAAATGTGTCGTATTTCGCATCCTTGGCGAGATTATCAGGTACAAATTATAAGTAATTATTTTCCGTCAATATTTTCCCATGGCCCGGGAATTGCATTGTTTTACCCTGATAAAATAGGTGTAAACTATCAGGCTAGGTTGAGAAGGAGAACAGGCAATGGCAGGCAACATGGTATTTGCGGTCAATCAGGAAGTGACTGATTTTAACCGCCAGACTGGCAATAGTGGTACGGCCGGGCTTGTCAGTAACTGTTTGCCGATGGTGCTGGTCTGGTTACAACAGACCATGGTGCGGGGCAATATGCAAAATGATGCCATTTTGCGTTCCAATAAATCCTTGATCACCCTGCGCCAGTCGGCCCTGCATTACAAATTGGTGACAGACCGGCCCGCCGACCCGGCATTTGATATCAACAAGGCGCAGGATCTGTTTAAACAATTCAAGCTGAATGAAATACGTAAAGGCTCGAGTGATCTGTTCGACTTCAGTTCTCCCGGTGAAGCGATGTGCGCCTTGCCGGGATATTATTTGCTGTATTTTCGTAATGCCGATAACACGCGTGATCATGCCTTTGGCTTCAAGTTCACGACCCATGCGGGTAATTTTTTCTTTGACCCGAATGCCGGTCTGTTTTATTACCCGGATGTCGATGACCTGCTGCTAAACCTGACCTATTTGAATACCACGACCTATTATGATTTCCTGGGTGGGCAGTACTGGTTCAAGCAACTTATTCTGGGTTAGTACTCTTTCAAGATATCACCTTGAAAGAGTGCTAGCTTCAACGGGTGTTTTCTTGAGCGGTATACTGTAGACCACGTCTTCACTTGTGCTGCGATTCAGGCCTTTGACCAGACCTTTGAGGATTATCTTGGAGGTGGCGAGTGCCGGTATGGCCACCAGCATGCCGATAAAACCAAAGAAGTAACCAAACACCACCACGCCCAGCAAGACCAGCATGGGATGCAGGTCAACGGTATTGGCAATCAGGCTGGGGATCACCACGGCATTATCGATTAACTGTGCCGTCAGCACGACAGCAGCGATGCTGATCAGCATCCACACATCAGGGGAATCCACCCCGAGTGCGACCAGCATGGGGGGCAACATCGAAAGCAGTGGCCCAACATAGGGAATCAGGTTTAAAAAACCTGCCAGTACGCCAAACAACACGGCGGTATCCAGGCCGATCATATAAAAACCGCTCACCGTGATGATGGCAATAATGGCCGACTGCATAAAAACACTGCGTATATAATTTTGCAGTTTTTTCGCAACCCGGAAGTAAATCAACCAGGCCAGTTCATAGGCGCGATTGGGTAACCAACTCATCGCGGTATTGCGCATCTTGCGGTAGTCCCGCAGCAAAAAGAAGGTGATGAGCGGAATAAAGACCAGTGCAAAAACCGATTGCACCATGATCCCGGCCGAAGAGACGACGGCGTCGGTACCCTGTGACTTGATGTCGGTGAGCCAACGTTCTCCCAGCTTGGTATCGACATGCATACCCATGACATTGACGATGGAAGTGCCAAAGTTATCGAGGATTTTGGCAACCTGGGCCGCGATCGTCGGCAGACGGGTTTGTAGCCATTCCCATTGATCCAGTATCAGGGGGACACCGATAACCAGGCAGATGATACCGATGGCAACGACAGCCAGTAAAACGATCATGATCGAACTGATGGTGTTGAGGCCACTGCGGATCAGGCGGTTTTTCAGTGGGTCGAGAATACTGAACAGGATAAAGGCGATAATCAGGGGAATCAGCACCGGTTTGAGTAGCAGGATCAACAGCGATAAAGCCATGAGGATGGCCAGATAAATGCTCAGCGCCCGACCAACCGGATGGTTCAGAAAACGCATTATCATCAGAGTTGGCCCTCATGACCGGCATGTACCAGCGCCTTATTGGCTTGCAACAGGCGCTGCGCCAGGACGTAGGCCAGGTTGGCGCCCAGTCTGCCGGCAAAATAGGGGGAGCGGGCCAGCCATTCGTCCAGTTCGGGGCGCAGGAAAAAGATCAGTTCGGTTTCTTCTACGGCAATGGCATCGGCCGTACGGGGGACATCCAGCACCAGGGCAATTTCCCCAAAGAAGTCTCCATCGCTAAGCTCGGCCAGTAACACGCCACCGGAACGGATCTCGACCTTGCCGTTGATGATCACGGCCGCCCCGGCGCCGGCATCACCACTGTGAAAGATGTATTCATCGGCCTTAAAGTGGCGCGGTGGCATGTCGCGCACCAGTTGCAGGATCTCCCGCTTGGGAATATCACGAAACAGGGGAGTGGCCGACCACAGCTCGGTGACGTGTTCGGTCAATGGGTTGCCCTTGCGGAACAGGTTGCTCCACAAGGAGGATGCACGCTTACTCATAGGTGTCGATGATTCCTGTTATATCATTAAGATTGCTATGTTTTATTTTCAGGCTTGGCCTGTAATCAACATCGACTCTCAGAGGGCAAATCTTTAACCGGGATCGAGGATCGGTGGCAGAATATGTCCTCGGCCAGGGACGGGTTTTTAGTGGATTGCTTGACTTATGTTTCATCAGTAAAAATTAATAAAGCATAGATATCCATAGGTATTTACTTATAATAAGCCCATGAATGTCACCTTTCGCCAGCTCAAGGTCTTTGAGTCCGTCGCCCGTCTGCTGAGCTTTACCCAGGCTGCCCAGGAGTTGCACCTCAGCCAACCGGCCGTGTCCATGCAAATCAAGCAGCTGGAAGAGAACGCGGGCCTGCCCCTGTTCGAACAACTGGGGAAAAAGGTCTACCTGACCGAGGCAGGCCGGGAGATGTACCACTATTGCCGCACGATTGCCTCGCAGCTGGAAGAGGCGGAGGATGTACTGGAACAGTTGAAGGGTATCCAGCGCGGTCATCTTGATATTGCCGTGGCCAGTACGGCCAATTATTTTGCCACCCGCCTGCTGGCGGCCTTTGCCAAACAGCATGAGGGGGTTACCTTTAGTCTCGATGTGACTAACCGGGAATCCCTGCTCCGGCAACTGGAACATAATGAGAAGGATATGGTGGTTATGGGGCGGCCCCCGGAGACCATGCCGCTGGAAATGGAGGCCTTTATGGAAAACCCGCTGGTGGTGATTGCCTCGCCGGAACACCCGCTGGTCGGTAAAAAGGTGTCACTCAATCGGCTACAACAGGAAAGCTTCGTGGTGCGTGAAGCCGGTTCCGGCACCCGTATTGCCATGGAACGGTTTTTCAATGAACACGGTGTGAGTCTGCAAACCGGTATGGAAATGACCAGTAACGAGGCCATCAAACAGGCCGTCGAAGCCGGTCTGGGCCTGGGCATCGTGTCGATCCATACCCTGACACTGGAACTTGAGGTGGGACGGCTGGTCATTCTGGATGTGCAAAACTTTCCCATCCTGCGTCACTGGTATGTGGTGCATCGCAAGGGTAAGCGTCTGTCACCCATCGCCACGGCCTTCCGGCAGTTTGTCTTGAGTGAGGCGGAGAAGATATTGAGTTCTGGTAAATAATGAACAGGCCGTTCCACTTATGGTTATATTGATGCAGTTCAGTTATTTGCCGCTGCATGGAAGATTTTTAAGTAACGAATTTACCATTAAGTTTGAGAAGTAAAAATCCACGTTCTAAGAACGTGGTTTTGATCTCACCCTATAAGGGTGTATAAAGCTAAATACATGATCCTAATTCCCCTACACATTAAGCCTGAGCTATTTGCACAGGGCTACCCGGATACGGTGACACACAAGCCATGAAAGTTCTTACAGCATGCATTAGTTTATTCATTGTCGAGTGGCGATGATTGCGTGTCACCGTATCGTGCAATTGTTTCCAGAGCAGTTCAATCTTGTTGACCCAGGGGTGATAGACCGGTTGAAACAGGATTTTGAATTTCTGGTTACATTTCAAGAAGCACTGCGTCATGGCGCTTTTGTGAATGATATAGTTATCGGCAATCAAGATAATTTTCTTTGCCTGACGGTAACGCTTGCGTAGCTCGACAAGCAAGAGGATAAATAAATAAGAGTTCTTCTTGTCCTCTTCTGCCCAAACCACATTGCCGGTGGTCGCATTGAGGGCCCCGGCCAGATAACGCTTCTGGTTTTTTCCGGGGGTCGGTATTGCGGTCTGTTGACCTTTTTTCATCCAGCCATGACCAATACGCGGGTTGAGGTCAATATCCACCTCATCCACATAAAAAACAGGCTGGGTGTCGCTGGCTTTTTCCAACGCCTCGTTAATTGCCTTCATTTTACGGGTTTTCGTGCGGTCCTTAATACATAAGGTGGGCCGCGCCCGGTTCCAGCGTATGCCGAGTGTCGGCAATAAACGTCTCACTGTAGAGGCATGAATGGGGACCCCTAACTTCTCATACACCTGCTGGGCCAGCATCTCGGTCGTCCAGCGGCTTCGCAGGTAACCATACTCACTGGGGGCTTTTTCAACCAACATTAATAACTGGCTGCCAACTTCTTCTGTCACCGTCCGGGCTTTGGGGCCGCGCGGTTCGGGAACCAATCCGGCCTCACCGTACTGTTCGTAACGCCTTCGCCAGTCCTGCACCGTGGAGCGTGCCGCACACAATAGCGGCGCCACTTCACTCACACTTCCGCCGCGATGAAGCAGCAATATTGCATTGGCACGTCTTCGGTAGTTGCCATCTCTGTGGGTCCGTACGATCTCTTCCAAACGACGCCTGACGGGCCGTCGTATTTCAATTATACTGTGGGTCATCTTGAGTGCCTTTATTTTGTCTGTTTGTCTTAGCAACAACTCAGATCGAATTTGGGCGCTCAAGTTCCATAACTGATCGGGAATTAGGAACGCGTATTTAG
>Ga0209633_10004029_pt1 | contig 13366 bp, 15 predicted proteins | sample Cruoilmetagenom1_FD_187290 | JGI IMG/M metagenome (GOLD analysis project Ga0209633, IMG submission 187290) | Oil polluted marine microbial communities from Coal Oil Point, Santa Barbara, California, USA - Sample 1 (SPAdes) (version 2) | ecosystem: Environmental > Aquatic > Marine > Oil seeps ... | reverse complement strand
TCCTTATCAACTTCCTTTAAGTTTATCAAGAGTTATTTAGTTCGATTCCCTATCAATGACGATCCAAGCATCGACAGCATTACATACCCTATAAAAAAATATAATCCTACTTCAAGCTTGATACTCGTATGGATATCTTGTTTAGTGGAGAAAAACACTACCAATACAGCGACTATAAAAACATCTGCCATCGACCATTTACCTATCTTATCAACAAATAAAATCAAGCTTTTTCCCATGCCTGTCTCTTTGAAAAAACCATATAACAATAAAACCATACTTTTAAGAAAGGGAATTAACACAGAAAAGAGTAACACAAGCACAGCAATTACATAGTTCTTATCATGATACATCTTTTCGATAGTGCCTATGATGCTTTTGGACTCAAAGGAGAGCGTTACTTCACCGAGTATGGGAAAGGCTTGATAGACTATCATCATGATAAGTGGAGAAATAAGTGCAAATACTAGACTCACAATCCCAGCTAATGCGATATAGATGATAAGAAACTCTTTGTCTAAAAAGAAAAATAACACTAAAAAAACGACGATAGTGCCAAAGAAATAGTAAAGATATGCCAAGCTAGTCTGATAAGTATTTTCAGCAAATTTTTCAAGTTCTTGACGTGAGTAGGTCTCTTGTGAGTGTTTATCGTACGTACCAAATGTGATAGTTTCTAATATCTTATTGAGTTTATCTTCAAACATTTCATTGGCACCTTTTTGGCTTGAAATCTCTTTAGATATATTGATGTAATTGTCTGCATTTTTATAAGAGTTATATCCAAAAAAAGTAAGAAGCGAGATAACTAAGAATGTAAAAAGGGATAAAATAAATGTTTTCATAAAAACATTGTATCGGATAATATTTAATAGAGATTGAAGATAGACAAGAAGGATTTTCTTCTTGCCATATCCATAAGGTTGGAGACTATCTTTTTGAGAACTGTGGGCTTCTTCTCGCTTTTCTTCTACCAAATTTCTTTCTTTCAACAACTCTTGAATCTCTTGTTAAAAGACCTTCAGGTTTAAGAAGAGGTCTAAAGTCAGCATCATACTGAACTAAAGCTCTAGAAATTCCGTGTCTAAGTGCGTCAGCTTGTGCTGAAAAACCACCACCTAAAGTACTTGCTACAACATCGATTGATTGATCTTGTTTAGAAAGAACCAATGGTTGCATAACTCTTTTTTTGATCATATCAAGACCACCTAACCATTCGTCAAGTGTTTGACCATTGATAGCCATTTTACCTGAACCTGGAGTAATCCATACTTTTGCGATAGCTGTTTTTCTTTTACCTGTTGCGTAGATTTTTGCCATTGTTACTTACCTTTGCTTATTTGTGCTGTGTGAGGATGCTCTTCACCTGCATAAACTTTTAATTTTTTTAACATTTCTTTACCAAGGTTTGACTTTGGAAGCATACCTCTAGCGCCTAGTTTAAATAGTTTTGCTGGGTTTTCTTCTAGTAACTCACCAAACTTTTTACTTTTTGTACTACCAAAGTATCCAGAGTGTGTATGATAAAGTTTTGTATCAAGTTTAGTACCTGTTACTTCTACTTTGTCAGCATTGATGATAACGACATAGTCACCACAGTCAACGTTTGGTGTATAAGAAGGCTTATGCTTGCCTCTTAAAAGTGTAGCTACTTCTGTAAGAACACGACCAAACTTTTTACCGCTTGCGTCGATAACGTGCCATTCTCTTACAACTTCGTTAGCTTTTATCGATTTTGTTAAGTTCATTATTGAAACCTTTATTTTTAAATAGAAATGGGAGTATAGTGAAGTGCAGCTTATAGTTAACTTAAATTAAGTGATTTTTAAGTTAAAGTTTTCTTAAATTCCTTCTTTGCCCCTTTATGGTAAAATAGCAGTATCAAAACAAGGAATTAACATGAAAAATTTGCATTCAAAACTTGAAGGTTATGCTGTTATGTGTGATGAGTTACTACTCAACAAGCATTTAAAAAAACTTGTAGATGAAGCTTTGGAAAATGTACCACAGATAGAGCCAGAATCTCTCTATACTACGGCACAAGATATTATCATGATAGATGTCAGAGAACCTGAAGAGTTTGCTTCTGGCTATATCTCTGCAAAAGAGGTTTTAACCATGCCTCGTGGGAAGTTAGAGTTTATGGCACTAGAAAAGATAGGAAAAAAGTACGGAACAGATGCAAAAATCGTCACGTACTGTCTGAAAGGTCCACGTGGTGCTTTAGCTGCTATGCAACTTCAGAAACTAGGCTTCACCCAAGTCTCAAATCTCAAAGGTGGCATCTTAAACTGGCTCAGTAAAGATAACACCATTCATTCTTACCTAGGCGAGATATCTCTAGCCTAGTCGAAAAGTAGGACTTTGAGCTCTGAAAAGATGTCATAGTCCTCTTTTTTACACTTATCGATGATGATATACTTGTTGAGCATCTTCATAAACTCCATCAACTTATACTCATCATTGTCTAACTCTTCTTTAATGATTTTTGCATATTTGGCGAGGTTTACTTCTATATAATTTGAATCTTCAAAAAGCTTTTCAGCCGCCTCTTTATCTATATGAAATTCCGCTTTGAAAATATCACAAAACTTACAAAGTTCATCTCTCTTTTGAACATCTGCAAAATTCACGATACTACAGACCATCGCTGCAGTCGCTTTTTTAAACTCTTCTGGGTTTTTAGGATGAAACGTACTACCATCTTCACCCAATGAATCTAACCATCTTTTCATAGCTACAGGCATCACTTTCTCCTCTATATTTTCATCGATTATAGCATAGTTTACTACAAATTTCTAAACGTCAACAAGGACAATCCCATCTTCACGCACATAACAGAGGTAGGCAGAAACTTTTTTATCTACGATTTTTATCATCGCTTCTTTATAGTAAGCAACCTGTTTAACATGGGCTTGTTGTTTTATCGCAGAACTTTTGTAATCAATTACAATCACTTCATCCTCTTTCTCCACCAATAAATCTATCTGTTTCAATTCACCCTGATACGCGATGGGCTGTTCTTTAAAAGACTTTCCATCAACTAGCGAAAGAAAGTTATCATGACAGAGAAGTTGCGCCACCCTCTTTTTTATAAGTTCTGCTTCACCCTCTTGAAGTGACATCTCATAACGATTTTTCATCGCCCAATATGCCTCTTGTAAACTCTCTTCTTTAAAATCCCTCAAGATTTCCAACATATAGTGAAGCGCTAGCCCAAAGTTTATCGCTTTGATATTCTCTTTTTCTTCTTTTTCTGTTTTTGCCGTCTCTTGTGCCCCAACTTTCATAGGCTCATAAGCAAACGGTTCTGCCTCAACTTCTAAAGTTACTTTCTCTTCGACCTCTAACACCCCATAGGTGCAAGGTTCTAGATTTAAGTTCGCAAATGCTGAATCTTTTATTTTTTTACAGATGATAAGTGACTCTTTCGCTCTAGTAAAGGCAACATATTGTACATTTAACTCATCTTCATAAACCAGTTTTTTCTCTTTTTCTAGTGCCCCTGCATAGCCCTCATCAACACAAGCGCGATTTGGAAACTTAACATAAAGCTCTTTTAACGCGATATCCTCATACTCAAACACCATACTAGACTTATCACCACTTTTCTTTTTAAACCTATCTACCACAAGTACATGCTCAAACTCTAAACCTTTTGACTTATGAATGGTTAAGATACGAATACCAGAACTTTTTTTTGAAGGAGAATCGATATTGATTGTCTCACACTCAAAAAGAAAAGCTTCGATATCTTTATAGGAAGCCGAAAGGGTGATAAGCTTCAACAGGTTTTCATCCCTATCATTTAGCTTATAGTGCTTGATAATTTCTCTTATCATGATAGGCAGTGGTTTATGAATGCTCATCTCAAAATCTATACTCTCATCAAACTCTTTCCCAATAGCTGTTAAAAAGTTCACCTTGTAAAGTTTATCTTTAAAATAAAGATATTTGATGAGTTCAATAACGGCAGAAACTTTTGGGTTGTTGATAAGTTTGATACTTGTTTCTGTTGTGATATCAAGGCTAGAATCTTCATTGATAAGTGCTTCTTCTATCTTAAAAGCATCACCATTTGCGTAAGTCAAAATGGCTATGTCATCTTGATGTACCCCCTCTTTTAGAAGCGTAAAAACATTTTCCACGACAGAATCTAAAAGCTCTTCACTCTCGTCTATCATGATATATCCACTCTTAGTTTCATCTTTAGAGATTTGATCTACATAGTTAGAGATTTTATCTCTGAAAGTTTTATTGACAAAATCAACCACTTGATACTTACTACGATAGTTGGTTTTTAGTGCTTCTATCTGTACACCATAGCGTGTTCCTGTATGGTGAAAAAGTTCCTTAGCTCCACCACGAAAACGATAAATAGACTGCTTAATATCCCCAACATAGAAAAAGCTTTTAAACGCTTTAGTTCCCATCCCTGCTGATATCTCATCTATGATTGGTTCAAGGATATTGTATTGAAGAACATTGGTATCTTGAAACTCATCAAGTAGCAAGTGCTCTATTTTTGCATCAAGCCTAAAGTATAAAAATTCACTGTCTATTTCCCCACGCAGTAATTGGTGCACAAAATATGAGATATCATTAAACTTTAGAAGATTTGTTTGAATATTTTCCTCTTTTTTAGCTCTTTTGTATAAAGCGTAGAGTGAAAAATACTCCTCTTTAAAATACCCTTCTTTACTGTCATGATAGAGTTTTAATAGCTCTTTTATCTCTTTTTGCAATTCATCAGCACGAGGTGTAAAATACTTTTTAAAATCCCAGTACTCCATACTCTCTTTACAAAGCCATGTTTTTTTCTCTAACTCACTTATCGTCTCAAAATAGAGCGCTTTTTTTCCTCTAGCAGATAAACCTTCTTCAAACGTAAACAGTTCATACAAATCACGCCCTAAGCCCAACAGTTTAGTTTCGATAGCAAAGATATCACCCTTTATCATCGAGATATTTTCCAACTCTCCATCTTTTTCATAAAGGCGCTCTAAAAAGCTAAAGATACTTTGTAGTTTTTTACTCTCATGGGCTGAAAAGCGTATCAGTTCTTTGTACTTTCCTTCTTGTTTGACAAGAGAAAGAAAGCGTTTTAAAAACTTCTCTTCATCATTTTTCTCATCCACTGTAAAATCAGGCATCAGCCCTAGATGTAGTGAAAACTTTCGCAAAATCTGTGCAAAGAACTTATCTATCGTTGATATCTTGATATCTGCTGTTAAAAAGTCATGTAAAACTTTTTCACGTAATACCAGTAGACTCTCTTCATCTACTTCTATCGTTTTGGCTATTTCTGAGAGTTCTGCACTTCTATTTTCAAGATGTAACTCTTTTAGTACTGTAGAGATTCTAGCTGACATCTCATTTGCCGCTTTATTTGTAAAGGTAAGGGCTAAGATAGACTCAGGCTTTGCACCCATATAAAGAAGCGAGATATAACGGATAACCAATGCAAAAGTTTTTCCACTTCCCGCACTTGCTTCATAGGCAAAGTTTGCATAAAATGCCATATTATTAACCTACCCTATCGCAGATTTTTATATAAGGGCAATACTCACATTTTTTCATATTATCTGTCATTGTAAAGTTTTGCTTTGTCTCTTTCATCTCATCTAAATGCTTTTCTAACTGTATCATCTTCTCATCAAACAACGCTTCATCTGCTAACTTAGCATTGGTCAAATCATAGTAGTATACATCCTCTACTTCACCTAAAGTACCCGCTAAGATAAAATAAAATTGCAACTGAAAATTACTCTCACCCTCTAAAGCTTTTTTACTAGTAGTAGGAATCTTCCCACTCTTATAATCAATCACATAAAGCTTATCATGATGAGAATCTATCCTATCTATAGAACCTTTTAACTTCATACCACGATAGTCACAACGTAGTTCTTTTTCACGATATGCAACTTCTACGCCCTCATTAAAACGACTAATCTCATAGTCACAAAAAGGCTTCAATCTCTCAAGCCATATATCTACATAAAACCTCAGTACTGCATCATCTTCACTTTTGATATAAAGTTCTTTTTGAAGCGCTAGGTATAGTGCATCACTATCTACAAACTTTTTCTTATCATGATAGACCATCTCTAAAGCTTGATGTAAAAATATCCCCACCAGACGCTCAGTGCTCTCGTCAGTAGGAATAGTCGCTTCATCAATCTTTTTAATATACTGAAAATAATAACGACGCTTACAATCTAAATATATCTTCAAACGAGAAGGAGAGAGTTCTACTTTTGTAAAATCATACTCCATCTCAATGTTTTCAGGTAAGTGATGTTTAGACTGTTTTTGAGCTTTAAAAAGTATATCATGATAGTCCCCTACTCTTTTATCATGATAGTCACTTTTGATAGAGAGTTCATCTAAAAATCGTGTTGGTTGGTTTTGTTCATCTTCCACATAAGCGATATTGACATAAGCTGCTTTTTCAAAAAGCCTTTTGTAATAATACTTTTGTAAATTTTCTCTATCTCCAGAAGTTGGTAACCCTGCTAAATATCTTATCTCCGTAGATAAAAAGAGATCTTTTTGACTACGAGCAGGCACTATGCCTTCATTAAAATCAACAACAATCACTGCTTTATATTCCACACCACGCGTCTCCAAAACTTCCATCACAGTGATTTTTCCACCCTGAACATCATCTATCGTACAACTAGCTAATCGATTTAAAAATAAATGCAACACCTTGTGAAAAGGATAAGAGATGAAAGTACTAAAAAGTTTTGAAAAAAGGTGTAACTCTTTATGAAAGATATCGACATCTTCTCCCTCTTTTTCAAGAACAAATGCATTTAACTCCGATATAAGTCTATCACTTTCAAAACGTTTATCCCACTCTTTTATACGTTCCTTAACTATTTCTATCTCATGACCCAAGCGTTTTAATCGATACTTATTCTCAATAGTTCTCTCCATCGCATACTCATACAATGCTGATATCTCTTGATATAGTGATGTTTTTTTATAACTATTTCCCATAGCAAAGTTGAAGTTGTTCTCTTCATTAAAAAGTGTGAGTAAATCAGCAAAAGAACTATTTGGCAATATCACTACAATATCTTTTGCTTCTACACCTGCCTGTAAAAAGTCATGTACAGATTTTTTAATAAAAGCAGTTTGAAGAATACGACTATTTGAAGAAAAAGTTTTATAAAGAGTCTCAGCATGTGCATGTTGATTTTCTTCTTCTATCATGATAGAAGAGAGGTTAAGTCTATAATGCTGTCCAACTTTAAGCGAGAACCCTAACTCATCAAATTTTTTAATCATCTTTTGATTAAACGCATTGGTGTGCAAATTTATGATGACTTTTTTAGTTTGGGCTATTTTTTTAAAAAATTCAAACTCAAAGTTATTCAGATACCCCTCTTGATAAATTTCAATCTCATCAATACCTTCAAGATAAGAGTCATTTATCGTATACAATGAAGGTAAAACTATCTTATCACAATAATTGTTCTCTTTGAGTAGCGCAATATATTTCTCTTGTAAAGTATACAATATATCTAGGTGTTCTACGTATGAAGCATAAACGTCCACACTTTTTAACGCTTCTATATCTACAAGTTCCACCGCCAGCTCTTCAAAAAAGCCAAAAAGAAACTTGGAATTTTTTAAAAAAGCAAAAAACTCTCTATCTATATGAAGATTTTTAAAAGTAGAAAAATCACTTGCAACTTTAAGTAAAAGAATCCGTGTATCTTCATCTATAAAAGTTCTCCCGTCAACAAGAAGTACTTTTTTTTCAAAGTCACCGATAGTGATACGTTTAGGGAGTATACCATCCTCATGCAAAGAGCTTTGCAAAGAGGTACGGATGGCACGTGAAGTTGGATAGATAACCAACTTGTTACTTTGTAGCATTTACCTCTAGTTTATTAAACGATGTTAACTCTCCGATAGTCACTTTAGACATAATCTGCCATCGCCCTGGCTTCTCAACTTCAAAGTTTTCAAAAGTATAAATACCATTTTCAGCTGAAAGTAACTTAGGTTTTTTATCTAGTCGTTGTGTCTCTGGTCTTGTTACAACAACTGTTATATTTGCATCTGTGATAGCTTTATCTGTAGCTATTTCATTGATAGAAATAGCTAACGAATTCTGCTCTCCCATCACAAAATTATTTTTGGGAATATTTACGACATATTTTTTATCAAAAGCTTGTTGTTTTAAAATGATATTATTAATATCTTGATCAACATTTTGATAAGCATCAAAATAAAAAGAATCCATCTCAACAGGATGTTCTACCGCTATTTTAACAGTCCAAACACAAAGACCACCTACTGCAAAGATAGACCCCACGATAAAATGTGGCCAGTAATTTGCTTTGATTTTAGACATTTTCTTCCTTAGTAAAAAACTTCACTTTTATTGTCCATATTAAAATAAATAAAAATGTTAGATACATCAAAACTCTTGCTATATCCATCGTATCTCTTGTTTCACTACCAATACTAGATTTCAAAGTTACACCATGAGAAGCTGCTAACATATCTGTCAAGTCTGCATAACCATTTAAAAAAGCTGCACCAGTTGGATCTGACTTTGATTTTTGTATCACTATTAGTTTTGTAAAAGTTCCACCAAAGGGACTAAACATAGAATTTTCATCATACTTACCTTTCAAATCATCAGAAGTAATCAACTGGTTAATACCAACCGAATCACGTTCATCATATTTTTTTGAAAATATCCAAAATACATACGGTGCTTTCAACTCTTTTAAATACTTATCTTTTGTTTCTAAAAAGCTTTTTTTATCTAGATACTCTTTAGCAACTATCACTGTTGATATACCTACTTTTTCAAATAGTTCATCACCCATCTCTTTTAATTTTGCTTGCGTTTTATCATTGATAGCAACATCACCTTCATACATATAAGAAGCAATGAGGGAAGTTTGAAAGAAAATTGAGAGAGACAAGGCAGTTATAAAAACTGCCTTGATTTTAACTAGGTTAATCACTCACTAACCTACAAATAGAGCTTGACCGGGAGTCATAACAGCCCAAACTGTGATTACTGCCATAACTAACAAAAGCAATCCATTAACATAATATAACATATCATCTATTGACATAATAACTCCTTACTTATTTTTCCAATGGTCAGCATTACTTGTGCTATTCATTTGGATTTCTGATGCATTTTCTAATTCATAATAATTAGTTGCATTGTCTTGTTGTACTTGAATACACCACATCGTTAAATAAGCGGCTATAGCCAACAATAATACTGTTGCTATAACGCCACCCATCAGACCACTTAAGTTAAAACACATTCTTCTTGTTTTATTTTCTGCCATGATGTCTCCTTAGTTTTCTTGAAGTGACTGAATATATACCGCCACTGCTTTTTTCTGGATATGTGTCATTCTACCATCTTTAAATGCTGGCATAGTACCAATAGTACCTGTTTTACCATGCTCTAACACATGTGAAACCAACGTTTCATCATAAGCAGCTAAGTTTGGTGATTGACCACCTAAACCTTGACCATCATCACCATGACAAGATGCACACGCAGCAAATGAAGCAGGTTTTTCACCCTTCATACCACCAGCAACCCACTTAGCAATCGCTTTAGCATCATCACCCGAAGCCATACCACCTGGCATAGCACCCATTGGGTACTTTAATGCATCTTGACCATTTTCTATAACATGAAGCACTTGTGCTTCTGTCATTCTTTTATCAAAACCTTGCGCCTTTCCAGAGATACCATCTCCAGAGATACCATGACATGGTGCACATTGTACTAAATATGCGCCTTCACCCATACCAAGAAGTGTCTCTTGGTCTGGATTTGCCCATTTACTCTCAAAAGTGGTATTATACGCTTTAACTTCTTCATTGTACTCACCGATTTGAGAGTAAGCATTAAGTGGATAACCCACAAACCAATACCAAAGTCCCCAAATCATTGTTCCAAGTAGACTTAAAGCAAATCCTCTAGGAATAGAGTTCTTATACTCACCAATCCCATCCCAATTCTCATCAGATAGTTCACCAGAACTTGTATCTGTTTTCATTTGACGGATGTATTTACCAGCAACAAATACTGTTAAAATAATAATCATTGCACCACCTAGTAGTGCCAGTTGATTAACCGTATCCGTCGATAAATTTATATCTTCAAACATGTTTTTTATCTCCTTTATTTTCTTTGTCCCAAGGAGAGGTTGTCTCTAATGGCTTAGAATCCAACTCATCATCTAAAGCTATATTGGCGTATTTTTCATAATCCCGCGTACCTTTCTTTTCACTGCTATACACATGATATATATAACCATAAAGCAGCATAGTACAAAGTCCCGTTGCTATGACATACCCATAAGCCTGAAAAGTCTGAATCGTCTCTAACTCCATCTCAACCCCTCTTTTATTTTAAACTATTTAAATATGCAATCAGTGCAACAATTTCAGGAATCTTCCCATTTGCAACTGCATCTTTAACTGCTTGATTCTTCATACCAGCAGCAATAACTTTTGCATCTGCAAGCGCTGTTGCCTCTGAATCAGCTAATGATCCTAGTTGTGGCATACCTTCTTTGTCATAAGGAGTATTAAATACGTCTCTTACTGTAACTGCTTCTGCATACGCCGTCTCTACATCAGCTATATTTGTAAAGTGATGTGGATACTTAGGCATAATAGAACCTGGAACTACTGATGCAGGATCCATCATATGATTTTCATGCCAATCTGTTGTTCTATAGTTACCAACTCTTAAGAGATCTGGTCCAGTTCTCTTAGAACCCCATAAAAATGGTCTATCATAAGCATACTCTCCAGATACAGAATAATCACCATATCTATCAGTTTCTGATTTAAATGGACGAATAAGCTGTGAATGACACGCATTACATGAATCTTTAATATACACATGTCTACCTGTTAACTGCAAAACCGTATAAGGTTTTGTACCAACTGTTGGCTGTGACTGTTTAGCAAAATCAGGCAAGATTTCAACAATACCTGCGAAAGCAACAAAAACGAACACTACTACCGTAAAGAAAAATGGATTCTTTTCTAACCAATGAAACATAACATCTCCTCCTTACGCCATAGGTGTTGCATTTTGAGGTTCTCTCTCAAGCACACGACCCGCTGTAAATGTTTTATAAATATTATATGCCCACATGAACACACCTATTAAGTACAATAACCCACCAACACCTCTGATAGTGTAGTAAGGGTGAAGTACTGTTACCGTATCGATAAATGAGTATGAAAGGTTACCAAACTGATCAGTAGCTCTCCACATCATACCTTGAGTGATACCTGCAATCCACATACTTGAGAAGTAGAGAACGATACCTGTTGTTTGAATCCAAAATTGTGATTCCATCAACTTTTTACTATACATCTCTCTCTTAGCCATTCTTGGTGTCATATGGAAAAGTGCAGCAATAATCATAAAGCCAACCCAGCCAAGTGTACCATCATGAACGTGTCCAGGAATCCAATCTGTAAAGTGCGCAAGTGCATTTACTGATTTAATCGCTTGAATAGGACCTTCAAGTGTAGAAAACATATAGAAAGTAGAAGCAAGAACCATAAATTTAATCAATGGATTTGTTTGTAACTGACCCCACTCACCTTTCATAGTAAGAAGCATATTGATCGCTGAACCCCAAGAAGGTAAAATCAATACTATAGAGAAGATAGATCCCATAGTCTGTAACCAATCAGGAACAGTAGAGAAAAGAAGGTGATGACCACCAGCCCAAAGATAAACAAACATTAATCCCCAAAAAGAGATGATTGAAAGCTTATATGAGAAAACAGGTTGTCCAGATTCTTTTGGTAAAAAGTAATAAATCAACGCAACGATAGGTGTAGTAAATACAAATGCAACCGCATTGTGACCATACCACCATTGAACTAGTGCATCATTTGTACCAGCATACATAGAAACTGAATGGTACCAAGCACCATGCCCACCTGACGCAAAGTAAGTCGGAACTTCCATATTATTGAAGATATAAAGCATTGCAATAGCAACATAGAAAGCGATCATATACCACATAGAGATATATAGATATTTTTCACGTCTGATACCAATCATACCAAAAAGATTAATACCAAAGATTACCCATACTAATACAATAGCAACATCGATAGGCCACTCAAATTCTGCATACTCTTTTGATGTTGTGATACCCATAAGAAGTGAAACAACAATTGCTGCTACCCCAAGAATATATAGCCAAAAGTGTAATTTACCGATAAACATCATAAATGGTGACTCAGCCATAGAAACTTTTAAAACTCTTTGCCCAAAATAATACCAAGCTGCCCAAATTCCACTTAGTGTAAATCCAAACGCAACTGCATCTGTATGCAGTGGTCTTAATCTACCAAATGTACCATATTCACCCAATAGGTTACTCAACGCAGGAAATGCTAATTGAAAAGCAATTATCACCCCGATTGTCATACCTACTATTCCCAATACAATAGCAGCGATGGTAAACATCTTTGCAACTGTATAGTCATATTCTAATGCATTGTGTGATTGCATTAAAACCTCCTTTAAAATTTGTAAAATGTCACAGAAATGTCACATCATAAATACGATTATATAGACTTATAATAGAAAATAAGCTGAAACAGGTTCTATAATAATGAGGTTTTAAGAAAGTATTATTCGGAAATAAAGATTTTGTAACCCAATCCTTGGCAATTTTCTACCAATTTCTTATCTGTTTTATCTCTAAAACGCTTAACTAAGGCTCTTAAAAGAGTATCATTAGAGTTATCTTTTTTCCAAACGTAAGATTTTAGTTTCTCTTTAGATACAATCTCCCCAGCTGATTTTGAAAGCAATGTAACAAAAAGTAACTCTTTTTTTGTAAGATTGACTATATGACTATCATGATAGAGAATCTTTTTTTCAAAATCAAAATGATAGGGTTTTAGTAGCAGTATAAGGTTATCTTGCTTAACGAGCTCAAAAACAACTGTTAATAACTCTTCAGGATCTACTGGTTTTATCATATATTTATTGATACCTATATTGATAGCTTCTAAAAGTTTCTCTCTATCACTATAGGCACTCAGGAGTATAATAGGTATATCATCTCTCGTTTTTCTAATCTCTTTTACCATCTCAAGTCCGTTCATAATTGGCATAGATATATCAGAAATGATTAAATCAAAAGGAGCATTTAAAAACTTATTTAACCCCTCTTTTCCATCTTTAGCGGTACTAAACTCTTGAAATTCATCACCAATAGCCTCTTTGAGAGATACGCGAATATTTTCTTCATCTTCTACAAACAGTACTTTTAAATTTTTTGTCATTTTTTCTCTTTTGAAAATTTCATAATAA
>Ga0209633_10004028_pt1 | contig 13367 bp, 11 predicted proteins | sample Cruoilmetagenom1_FD_187290 | JGI IMG/M metagenome (GOLD analysis project Ga0209633, IMG submission 187290) | Oil polluted marine microbial communities from Coal Oil Point, Santa Barbara, California, USA - Sample 1 (SPAdes) (version 2) | ecosystem: Environmental > Aquatic > Marine > Oil seeps ... | reverse complement strand
GAAGATCAGGATGTCCCGCTGGTTGGCGTATTGCCGCAATTCATGCCACTGTTGAAAAAATACGAACTGGCAGAACCGGTGATAGGCTATCTGCTCGGCATGTGCTTTATGAGCCCTGGCCAACGCCGCTTTATGCCGCTTGCGCAAGGGTGCCTCCCATGTTGTCCACGGTTGGTGGTCATGAGCCTCATACAGGACCACGAACAGGGCGTAGTCATCCAGCCAGTCGGCATGTTGGCGAATAAATTTTTCATAGTCTTTATGCAAACTCGCGGGCGGGCCAGTGACAAAACGCGCATGGGCTGCCTGTAAGCTGGCGGTGTGATAGGCAAAGTCATACTGTTGATCAAGCTCTGCCAACAGGCCGCGATCTTTTAACCAGTCAAGACTGATCAAAGACGGGTCAGCGGCATGGGCCGAGAGAGACTGGTAGGGTGAGCCATCGGTATGGGTGGGTCCGAGGGGCAACATTTGCCAGACTCCGACACCGCTTTGCTGTAAAAAATCGACAAAGCGATAGGCATCATGGCCGAGCAGGCCCTTCGGCGCCGGGCCCGGCAGGGACGTGGGATGCAACAGAATACCGGCCCGCCGTCGTGTATGCAGTGGGTGTTGAGGTGACTTGGCCATCCCCGTCTAGTCGGACTGTTTACCGCGTCGCATGGTGCCCCCGGCCGCCACCTCATCACCGCCACCGCGAGAGAAGGCCTCGGTGAGATAATTGGGCGGTTCGAGACACAGCAGCATATAGAGGTTGGATAGCTGCAGGCGATACAGGTAATCAAAATCGCTCACCGAGTCGGACGGGTTGTAGTCACCAAACCACCAGAACCAGTCTGAACCTTCGCAAATGGCCAGCTGTTTATGGATCCGCTCCAGTTCGTTGTCAGAAAAGTCGCGACTGGTCAGTTGCCGGTCACAGGCATGTTTGGCCTCGGCCAGCATATCCCAGGCGCGGTTTTTGTCCTGCTCGCCAATCCAGGTGGAAAAGCTGCCGTACACCCAGCTGCCAGCCACCAGCCGTTGCAGGTTGCGGGGCGCCGGTTGTTGCTGCAGGTATTCAGAATAAGTGGTTAAATTAATTTTGGGGTGTTTGCTCAGTTGGGTATAAAGGGCATTGAGAAAGTAGTAACCGTTTTCAGGGTAGTACTCCCAGGCATTTTCCCCATCGAGAATGATCGATACGATGGCATGCTGCTCATTCCTGCAGATAACGGCGTTGTTTTCCAGGTGATTAATAAAATTCGCCACGGCATCATCGGCGTGCCAGTTCGAATAGGTAAAGCCGATCAGGTCCGACAGACCGTCATCACGGAAGAAGCAAACCGGTTTCGCATCGCTGAACTGATAGGGATTATGCCGATTGCGTTGATCCTCCAGCGGCGCCGCCTGCAAGCTGTTATGTAATACGGTTTCACCGCTGGCCAGCCATTGAATACCATGCTGGTCCAGCATACGCACGGTCTCTTCACTGACGCTGCCTTCGGAGGGCCAGCAACCCGCGGGTTTGAAACCAAAAAAGTGTTCAAAGACCTTCAGGCCCTGCTCGATGTGCCAATCGACGCGTTCTTTGCCACCGGGGTAGCTCGTCTGGTTAGGGAGCGGGGCGTCGGGCATAGCCTCATGGGTGGACTGGATATCCAGTAACAGGGGTATGATCGGGTGGGCATAGGGCGTCATGGACAGTTCGATCTGGCCCCGCTCGGCCAGCAGACGATAGCGTTCGATGACCTGGCTGACATTGTCACCAATGATGCGCATAAGCTCATTGCGGTCGTGCAGGTTGAAACACGAGCCCTTTTTCTGCAGGCGGCTCACGCGCAGGTCGGAACGGCGGATGGTCTCGCCCAACCAGGCGAGGTGGAACCAGACCAGGATATCGGCCAGGTATTGTTCACTAATGTATATGATGCTGTCCGGGTGTCGTTCCAGCCATCTGGCCACGTCGGCGAGGCGACGGTATTCAGGGTAACGGTGTATCAAGCGTTCTTCATTGGCACGCAGACATTGTCGGATCAGATCCAGGCGTTGTTCGCCGCTTTGTGGCAGCACCGGTTGGATCAGGGCATCGAGCAGGGGATCCTGAATTGCCGTGCCGTGATGCAGGTAACCGGTTATCTGTCGGGCGTAGTTATCGATCTGTTCCAGCAGGGTCGGGGTAAAGTTCACCACGGCGCGGGCGGCGGGCACTGTTTCGAGGTGGGCCGCCATATCGACATAGTCCTTGATGATATGCAGGTAGGTCCACGGCAGGTGGGATTGACCAGTCCGCAGATCACGATACTCGGGTTGATGCATGTGCCAGTACAGCACGACATTCAGTGGCGTCTCAGCGGACATAGTGTAATTGCTGTCCTAGCATTTCCGGCACCACCAGGGTGATACCGTCTGGTGAGATATGAAAACGTTTTTCATCTTCTTCCCGGTTGACGCCGATCTGGGTGCCGGCCGGGATTTCACAGCCTTCATCGATAATGGCACGGCGAATGGTGCAGTTTTCACCGATTGATGCTTCAGGCAGGATGACACTTTCTTCAATCCTTGAGTGTGCTTCGATCTGAACATTGGAAAACAACACCGATTTTCTGACGCTGGCCCCGGAGATAATCACACCACCCGAGACCATGGAGTCGACGGCCATGCCGCGCCGACTGTCGTCATCAAACACAAACTTGGCCGGGGGTAATTGTTCCTGGTAGGTCCAGATGGGCCATTCCTTATCATACAGGTTCAGTTCCGGCGTAATGCCGATGAGTTCCATATTGGCTTCCCAGTAGGAGTCGATGGTGCCGACATCGCGCCAGAATCCCAACTCGCCTGATTCCGGGTCGCGGAACGGATAGGCAAAGGCGCGGTATTTCTCGATTAAGGCCGGGATGACATCCTTGCCAAAGTCGTGAGACGATTGTGAATTATCGGCATCCTTGATGAGCTGTTCGATCAGGAAGTCTTTGTTAAAGATGTAGATCCCCATTGAGCACAAGGATTTGTTTTCATGTCCGGGAATGTGGGCCGGCTTGTCAGGTTTTTCATCAAAACTGATAATTCGATTTTGTTGATCCACACCCATCACCCCGAAGGCGCTGGCCTGTTCGATGGGCACCTCGAGACAACCGACGGTAATATCAGCGCCCTGCGCGGCATGCCAGGCCACCATGGTGCCATAGTCCATTTTATAAACATGGTCACCGGCGAGGATCAGGACATATTCGGGTGAATGGTTACGGATGATGTCGATATTTTGAAAAATGGCATCGGCGGTACCGGCATACCAGGAGGTTTCGATACGTTGCTGGGCCGGTAATAATTCAACAAATTCGCCGAACTCGCCGCGAAACATGCCCCAACCCTGCTGGATATGTTGGATTAGTGTATGGGCCTTGTACTGGGTGAGGACCCCGATGCGGCGAATGCCCGAGTTAATGCAATTCGAAAGCGGGAAATCGATAATACGGAACTTGCCACCGAAAGACATGGCCGGTTTGGCGCGCCACATGGTGAGCTGTTTTAAACGGGAGCCTCGACCGCCAGCCATAATCAATGCCAGTGTATCGCGGGTTAGCCGGCTGACAAAACGCGGTGAAGGGGTGTGACGCATTATGGCTCCCTGTATTGTTAAGTAAAGTATAAACCAATTAAGCCCTGATACAGAGAATTAATTTTATTTTGCATCAAGTCCTGTCGAAGTCTTGCAAGTTGTGAGCCAGACATAAATTTCTGCATAATGATTTTTTATGCATTTTCATTTTGTTGATAAACAAACCCTGAATCCAGGATCCAGATCAATAATGGCAATAAAAACGGTTGTCACATGCACTAATCCGGGACCAGCTTGTTAAATTTGCACCTGAATGATGCGACTCGTTGTTTTGTCATGCTCTGATAGCATTCGCATGGCCATAAACATGTTGATCTCTGAGTCTTTGTTGGCCCAGTAAAGAGGTCGGTTAAAAGTGTGACTCTATTTGCGTTGACTGATAAATTAGTCAACTTCCCGTGCGGCTTGGCGTATGATGTATACAGTAGGTAATGAACGCATGAAAAAAAAATCAACTAAAAAACCATCATCCCCGCAGCCGCTAAAGCAGACCGGGCTCGATGCGGCACAACTCGCGATATGTGAAGCTCGGCATCATGACCCTTTTAATGTGCTGGGCCGTCATAGTGAAGCCGGGGAGACGGTCATTCGGGTGTTCGCCCCCCATACCGAAAGCCTGAGCATAAAGAAAACCGGCGCAAGCTTTAAACGGCTTGGCAAGAGTGACCTGTTCGAGTGGCGGGGTAGTGATACCGGTCTGGATGCGTATTACGAACTGGAACGGCGTGACAGCCACGGCCATGTGCAACAGTTTTATGATCCTTATATCTTTGCGCCGATCATCAGTGATTTTGACCTGCACCTGTTTAATGAAGGTAAACACCTGCATGCCTATAACGTGCTTGGCGCCCACCTGCATGAGGTGGAGGGTATTGCGGGGGTTCGTTTTGCCACCTGGGCGCCCAGCGCCGAACGGGTCAGCGTGGTGGGTAATTTCAATCAATGGGATGGTCGCTGTCATCCGATGCGTTCGCGTGGCAGCAGCGGGGTATGGGAGTTGTTTATCCCTGGCCTGACGCAGGGTGACCTGTACAAGTTTGAAATCCGCAACCACGATACGGGTCAGGTGATGGCCAAGACCGATCCCTATGCGCAACAGATGGAGTTGCGGCCGCGCACCGCCTCGGTCGTCACGCACACGCAATACCAGTGGCAGGATCAGTCCTGGCTGACAGAACGTGAGTCCTATGACTGGTTACATCAACCCATGAGTATTTATGAGTTGCACCTGGGTTCCTGGCAACGGGGTGAGCATGGTGAGTTTCTGTCTTACCGTGAGCTGGCCGAACGGCTGGTTGCTTATGTCAAACAACTGGGCTTCACCCATATTGAATTGATGCCAGTGACCGAACACCCGCTGGATGCCTCCTGGGGATATCAGACCACCGGTTATTTTGCACCGACTCGTCGCTTTGGTGAGGCCGATGATTTTCGTTACTTCGTTGATCACTGTCATCAAAATAATATCGGTGTCCTGCTCGATTGGGTGCCGGCCCATTTCCCGCGCGATGAATTTGCCCTGGCGCAGTTTGATGGCAGCGCCCTGTATGAACACGCCGACCCTCGGCGTGGCGCCCATCCCGACTGGGGCACCTTGATCTACAACTATGGTCGTAACGAGGTGCGCAATTTTCTGCTTAGCAGCGCCATTTTCTGGCTCAAGGAATTTCACATCGATGGCCTGCGCGTCGATGCCGTGGCCTCTATGTTGTATCTCGATTATTCGCGTGAGGCCGATGATTGGCTGCCCAATATCCATGGCGGCAATGAAAATCTCGAGGCCATCGAATTCTTGCGTGAGTTCAACGTGGTCACCCACCGTGAACATCCCGGGACCATGATCATGGCCGAGGAATCCACTGCCTGGCCACAGGTGACACGCCCCACCAATCTGGGTGGCCTGGGCTTCTCCATGAAGTGGAACATGGGCTGGATGCATGACAGCCTGGAGTACATGTCCCACGAGCCGGTGCATCGTAGTTATAGTCACAACCAGTTGTCTTTCGGTTTGCTGTATCTGTTTAGTGAAAACTTTATTCTGCCCTTCTCCCATGATGAGGTTGTGCATGGCAAGGCATCATTGCTCTACAGGATGCCGGGGGATGACTGGCAGCGCTTTGCCAACCTGCGCCTGTTGTATACCTATATGTTTACCTATCCTGGCAAGAAACTGTTGTTCATGGGGTGCGAATTCGGCCAGGGACCGGAATGGGATTTCAATGCCCAACTGGAATGGTATGTGCTGGATTACCCCAACCATCAGGGTGTGCAGAAGATAGTGAGCGATCTCAACCGGCTTTATCGGCAACACACGGCGCTGCACCGCTATGATTTTGATCCGCAGGGTTTTGAATGGATCGATTGCCATGATGCGCCGCAATCGGTGATCAGTTATATGCGCAAATCCGATGACGGATTTGTGATCGTGGTGCTGAACTTCACTCCCGTGCCACGCGAAGCCTATCGTATCGGTGTGCCGCAGGCCGGGGTGTACCGGGAGATATTCAATTCCGATTCAAATTATTATGATGGCAGTAATATGGGCAACGGCGGGGCGATGCCACGCGAAGCCTATCGTATCGGTGTGCCGCAGGCCGGGGTGTACCGGGAGATATTCAATTCCGATTCAAATTATTATGATGGCAGTAATATGGGCAACGGCGGGGCGATTGCCAGCGAGGATATTCCGTGGATGAACCGGCCCTGCTCTGTATCCTTAACCCTGCCACCGTTGGCCGGGATTGTCCTGGAATTGACTTAGGTCGACCGCTGTATGCCGAATTACCGTATTTTATTTTGCGCCAGTGAGGCCTATCCACTGATCAAGACCGGCGGTCTGGCCGATGTGGCGGGCAGCCTGCCACGCGCCCTTACCAAACTGAAACACGATGTGCGCCTGGTCTTGCCAGCCTATCAATCGGTCATGGCGAGCTTAAAGACCCGGCCACAACTGCGTTACCAGACCCGTATCGGTGATTATCCCGTTGGCCTTTTGCAAACTACCTTGCCGGGGTCGCGTGTGCCGGTGTGGCTGGTGGATTGTCCGCCGCTGTTTGATCGGCCCGGTAATCCCTATCACGATGCGCAAGGCGAGCCCTGGCCCGATAATGCGCAACGTTTTGCCTTGTTCAACCAGGTGATCGTGCGGCTGGCCAATAAGCAGTTCGGCATGGACTGGCAACCGCAAGTGGTGCATTGTAATGACTGGCAAACGGGGCTGGCGCCTGCATTGTTAAACGAACAACCAACACGTCCGGCTACGGTATTTACCATTCATAACCTTGCCTATCAGGGTATGTTTGATCGCGCGACGTTTGAGCAACTCCAGTTGCCCGAACACCTCTGGCATCATGAGCAGCTTGAATACCATGACGGCTTCGCCTTCATCAAGGGTGGCCTGGCGTTTGCTGACCGGGTCAATACCGTCAGCCCCAATTATGCGACCGAGATCCAGACCCCGGCCTTTGGCCATGGTATGGAAGGCCTGCTGCAACATCGCGCGGCGCGCCTGAGCGGCATCATCAACGGTATCGATGAGCGCACCTGGAACCCTGGCACGGATAAACTGATCGCCCAGACCTATAACCGGCAGCAGCTCAAGAAAAAACTCGTCAACAAACAGGCCCTGCAACAACACTTTAAATTAGACCAACAGGACGATGTGTTTGTCATGGGCATGGTCAGTCGGCTGGCCGAGCAAAAGGGGATCGATCTGTTGATCGATATCCTGCCACAACTTATGGAATTGCCTGTACAACTGGTTATTCTCGGCAGTGGTGATAAAGAAAATGAACAGGCCATGCAGGAGGCGGCTGACACGTATCAAGGCAAGATGGGCGTATATCTCGGTTACGATGAAAACCTGGCCCATCAGATCGAGGCGGGTATTGATGTGTTTCTCATGCCATCACGCTTCGAGCCCTGTGGTTTGAACCAGATGTACAGTCAACGCTATGGCAGTTTGCCGGTGGTGACGCCGGTGGGGGGGCTGAGTGATACGGTGATCGATGCCAGTGACGAGAATCTAAAACAGTCCACCGCGACGGGTTTTGTGATGCCGGAGGTGAGTGAGACCGCTCTGCTGCAGACCCTTGAGCGGGCCAGACAGCTGTATCAGGCGCCGGCAGCCTGGCAAAAATTACAGCGTAGCGCCATGCAGGCGGATTTCTCCTGGGCGAACAGCGCCGAGGCCTATGGGGCACTCTATGCACTGGCGCTGCAGGATCATCCGGTAGCGTAACAAACAGTCAGTATCAATTTTTCAGTTTCTTTGCTGACGTAAAACAGTCATCACGCCAGGCACAATCTAAACGATCACAGTCCCCGTCCTGCGCCGTGGCAAAACACCCAAAATTGCCTTCGGTCGACTGGATTTGCCGGACCAGATCAACCTTGCTCAGGCGGGATGTCTTGAGGCCCATTGATTTTGCCATGTTGCGAATTTCTTGCATTTGCATTTTTACTTTCCTCCATGTTTAAACAACATTTTTTATAAAATAAAGAATATGCCCTTTCGATCAGGCGCTTTTCCGACCCATACCGGTCTGGTCTGTGTAGGGGGCAGGTTCTGCTTTTGCCATTTCCTTGAGTAACAGGGAACCGGCTGTCATCGCCGCTGGTTTGGCCAGGCCCATCAGTTGTAGCACTGTCGGTGCAATGTTTGACAGACCGCCTGAGCAGGAAAGTTGCCAGGATGACTGGTCGATGATGATACACGGCACCGGGTACAGAGTATGTTGGGTATGGGCCTCACCGGTCAATGGGTCGACCAACTCTTCACAGTTACCATGATCTGCGGTTACGATCACACTATAGTCATGATGTGCCGCCGTCTCCAGTAAGCGGCCCAGCTCTTTATCCAGGGTTTCCACGGCATGGATCACCGCATCCTGTTTGGCGGTATGACCCACCATGTCGCCGTTGGCATAGTTAACGACAATAAAATCATACTTGCCGGCTTTGATGGCATCGCTGACCGCCTCGGTGACCCAGGCGGCACTCATTTCCGGTTTTTGATCGTAGGTCGCCACCTTGGGCGAGGGGATCATCAGCTGGGTTTCACCCTGCAAGGGGTCGGCCTGGCCACCATTGAAAAAATAGGTGACGTGCGGATACTTTTCCGTTTCCGCGCAATGAAACTGCTTAAGTCCCGCTTGACTGATAACGTGTGCCAGGGTGGTGTCAGGGCGCTGGGGTGTAAAGGCATAGGGCAGATGAAAGTCCCGGTTATAGGGCATCATGCAGGTAACTTTGAATAACGGCGCCTCACCTCGATCGAAGCCTTTGAAGTTTTGTAACCCCAGTGCCGCGACAATCTGTTGCGGACGGTCCTTGCGGAAATTGAAACTGATCAACGGGTCGTCGGCTTCAGGCGCCTGCCAGTTGGGCAGGATAATGGGACGAATAAATTCATCGTTATCGCCTGCGGCATAGGCATTGCGCAAGGCGCTCTCGGCACATTCCATACGTTGGCCCTTGCCGTGCACAATCGCGCGCCAGGCCAGTTCTGTGCGTTCCCAGCGGTGGTCGCGATCCATGCTGTAGTAACGACCGGTGATGGTAGCGATGGCGCCGCCGCAGTCGTGCAGGGCCGTTTCCACCGTGTGCAGGTAATTCAGTGCGGACCTCGGCGGGGTATCGCGGCCATCGGTGATCATGTGTAACAGGGGTTTGACCCGGTGTTGTTTACATAACTGGATGAGTGTCAGCAGGTGCGGCATATCGCTGTGCACGCCGCCATCGGAGACCAGTCCGAGTAAATGCAGGGGGCGTTGTCGCCGTTGGGCATCATCCAGTGCCGCATTGAATGCCGGATTATTAACAAACTCGCCATTGTCGATGCTGTGTTGAATGCGCATCAGGTCCTGATCGATGATGGCCCCGGCGCCGAGGGTGATATGGCCGACCTCGGAATTGCCCATTTGTCCATCGGGCACACCGACGGCTGGCCCCGAGGCCTGCAACTGGGTATGAGGATAGTGGGAAAAGGTGTAATCCAGGTTGGGGGTATGGGCCAAGGCAATGGCGTTATCCACCTTGGACGGATTGATGCCAAAGCCGTCGAGGATCACCAGCAGCACGGGGCGGCGTGGGACAGGATTTTTCTCTATCAGGTTGTCAGTCATACTTGAATATGGTGGTTAGTTCCAGAAATTTTCTCTATCCCGGCTAGTATATTAGCCGATCATTACACACCAAAACATGTCAGTTTGATGAACCAGTTCTAGTCATTATCATTGTCCTGTTGCCTGGCACCCATGGCTTGGGCCGGCTGGATGCCGTGATCCTGTTGGTCACACGTTTTCAGGGCGGACTCCTGTTGTCCGTCTTTATCCTGATCGGCGCGGGAATTTTTTTCGGCAACAAAATTCCCAAGCAAGTCGATAAAACCTGAGTAGTTAACTGAAGTATTCATGTGCAAGACCTCCTGTGCAAAAGACCGTTTACATATCTATTTCAATTTTCGTGCCAGTGGATTTTTGTGTCTTCACTTATGTCATAAGTAATTAATTTGATGTGAGGTTTCGGGAATACTCCCGAGGGAGACCATGCTTGGCTAATTGTCGGCAACGCACCAGTATGAAGCGTTTTGTGCGAAAGCTGCACATAAACAGGTGTGTCTATGTGCTGCAGTGGTGAAAGAAGACGAGCAGATGACGACGATTATGGTTTCTTCCTCGCTCGAGGATGGGCCGCGTCATACACTTTGGCCAGGTGTTGAAAATCCAGATGGGTATAGATCTGGGTGGTGCTGATGTCGGCATGACCGAGTAGTTCCTGCACGGCGCGCAGATCGCCGCTGGATTCCAGCATATGGCTGGCGAAGGAGTGGCGCAGCATGTGGGGATGAACGTTTATATCGATGCCTTGTTTGATGGCCCAGTCACGCATGCGTTTTTGAATCGAACGGGCCGACAGGCGGGCGCCGCGTTGGCTGATGAACAGGGCGTTTTGCTCTTGTTTTAAAAAATGACTACGTGTTGCCAACCAGGTTTGTATTGCACTGATTGCCTTGCGTCCTACAGGCAAGCGTCGCTCTTTGCTGCCCTTGCCGGTCACATTCACCACTGCGTCATGCAGATCGATGTCCGACAGGTCGAGATTCACCAGTTCCGATAAACGCAGGCCGGATGAATAAAACAATTCGAGGATCGCCTTGTCGCGTATCGCCAGGGGAGCATCACTTTTGATCTCCAATAACTGGCCGGTTTGATCGACATCCAGTGTGACGGGTAACTTGCGCGCGACCTTGGGGGCTTGCACCCCCTTGGCCGGGTTATAAGCCAGCTTGCCTTCACTTAGCAGAAAATTGAAAAAGCTTCGCACCGCCGCCAGTTGGCGTTGCAGACTTTTACTTTGAATGCCTTGCCGGTGACGCCAGGCCAGAAAGTTGCGAATGTGTTGTTCGTCTATCTGTTTGAGTTCGGTAACAGACTGGCTTGACAGAAATTCGGCAAAGCAGTCGAGGTCCCGTTGATAGGCCTGCAGTGTATGAGGAGAGAGTTGTCGTTCGTAGCGGAGTTTGGCGAGGAAGTCTTGCAGCGGTGTTGCCAGCAAGGCTTTACTCATTTTTCGACTACCAGATGGCTACGCAGCACTCGGGCCAGTACATCGCCCAGGTGTTTGAGAAACAGGGTGCCCATATCGGAACGAAAGCGCATGTGGTCGTGACTACCGATGGCCAGCATACCGTAACAGGTCGTGCTGTGATCACTTTCGACCAGCGGGATTAACGCTGCGGAACCGATATTACCGGCATCATCATTGAACAGGGATTCCAGTTGACCGGGTTTGAGGCTGCCGCAGATGGGTTTGCGCCCGGCGATGATTTTTTCAAAGGCGCCCAGGGCCGGTTCATCCCAGTCGAGGATCTCGGGGTGGGCTGCCATGGCCGGGTGACCTGTATTGAACAGACGAATCACCACGGTATCGGCATTAAAGTCGTTGCTGAGGCGCTGTTCGATGATATTGATCACCGCATCCAGTGAGTCGGCATCCAGCAGGCTGAGGATCAGGCCGTTGATACGTTCACTGAGTTTTTCATTGCCCTTGGCATTTTCGATTAGCCGGTCGAGACGGTTTTTGAGGGTGCTATTTTGCTCCCGCAACACAGAGACCTGTTTTTCAATCAGCGAGACGGCCTGGCCGCTTTCGTGGGGCAGGCGTAAACCACTGAGCAGTTCGGGGTGGCGTTCAAAAAAATCGGGGTGGGTTTCGAGGAACGTGATAATGTCACGTTCGCGCGATGCATCGATATTTTTTGCCTTTGTCTGAGAACTCATAATGTTATTCTACCCTCAAAAACCGTTGTTGCGGGGCCGGTCATCCATACCACTTGCCCCTCTCCAGCCCATTGGATCTGCAAATCACCCCCCGATAGTGACACCTTGACCGATTCCCCTAACAACTGGCGTTGTCGACCGGCCGCCACGGCGGCACAGGCGCCGGTACCGCAGGCCAGGGTTTCACCCACGCCGCGTTCAAACACGCGCAAGCGGATATGTTGCGGATTCAGCACCTGCATAAATCCGGCATTGACCCGTTGCGGGAAGCGCGGATGGGATTCAATCAGTGGCCCCAGCTCATTTACCGGTGCGGTTTCGATATCATCAACCTGTACAACCGCATGGGGGTTGCCCATGGAGATAGCGCTGATGTCGATATCCTGATTGCCCACATTGAAAGTATACAGGCTGGCCTGCTGTTTTGCCTCAAACGGGATCGCATCAGGCGCCAGTATCGGGACCCCCATATTCACCCTGACGTCACCGTTGGCCAGCACCTCGGGTTCGACAACGCCGCTGTTGGTTTCGACCCGAATCGTATCTTTGTCTGTCAGGCCCTGTTCCCGAACAAAACGGGCGAAGCAGCGCACACCGTTGCCGCATTGTTCCACCTCACCGCCGTCGGCATTAAAAATGCGATAACGGAAGTCCACCTCACTTTGTTTAGCGGACTCCACCAGCAGAACTTGATCGCAACCCACACCAAAACGGCGATCGGCAAGAAATTTGATTTGTTCTGTGGAGAGCTTCACCGCCTGACGAACGGCGTCGATGACCACAAAGTCATTGCCTAGGCCGTGCATTTTGCTAAAGGTGAATTCCATGGGGCTTTAGAGTAGCGCCTTGGTTTGTGAATGCAAGTACTTTGCTTCAGCTGCCGAGTAACTCCTTGTGATCCTTGTAAATGCAGCGATCCATGACGACCTGTATTCCGGCCTGCCGGGCGCGCAGGGCAGCGGCTTCATTAACGACCCCTTCCTGTAACCAGATGGCGGGGACCTTGAGTTCGATGCAGGCATCGATCACGGCATCGACACGCGTTGGGTTGAGAAAAATATCCACCAGATCGATCGGCCCTTGAATGGCGGTCAGATCGGCATAAACTCTTTCACCCAATATTTCATCTGCCGCAGGGCGTACCGGGATAATGTGATAACCAAAACCCTGCAGGGCTTTGGCAACACAGTGGCTGGGCCGGGCCGGTTTGGGAGACAGGCCGACGACCGCGATATGCTTTATATCTTGCAGTAATTGTTTGACCTCGGCGGGGGAGGGATTTTCAAATGTTGACATTGAATTAATCTACCACCAGGACGCCAAAGTACCAAGATAAAAGTAAAATATTGTCTTCGGGGTTTAGGGGCTGTTGATCTTTCATCTATTGCCTGATTTTGGCTAATTTTAGCCCTACCTGCGTTATTTTTTACTATCAATGGAGTGCATTGATACGTAAAAAATGCCTTGTCAGTACTAAAATTTTCTCA
>Ga0209633_10004027_pt1 | contig 13373 bp, 13 predicted proteins | sample Cruoilmetagenom1_FD_187290 | JGI IMG/M metagenome (GOLD analysis project Ga0209633, IMG submission 187290) | Oil polluted marine microbial communities from Coal Oil Point, Santa Barbara, California, USA - Sample 1 (SPAdes) (version 2) | ecosystem: Environmental > Aquatic > Marine > Oil seeps ... | reverse complement strand
ATGGACTCACCTAACTCCATAAAGTTATAATTACCCTTACGGGCGACGGCGAGGAAAAACAACAATACTATTCACATCAAGAATTGATGTCAAAAATAAGTTAAGTATGCTTGTTTCTTTTTTCATGATAAAATTGATAGTTAAATTATTTAATCTATCGTTTTATTTATTTTGAATTGCAAATCTAAAACAAAATTTTAAACAGCAAAAGAAAAAATTAACTTTTTACAATATTTTGTCTATTTTTTTAACAAATCTTTATCAATTGATGTTTTTTTTGAATTTTTCCTTTACAAAATCCAATATTCTTTTCACTTCTACAATTTCTATTTGTAAAATATTTGCAATTTCTTGCATATTTAATTTCCCTAAAAGGTATAAGTCTACAACATTAGAAGTTGAAATTGGTAAAGAATAATATGTTTTAGATAAAGTTGCTTCTTTATTATTACTCTTAAACTCAGCAACATTATTGATGTCTAAAAAAGTCAATACATGATTTTGAGCATCAACATAGGGTAATTCTTTATTTTGATCATTTTGGTGATATGAAATATCATCTAGCTCCTCATTCATTATTAAATCATTTCCAGCATCTACTGTAAATTCTTCCTTTAATTGTTTTAATTCTTCTTCTAAAATAATATTAGTACTCACTGATTTTTTATGCCACTTTTCATTTTCAAATAAGCTATTCAATTTGGTGTTCAACAAATCAAACATCATAATTCTAAGCTGGTCAATATCCATTTCGTTGTGCATATCATTTTCATAAATATTTAGAATTATTCCGTCTATTATTCCATTGGATTGATACATATTTACAGGAAAAATACCTAGATTTTCGCCAACACGTATTCTTTGTTTTACATAAGGATGCAATAAATGCACAATGAAAAGTATTTTTTTATCTGAATTTTTTTCGAAATTATTATTGTGTGTATTTGTCATAATAAATCATTTAAAAATCTCTTTTAAAGTTACAAAATAAGATTGATTTTTAATTGATTTTACAAATATAAATTGCTAAATAAAATCATTAATAAATTAAACATTTATATTTACCAAACTACTCATTTTAATATTATTATTCTGATTATCAATATTATACAGTGTAAGTTTTTAGCACTTTTTAACAATTTTGCAATTTGATGACCTTCATTTTATATTTTTGGTTGTAAATAAGTTCTAGAATGACACCAAAAGAATTTAATATTCAAATTCACAAAACTAAATTTTACGGTAAATATTTTCAACCAAAAACTGTAGAAGCTGTTGTAATATTAGTACACGGTATGGGTGAACATTCAAAGCGTTATGAAAAATTTGTTATTCCATCGTACTATAAAAATTCGATTGCTATATTAACATTTGATCAATTTGGTCACGGTTTAACAGAAGGGAAAAGAGGCCACAATCCAAGTTTTAGTGCCGTTTTAGATAGTGTTCAAGCAATGCTTAAAAAAGCAGAATCTGTTTTTGGTAATAAACCAACCTTTTTATATGGTCACAGTATGGGAGGTAATGTTGTTATTAATTATGCACTAAGAAGGAGAAATAATTTAGCAGGAGTTATTGCTACGAGCCCGTTTTTAAAGTTGGCTTTTGAGCCGCCAAAATGGAAACTGAAAATTGCAAAAATCTTGTTAAAAATTGCTCCTTCATTAACCATGAGTAATGAATTGGATGTTAATGGAATTTCTCGCGATAAAAATGAAGTTAAAGCTTATTTAAATGACCCATTGGTTCATGATAAGGTAAGCCCTAATTACTCTATTGTTTTTATAGCGTCTGGCAAATGGGCAATTGAAAATGCAAATCAATTAAATCTGCCTATGCTTTTGATGCATGGTACAGCGGATAGATTAACAAGTTATAAAGGCTCAAAAGAGTTTGCAAAAAATGCAGGTGACAAAGTTGATTTACAACTCTTTGAAGGAGGATATCATGAATTACATAATGACATTGTTAAAAAAGAAGCGCTTGAACAAATGATAGATTGGATAAATAAACAAGTAACAATAAATAAACTCTAGATTAATAAATGCTATGAAAAGATTATTATTCCTTTATTTTTTAGTTCTCTCTCCCCTACTTTTTGGTCAAAACAGTTATCAATCTAATTTTGATGAGTTTAAAAATTACCCAGTTTTTAATCAAGGTGATCCCATTTCTTTTTCTGAAAGGAATTTGGTGGTTTTAGATAAAGATTACACCAATATAATCAATAATAATTGGCTGTTAAATCCTATAAAATCAACTAAAGAAAATAATGAATTTACCTCATTACTATTAAAAAAACAATTGGAAGAATTAGATTATACTACTCCTTTTCAATTATCGCATAACCCCACATTAGAAAGATTTATCAGGGTTTATTTAAATGATAGAAAGGAAAGTATTTCAAAACTAATGGATCGTGCAACATACTACTTTCCTATTTTTGAAACTTATTTAGATAAGTATGATTTGCCTCTTGAAATTAAATACTTGGCTGTAATCGAATCGGCTTTAAAGCCAAATGCAAAATCTCCAGCTGGAGCTAAAGGGTTATGGCAATTTATGTTAGCAACTGGTAAGCAATACGATTTACAAGTTAACTCATATGTTGACGAGCGTTTTGACCCATTAAAATCTACCGAAGCAGCATGTAAATATTTAAGTGATTTGTATAAAATGTTTGATGATTGGGATTTGGCTTTGGCAGCATATAATTCTGGTCCTGGAAATGTAAGAAAAGCAATAAAACGTGCTGGTGGAAAAACAAATTATTGGGAAATTCGGCAATATTTACCTCAAGAAACTCGTGGTTATTTACCTGCTTTTTATGCTACTTACTATATTTTTGAATATGCCGAGACACATCATTTAAAACCAAAAAATTCAGAATTGACCTATTTTGAGATCGATACGATTCAGGTTAAAGAAGAATTAACTTTTACAAGAATTCAAGAAATCATTCCAATAAAAAGCGAATTATTAAAAGCTTTAAATCCGCAGTACAAAAGAGAGGTAATTCCTTTTTCAAAAAGTAAGAAATATGTTTTAACGCTACCAAAAAATCTTACAAATGATTTTATTGAAAATGAAAAATATAATTATCAAACTAATTCTAAAGAAGTAACTTCTACTAAAAGAATTGATATTACCAAATATAATAGTTATATAGTACAAACTGGTGATAATTTAAATAAAATTGCAGCCAAACATCATATCACAATAACACAATTAAAGGTATGGAATGGTTTACAAACAGATTTTTTAATTACTGGTCAAAGGTTAGTAATTACAAACAAAAAAATAACACAATCATTAACCAAAATTGAAATCCAAAAATCAAATATCAGCACAAACAACTTTGAAACTTATATTGTAAAAAAAGGTGATACCCTTTTTAACATCTCAAAAAAATATACTAATATATCTATTATACAAATTAGAAAATGGAACAAAATTGAAGATGCAAGGTATTTGAAACCTGGCACCAAACTAAAAATAATAAAAAGCTAGCGATTTATAGTAAAATAATTACTTTTAATTTAATTGGTATTATTCATAATTATTTATTAAAATTTCAAAATATAACAGCTAAATAAAATTTTGTGCTATTTTTGTCGTTTTTATGTTAAATACCCTGAAAATAAACTAGATGAAAATGAATTTGATGCAGAAATTATTAACTCCAACATTATTATTTACAATATTTTTTGGTTTTTCTCAAGAGAATGAAAAAATAGATAGTCTTTTAGCTGAAACAAAAAATCAAGTTGCACTTACTTCCTTCCAAAATTCTGAAATTGATACTATTAGATTAGATAGTACATTAATTTCTGGTAAAAATATAGCCTTCATTGACCATATAAAAGCAAGTGAGTTTGACAAAAAATGGATGCAATCATTAAAAAATTCATTTCTAGATCGTACTTCCTTAAAAATATTACCTCAAGATACTATTGCTAATAATATCGTTTTAGAAAATTTTTCAACAGAAATATTAAAAGAAAGGTTAAGCTTATTAAATAGTAAAACACCATTTGATGTAGCTTACAATCCATCTCTTGAAAAAATAATCAAACATTACTTAAAAAACAGAAGAGAAACACTTGCAAATTTAATGGGAAGAGCAAAATATTATTTTCCAATTTTTGAAGAACATTTAGACAAATATAATATCCCTCTAGAGATTAAATATTTGGCCATAGTAGAATCGGCTTTAAAGCCAAATGCAAAATCATATGTTGGCGCTAAAGGCCTTTGGCAATTTATGTATGCAACTGGTAAAATGTACGATTTAAAAGTAAGCTCTTATGTTGATGAAAGGTCTGATCCAATAAAATCTACTGAAGCTGCATGCAAATATTTATCAAATTTATATGGTATTTTTAATGATTGGGATTTGGCTTTAGCAGCTTATAACTCTGGCCCTGGCAATGTAAATAAAGCCATTCGCCGATCAGGAGGAAATAAAAATTATTGGAATATTCGTCACTATTTACCTCGTGAAACAGCAGGATATCTACCTGCATTTTATGCTACCTTTTATATTTTAGAACATGCTGATGAACATCAAATTTATGCTAATAATGAATTATTAAACACATTTGAGACAGACACAATTGTTGTAAAAAGGCAAATAACTTTTAACCAAGTAAACAAGGTTTTAGATACTGATGATGAGCTACTTGAATTTTTAAATCCACAATACAAGTTAAATATCATACCTGTAATTAAAGATCGAAATTATACTTTAACACTACCCAAACACATGATAGGTAAATTCGTATCTAACGAAAACCATATTTATGCTTACGCAGCAGCGGATGATGCCAAACGCGAAAAACCATTACCAAAATATTTTGAAGCTAATGACAAAATAAGATACCGTGTAAAAAATGGTGATTATTTAGGGAAAATTGCCAAAAAATATGGGGTTTCTGTAAGTAGCATCAAAAGATGGAATGGTTTAAAATCAAATAACTTAAAAATTGGTCAAAGACTTAGTATTTATCCTCGTAGAGCAGTTGCAAGTGCACCTGTAAAAAGTAAAAAAAGCGCAAATAATAAAACTAAAAAGCCACTCCCAAAAGGTAAGTATACTACTTATGTTGTCAAAAAAGGAGATTCTTTATGGTTAATTTCTCAAAAATACCCTAAAGTTTCTGTTACTCAAATCAAAGAATGGAACAATATTTGGAGTACTAACAATCTAAAACCTGGAACCAAATTAAAAATATATTAATTAGGCTCAATTAAAAAATCTATATGCTTAAAAAAATAACCCTACTCACACTTATTTTTATAGTTTTAGTTTCATGCTCAAAGAATGATAAAATTACCTTAGTTAGTTCAACTGGTAGAATCAATCACGTTCTCATTGTTATGAAAAATTCTGATTGGCAAGGAGAGGCTGGAGATGCTTTACGTGAAATTATTGCGCAACCCGTTGCTGGCTTACCTCAAGAAGAACCACAGTTTTCAATAACTCAAGTACCACCAGAAACTTTTAATAACTTATTTAAGCGTACTCGTAATATTTTATTTGTTGGATATGATAATAAAGAAAATGTTTATACCAATAAAGATATATATGCAAGCCCACAAATTACACTTACTATTTTATCTGAAAATAAAGAAGCTTTAATTAAAAATATCAACACACATAAAAAAGAAATAATTACCACATTTAAAAAAAATGATTTATCGCTTTACCAAAAAAGAATAACTAAAGATTCTTACGATATTAAAACTTTTACCACTTTTAATAACTTAAACTTTTCTTTAAAAATTCCTTCTAGCTATAAACAAGTAGAAGATAATGGTGATTTTTTATGGTTTAGAAATACAATCACAAAAGGCTTGCTAAATATTATCGCTTATGAAATACCTAAACCAACTAATAATTTATTTGATTTAGATTATATAATAAGGTATAGAGATTCTATTGGTAAAAAATATATTCCTGGTCAATTTGAAAAAACTTATTTAAAAACCGAGCCACAATTTACACCCATAACCAAAGAATTGAAATTAACCAATCGCAATGCCTTAGAAATACGCGGTCTTTGGTTTGTTGAAGGAGATTATATGGGTGGACCATTTATTAGTTATGCCATTGATGATGAAAAAAATAATCGTCTATTAATAATTGAAGGATTTAGTTATTCTCCATCTGCAAAAAAACGTGATTTTGTTTTTGAAATGGAAGCCATTTTAAAAACTCTAAAAATTAATTAAGCTATTATTTAAATAACTTCTCGTTCCTTTCTGTTTAATTCGCAAATTATCATATCGCAATATGCTATTATTCTGTGCGTTGTGTTTTTTAAAATTTATTTTGTAATGAATAAGCATTTTATATGTCTACATCTACAAATAAATTAATATGTTAAAAAATAAACTTTTAAAAATTATTTTAATTCTTATTGGAGTTGGGGTATTAACAGCTATAGGAATTGGATTCTATATGTTCAATATGCCTCATCGTGATGTGCAAGCAACTTCATCTGATTATAAGCTTAGCGCAGAAGCAATAGTTACAGAATATTTGAACAACCCAACGGTGGCAAATGATAAATATTTAGATGCCGAAGGCGAATCAAAAATCTTAGAAATTACTGGTCAAATTACTTCAATAACAACCGATTTTAACAATCAAAAGGTTGTTTTATTAAAAGGAGAAAACGCAGAAGCAGGCGTAATATGCACATTTACTGAAAAAACAAATGCATCTGTAAACAAACTTAAGGAAGGTCAAAATATATCTGTAAAAGGAGTTATAAGGTCTGGAGCATCTTATGATGAAGACTTAGAGATGTATGAAAATGTAATTCTTGAAAAATGTAGTTTAATAAATAAAAATCAATAATAAATATTTAAAATCAATTAAAAATGAAAAATTCAATCTTAACATTAATAACACTTATCGTTTTTTCTTTTACCGCTTTCTCTCAAACCGATGGCAAACTTGTAAGTAAAAAAACCCACTTTAAAATCTATTCTCATACTGCTGCTGAAGATATTGAAGCAAACAATTATAAATCCGTTGGAACAATAAATACAGAAACAGGAGAAATTGTTTTCTCTGTACCAATGCAAAGCTATGAGTTTGAAAAATCACTTATGCAAAAACATTATAATAGTAAGAAATTTTTAGATACTAAACAATTTCCTAAATCAAAATTAAAAGGCAGGATTACAAATTTAGCTGATGTAGATTTCAAAAATGACGGTAGTTATAATGTGAATATAGAAGGTGATTTAACCATTCATGGAGAAACAAAAAAAGTAAGCGAAAAAGCTACTATTACTGTAAAAGGAGCAAATGTGGTGTTAAATACTAAACTTAATTTAACCCTAGCAGATTATGCCATCGCTTTTAAAGATGGTAAACCTTCAACTAATATTGCGAAAGTTATTGAAGTAACTGTTGTTGCAGAATTAATTTTGTGTTGTTACCCTGTGTCAGGTTTATACAAATAATATAAATCTGGCACTTTTTTTATGATACTCTACAGAGTTAGTTTGAATTTTTTAAATTAGACGTAGCAAAAGTTTTAATTTCACCACCTTTATTACTATAAATTAAAAAAGCTTTCAAATCATTATGCTTTTCTAAAAACAGTTTACTTTTCTTAAAACCCATGGTCATTAATGCAGTAGCATAAGCATCAACATCTGCACAATCTGATTTTGAAATCACCGAAGCACTTAATAAATTACTTTTACTTGGGTAACCTGTTTTCGTATTTATAGTGTGTGCATATTTTTTACCCGTATTTTTATCAATTTTAAATTTTCTATAATTCCCTGAAGTTGCTATCGATTCATTGTTTAATTCTATCGCTGTTTGAAAAGACCTAGAACCATCAAAATTTGGTTTTTCAATAGCGATTTTCCAAGGTTTACTCTTATTGTTTATACCTCTTGCCCTAATTTCACCTCCAATTTCAACCAAATAGTTATTAATGTTATGTAACTCTAAAAACCTTCCAATAACGTCAACCGCATAACCTTTAGCATTTGCATTAAAATCTAAATAAGTTTCGGGATGCTTTTTATAAATCTTTTGATTTTTTATAGTTAGATTATTAAACCCAACAAAAACCAATAAACTATCTATTTGCTTTTTATCTAAATCATTCAACTCTTTTTCTGGCCCAAACCCCCAAGCATTAACTAAAACTCCTATTGTAGGATCAAAAGCACCATTAGTCTCTTTGTATATTTTTTCAGATTTTTTAAAAACTTCTAAAAACATTGCATCAATAATTACAGTTGTATCTCCTTGATTAATTTTTGATATATCAGAATTAGGGATATAAGTTGACATGGATTTATTAACCAAATAAATTAAGCTATCTATTTGCTTTTCGCTAAGAGTAAGTGCTCGTCCTTGGTAATTAATATGAAAAGTCGTGCCTAAAGCTTGACCTTCTAATTTTTTATAATCAGTTATACCATCTGTATTACAAGCTATAAGTATACAAAACGAAAGAAAAAATAATAAGTTTTTCATTATCAATATTATCAATTAATTAACATTCAAAGATAAGTTTTATCTTAGATTTGTAATTATATTTATTAGTCCTTTATGTTAAATTAAGCAAAATTTTTAATAATTTTGTTTTTAAATTAAATTCCAATTAAATTATGAAAAAATTATTTTTTGCATCGATTATTTTATCTCTCCTACTAACTTCATGTGTATCAACAAAAAAATATGCAGATTTAGAAGCGCTTAACAATAAAAACAAACAAGAGTTGGTTGATGCGAAAGCAGACTTACAAGCTTGTTTAATTGACAAAGATCACTTGACTAGCCTAAACGCTTCTCTTAAAGAGGATAAAGACCGCTCTTTAAAACAAGTTGAAAATTTAACTGTTCTAACACAATCATCTTCAGATAATATCAAAGAAGTTATTTCTCAATTAAGTGAAAAAGATAAATATATCAATGGTATTCGTGATGCCATGACACAAAAAGATTCCATTAATTTGGCTTTAGCTTTTCAATTGAAAAAAGATTTAGCGTCGGGGATTCAAGATGAAGATATTCAAATTGATGTTGAAAAAACAGTAGTATATATTTCTATCGCTGATAAAATGCTATTTAAAAGTGGAAGCGCTACCGTTTCTGATAGAGCTAAAGAAGTTCTAGGTAAAGTTGCAACTGTTGTGAATGGCAAACCTGATATGGAAGTACAAGTTGAAGGTTATACCGATAATGTTTCTATCAATACAAACTGTATGAAAGATAACTGGGATTTAAGTGTTGCAAGAGCAACTTCAGTTGTTAGAGTATTACAAAATGATTATGCTGTTGACCCTGGAAGATTAATCGCGGCTGGTAGAAGTGAATATGTTCCTTTAGAGAGCAATGATACTGCCGAAGGCAGATCAACCAATAGAAGAACAAGAATTGTAATCTTACCTAAATTAGATCAATTCTTTGATATTTTAGAGCAAAAACCTGAATAAGTATAATAAACACAAAGCATAAAAAAACTGTTTGATAAATCAAACAGTTTTTTTATGCTTTGTGTTTCCAAAATTGTAAAAGAATTTACTATTTTGTTATCTCTTTAATTTTTTCTAAAAAAACATTACTATTAATCAAATCATAATGACTGCCTTCTGGAATTAAATATAACTCGCTATTACCTTTGATTAATTCATGTAACTTTTCACTGCTTGAATATGGTACAAGATTATCTTTCAAACCATGAAAAAAATAAGTTTTACATTTTACTTTTCCAATATATTTAGAGGTTTCAAAATTATATTTTAAAATTAATTTAGTAGGTATATATGGGTAATGAGATTTTGCCGTTTTATAAACACTAAATATAGGAGATTCTAAAACCATTTTTATTGGTTTATTCTTTGATGCAGCATAAGTTGCAAATGCAGCTCCTAATCCTCTACCATATACCATTATTTTATTTTCACTATACAATTTTTTAGTAAAATTATACCACAATAATGAATCATTAAACATTTTTTGTTCATTAAAACTACCTGTGCTTTTACCAAACCCTCTATAATCCATCATTAAAACATCATAATTTAGATTATTTATAAACACTGCTGATCTGCTCCAATGATTAATATTTCCTGAATGGTTATGAAAAAAAAGTACAACCCCTTTTGATTTATCAACTTTAAAAAGCAAACCGTTTAAGTTTTCACCATCTTCAGTTTTTAAGTTAAATTCCTCAAATGCATTACGAAAAGAAAAAGTAAAATTTGCAGGTAATTTTTCTGCATGAAAAATCATGGTGTCTTGTATAATATATAAAACAGCACTAATTGTAAACAATATAAATAATATTGCTAAGAGTATAATAATCCAAAAAGGCATCTATGATTTTTTTATAAATTTACAAATGTTAATTGAAATAAAACAGTACTTAAACTATTTTAACAATTAAAAAGCACCTAAAAGGTGCTTTTTAATTGTTAAAATTTGTGGTCAAATTTATTAACCTCCAAAATCATCAAAACGTATGTTTTCATCTGCTAAACCGAAATCTTCTCCCATTTTTTGAACTGCATTATTCATCATTGGTGGTCCACAGAAATACAATTCTAAATCTTCAGGAGCATCGTGTTTTGATAAGTATTCATCAATTACCGATTGGTGTACAAACCCTAAGAAACCATCTCCTTCTTTGTCATCTACATCTTTCATTACTTTCCAATTATCTTCTTCTGCTGGTTCAGATAATACTATAAAGAATCTAAAGTTTGGAAATTCTTTTTCTAAATCTCTAAAGTGATCTACATAAAATAATTCACGTTTAGACCTACCTCCATACCAATAGGTAACCTTTCTACCCGTTTTTAATGTTTGGAATAGGTGATATAAATGAGATCGCATTGGCGCCATACCTGCTCCTCCACCAACATACAGCATTTCTGCATCACTATCGTTGATAAAAAATTCTCCATAAGGTCCAGATACAATTACTTTGTCTCCTGGTTTTCTATTAAAAATGTAAGATGAAGCAACCCCTGGGTTTACATCCATCCAACCGTTTTTAGCTCTATCCCATGGCGGTGTTGCAATACGAACGTTTAACATTACATTTCTTCCTTCTGCAGGATATGAAGCCATAGAGTATGCTCTTTCTACATCCTCGCTGTTCTTCATTTTTAATTCCCATAAACCAAATTTATCCCATTCTATCTTGAATTTTTCAGGTTCTCCTGGATGTTCTTTTGGATGTGCTGTAATATCAATATTTTTGAAATCTTCTTCCGTATTCGGAATTTCAATTTGGATATAGCCTCCAGCTTTATAATCCATATCTTCAGGCAATTCTACAACAAACTCTTTAATAAATGATGCTACGTTATAATTTGAAACAACAGTTGCTTCAAATTTTTTAATACCAAAAATTTCTTCAGGAATGGTAATTTCCATATCCTCTTTCACTTTCACTTGACAAGCCAAACGTATTCCTTCAGCAAGTTCTTTACGTGTAAAGTTTGGCACCTCAGTAGGTAAAGCTTCTCCTCCACCTGATTGTACATGACATTCACACTGGATACAAGTTCCACCTCCACCACAAGCAGATGGTAAAAATATTTTTTCATTACCTAATGTAGATAGTAAGGAAGACCCTGAGTCTACTTCGATTGTTTTTTCACCATTAATTAAAATTTTCACTTTACCAGAAGGAATTAACTTTGCTTTGGCAAATAATAAGATACTAACCAATAAAATGATTAATATTAGTGAAAATACGATACTTGCAACTATTGGACTCATTCTTTGTAATTTTAATATTTGTTTCTCCTAAAGTTTTATTCCACCAAAACTCATAAAGGCAATTGCCATTAATCCAGTAATGAGAAATGTAATACCCAAGCCTTTTAAAGGAGCTGGCACATTTGAATAACTAATTTTTTCTCTAATTGCTGCAATAGCAACTATGGCTAATAACCATCCAATACCTGAACCTAATCCGTATACAAATGATTCGGTAATTGTTCCAAAGTTTTTTTGCTGCATAAATAATGAGCCTCCTAAAATTGCACAGTTTACTGCAATTAATGGCAAGAAAATACCTAATGAACTATAAAGTGCAGGAGAAAATTTTTCAACAATCATTTCAACCAATTGCACCATAGATGCAATCACTGCAATAAACATGATAAAACTTAAAAAACTCAAGTCAATATCAGCATATTCAGGACCCAACCAAGTTAATGCTCCGGGTTTTAAAATATAACTTTCTAACAAGTAATTGGCAGGAACAGTAATTGCTAATACAAAAATTACTGCAAAACCTAAACCAACTGCTGTTTTTACTGTTTTAGATACAGCAAGGTAAGAACACATTCCTAAGAAATATGCAAATACCATATTCTCAATAAAAATACTTTTTACAAATAAACTTAATAAACCTTCCATCTTACGCTTCTATTAATTTTCTATTTCTTGATCTCTGTATCCAAATATAAACTCCCACAGCAATCAATGCCATTGGAGATAATAACATAAACCCATTGTTTTCATATCCAAAATGATATAAACCTGTAGAATCTGCTAATGTTTTTCCTTTATGCCCAAGCATTTCATAACCAAATAATTTTCCTGAACCTAAAAGCTCTCTAAAGAATGCTACAACAATTAAAATTAATGCATAACCTGCCGAATTACCTATTGCGTCTAAAAATGCTTTCCATGGCCCATTTGCTAACGCAAAAGCTTCTAACCTACCCATAATAATACAGTTGGTAATAATCAACCCTACAAATACAGATAATTCTTTACTTACATCATACATGTACGCTTTTAAAACCAAATCAACTAAGATTACCAAAGCAGCAACAATAACCAATTGTACAATAATACGTATACGACTTGGTATCATATTTCTTATTAGAGATACAATAACATTACTTGCTATAAGTACAAAAAGGACTGCAATTGACATTACGATTGCTGGTTTTAATTGTACTGTAATTGCTAATGCAGAACAAATACCTAGTACTTGCACTGAAATTGGATTATCATCGTTTAATGGATCGAGTAATAATCTTCTGTTTTTTTGCGAAAAAATCGCTTCTTTTTCAGCCATTATTAATTATTCTTTAAATATGGTAAATAGTTGTTTAACCTTTCATCGATCATATCTGAAACTCCATCAGAAGTAATCGTTCCTCCTGAAATTCCATCAACCCCATGAAAGTCGCCTACTGGTGCTCCTCCTTTTACTACTTTTACAGAAACGAAATCTGATCCTTCCATTATTTTTTTACCTTTAAACTGATCTTCAAACCATGATTGATTGATTTCAGCTCCAAGTCCAGGTGTTTCTCCTTTATGATCAAAAGATGCTCCTACAATGGTGTTTTTATCATCT
>Ga0209633_10004026_pt1 | contig 13374 bp, 12 predicted proteins | sample Cruoilmetagenom1_FD_187290 | JGI IMG/M metagenome (GOLD analysis project Ga0209633, IMG submission 187290) | Oil polluted marine microbial communities from Coal Oil Point, Santa Barbara, California, USA - Sample 1 (SPAdes) (version 2) | ecosystem: Environmental > Aquatic > Marine > Oil seeps ... | reverse complement strand
TTCTATACCATTGCACACCCATTGAGGCACTTAAACAATGGCACGAAAAACAACCCAAACTCTTTAACAAACGTGTATACAATCTCACGGGTCTTGACATATTGCCACTACCGCCTCGCAATTAGCTGTATCAATTACAGATGATCGCAATGAAGGATATCGTCAACTTTGCGATAACTGGGATATCAGTAATCCAGAGGGATATGCTGCTTGGTTTGAATACAGAATGAGTTCCAGTCGGATGACTGTGTTGATGGAAAAAGCGCAGGTTGACGAAATCCCTCTGTTTAGGCGCAAAGCGCCTTTACAGAGAGCTGTTCAGCTTCTGAAGCGACATCGTGACCAAATGTATAAGGGCGATGAAGATAGAAAGCCGATCTCAATCATAATTACTACCCTAGCTGCTAGAGCCTATAACGGTGAACAGGATATTGAGTCGGCACTGGCAAGTATTCTTTCCAAGATGGAGAGTTTGGTGAATCCAGATGCACCAAGAGTACCTAACCCCGTCAACCCAGCGGAAGACTTTGCGGATCGTTGGCCAATGCCGCAACACAAGTATTTGCAGCTTGAAGAAAATTTCTTTCTGTGGCTAAGGGCTGCAAAGGCCGATTTTTCAAATCTGTTGTCATCAGATGACGCTAGTTTCATTACTGAATTAGCAATGGATAAATTTGCGGCCCGAGTGAATGAAGCTGATCTGCGATCCAGGCTTGGACTTTTAGCAACCACGAGTGTACATACTCCCACACAACACGTAGCACAAGCCCCTTCCAAACCTTGGAGTATCTAGGCCGTTGTCTCAAGTCGATGTACCAAGGCTGGATGTTTTTCTTAATCGTTATCAGAGGATGTCGGTTGCGCCTATTCGGGGAAGCTTCTTGATGGTAACCGTTCAGACCCCCCACTCAAAAATCGGCATTTTTCTTGAAAAACTGCCGTAAGTTATTGATAGTTTGTTCCGTAGTTGCAAAAACTGGCAAAATTCTAGAGGGGGTCTGAACGGTTACTCTTGATGCTACAGGGAAATTTTCAATTTACCGCTATATCGCCGGGCATGCCCCAGATTGCGGATTCCTATGAATTGGAAATTAAAATTCCATTCAATTTCCCCAGAGAACTCCCATCCGTTACTGAAATAGCTATGAGAATACCTCGTGATAGTGATCATCATATTAATCATGATGGTACCTTGTGTCTTGGTTCGCCGCTACGATTACGATGGAAAATGGCCCGCAATCCATCTCTTATTGGATTTGCTAATGAATGCCTCGTTCCATATCTGTACGGCATTTCCCATAAGATAATTTATCGGAGATTTCCTTTTGGAGAGCTCGATCATGGCAAACCGGGAGTTATTGCAGACTATTTAGATCTGTTTGGACTAAAAACTGAGGAACAAGTTAAACAAGCACTCATTCTGCTTGGCATGAAAAAACGACAGGCTAATAAACAAGCTTGTCCATGTGGCTGTGGGGAGCGCTTAAGAGCATGCAAATTTCATAATAAAATTAATAAATTTAGAGAGGTGGCAGATCGTTCATGGTTTAGGAGTCATTTGAGTAAAATGGGTACAGATAAATGAATGGTTTTCGTTTTAATGAAAAGTACCTCTCTCAGATCCCCGCACTCCAGCAGCTCATCAACCTGGGCTTCGAATATCTGCCGCCGAGCCAGGCATTGGCCGCGCGCCAGGGCAAGACCGGCGACGTGCTGCTGGAAGACGTGCTACGTGAGCAGTTGCGCAAAATCAACCGCATCCGGCACAAAGGCCGGGAGTACCTGTTCAGCGAGGAAAATATCCAGTCGGCGGTCCAGAAACTGAAAAACGTCAAGTACGACGGCCTGTTTAAGACCAACGAGGCCATCTATGAACTGCTGACCCTGGGCACGGCGCTGGAGCAGACCATCGAGGGTGATGCCCGGAGCTTCAACCTGCGCTATGTGGACTGGGACGACTGGCGCAACAACCGCTTCCACGTTGCGGCGGAGTTCAGCGTGGAGCGCACCCGCAGCACAGAAACCGCCCGCCCGGATATCGTGCTGTTCGTCAACGGCATCCCCTTCGCGGTCATCGAATGCAAGTCGCCCAAGGTAGAAGTGGAACAGGCCATCTCCCAATCCATCCGCAACCAGCGGGATGAATATATCCCCAAGCTATTCGTCTATACCCAGCTTGTAATGGGGATGAACAAGAACGCCGCCCGTTACGCCACCGTTGGCACGCCCGCCAAGTTCTGGTCTGTCTGGAAGGAACGCGAGGATACTGAAGCAGCGGTTGACGAGAGCATCAACAAGCCGTATCCCATGAACAGAAAGAGCTGTTGTTTACGGGATTGAGCTATCCGCAGATTACGCAGATGCGCGCAGATGAAGAACCAATAGAAAACAATCTGCGGAAATCTGTGGACAAAAAATACTTTGATACCCTCGAAGTGAAGGGCAAGCGACAGGTAACCGCGCAGGATCGGACGATTCACAGCCTCTGTCGCCCACAGCGGCTGCTGGAACTGGTCTACAAGTTCACTGTCTTCGATGCGGGCATCAAGAAGATTGCCCGCTACCAGCAGTACTTCGCCATCAAGCGCATTCTCGCTCATGTGAAACAACGGGATGCCGAGGACCGTCGCCGGGGCGGCATCGTCTGGCATACCCAAGGTTCCGGCAAGTCACTTACCATGGTGATGCTGGCCCGCGCCCTCGCACAGGAACCGGATATCAACAACCCGCGCATCGTTCTGGTGACCGATCGCAAGGATCTGGACAAGCAGCTCAAGGACACCTTTGCCGCCTGTGACATGGCGCCACAGCGGGCCAGAACCGGGCGCGATCTTGCTGGAGCTGGTTTCGGAGAAAAAGGCCGGCCTGGTCACCACGCTGGTGCACAAGTTCGACAAGGCGCTAAACGTAAAGAAATGCCGGGACGAATCCACCGATATCTTCATGCTCATCGACGAAAGCCACCGCACCCAGTTCGGCTCCTTCGCAGCGCGCATGCGGCAGATGTTCCCCAATGCCTGCTACCTGGGGTTCACCGGCACGCCGTTGATGAAAAAGGAGAAGAACAACTTTGCGAAGTTCGGCGGGCTTATCGACAAATACTCCATCGATCAGGCCGTGGCGGACGGCGCCATCGTGCCACTGCTCTACGAAGGCCGCCATGTGGAGATGGAGCAGAACAAAAAGGCCATCGATCTCTGGTTCAGCCGCCATACCCAGGGACTGACGGATGCACAGAAGGCCGACCTGAAGAAAAAATACGCCCGGGCCGAGATGCTGAACAAGACCGACCAAGTCATATACATGCGCGCCTTCGACATCAGTGAACACTTCCGCGCCAACTGGCAGGGGACGGGCTACAAAGCGCAGCTGGTGGCTCCAAGCAAGGCGGCCGCGCTCAAGTACCAGCAATATCTGGAAGAGATCGGCTTTGTGTCGTCGGAAGTAGTGATTTCCGGGCCGGACAGCCGTGAAGGCTACGACGATATTGACGATGAACCGACCGACAAGGTGGTCAAATTCTGGCAGAAGATGATGAAGCGCTACGGCTCGGAAGAGGAGTACAACAAGCAGATCATCAACCGCTTCAAATACGGTGACGAGCCCGAAATCCTGATCGTGGTGGACAAGCTGCTGACCGGCTTCGATGCCCCGCGCAATACGGTGCTCTACCTGACCCGGATACTGCGGGAACACACGCTGTTGCAGGCCATTGCCCGCGTCAACCGCATCTATGAAGACGAAGGCGGCGCCACGAAAGAGTTTGGCTACATCGTGGACTACGCCAGCGTACTGGGCGAACTGGACAAGGCGCTTACCATGTACAGCGTCCTGGATGGCTTCGAGGATGAAGACCTTGTGGGCACCTTGATCGCCGTACAGGAAGAGGTAGCCAAACTGCCTCAGTGCTATTCCGATCTGTGGGATCTATTCAAGGATGTCAGGAACCGCTATGACGAAGAGGCTTACGAGTTGCTGCTTGCCGATGATGCGCTGCGTGAGGAGTTCTACGAGCGCCTGGCGGAGTACAGCAAAACGCTTGGGCTTGCCCTCTCCGTCGAAAAATTCATCACGACCACACCGGAAGAGAAGCTCCGGCAATACAAGAATGACCTGAAGCGGTTCCAGAATCTGAAGGCGTCAGTGAAAATGCGCTACGCCGAAGCCATCGACTACCGCGACTACGAGCCGAAGATCAGGAAGCTGCTGGATACCCACATCTCGGCCAGCGAAGTGATCCAGCTCAATGAGCCTGTGAACATCTTCGATGAAGAGCTGTTCTCACAAATCAAGGAGGAGCGCGGAGTCTATGGCCCAAAGACCGCGGCGGCGAAAGCGGACGCCATCGCCCATGCGACAAAGAAGGCAATTACCGAGAAAATGGAGGAAGACCCCGCCTTCTATGAGAAATTCTCCAAGCTGATTCAGCAGGCCATCGACGATTTCAACGCAAAACGCCTGTCGGATCTGGAATATCTGAAGCGGGTTAGCGACATTCGCGACAAGGTAGTCAACCGCGAGCATGATGACATACCGCAAGCCCTGCAGGGCAATGACGACGCTATGGCGTTCTTTGGAATCCTGAAACCCTATTTCGACACCTCGGATGAAAAAAATGCCTGTGATGCCGCGCTGGCCATCAATGACATTATTCAACGGCAATGGAAAGTGCACTTCTGGGATGACCTGGACACCCAGAAACAGGCAATGAACGATATCGATGATTACCTTTATGACGAAATCCGGGGGGCACGCGGAATCCAACTCAGCACTGGTCAGATGGACGAGATCATCGACAAATCCATGCAGCTTGCCAGACATCGTATGGCTGGATGAGTTATCCGCAGATTACACAGATGGCCACAGATAATAAATCTCCGAAGAAGAATCTGCGCACATCTGCACAATCTGCGGATTTCCATATGGTTTACGGAAACCAAACGATTACCTACCGGGTTTTGTACGCGGCTCGTCGAACCATGGAAATTGCCGTCCACCCAGATGGCCAGGTAGTAATCAAGGCACCCGCAGATGTGAAGCCGGAAGCCATCCGGCATCGTGTCCATAAGCGTGCCCGCTGGATCACCCGTCAAATAGCCTATTTTCAGCAGTTTCAGCCTCGTACCCCACCCCGGCGATATGTGGGCGGCGAGACCCATCTTTATCTCGGCCGGCAGTACCGCCTGAAACTGTCCAAAGGGGGAAGTGATGGCGTCAAATTGGCGCGAGGATACTTCATTGTTTCTTACCGAGACGAAGCTTCACCGGCCACGGTACGGCAGCTGCTTGACCGCTGGTATTTGGTCAAAGCCAGGGCCAAATTCTCAGAACTCCTCGAGCTCCGTCTACCGGAGTTTCAACGTATGGGATACGATAAACCCACGCTCCATATACGCCGCATGAAAACCCGCTGGGGTAGTTTGTCGTCCAATGGTGTCCTGACCCTGAACCGGGACCTCATCCGCGCCCCGCGTGATTGTATCGATTACGTCATTACACATGAACTTTGTCACCTGAAATACAGCAATCACTCACCGGAATTTTATCGACTGTTAGAGCGATTTTTGCCGGACTGGGAACGCCGAAAAGCCAGATTGGACTTGGGGCTGGTGTAAGCAGAACTGTGTTCTGCCCTGCAAAACATCGCGGGAGTACTGCTATCCCTTTTAAAGGGATTTATTTTTCGCTGCCCCCAACTTCCACCAGCGCACTCGGGTGGCGAACGAGGATGGAATAGTGGCCTTTGCGGCGTGACGCCCAGCCACGGACCTCGATCACCTGCCCAAGATAATTTTGGAGATCGGGAAACAGCGCCAAATTGGCTTTTGGTATGCGTACATCGATGCGGTCCGAAAAGAGCAGCCGCACATAGCGGCGGCTCCGTTTGATCCTCTTCGGCGTCCCGTGGAAACGATGCCAACCCCTCATTTTGCCGTGCAACAGGTCGGTGATGGGCTTGGGCGTGTAGTGGGGATCACCCCAGATGCCGCGACCGGCCTCCTCGGCGCGCTGCTGGGCTTGCAGCAGGGGTTCGACATATTTCAGTTCGGGTGGATAAATGTTTGCGATCGCCAGCCCTTGCTCCACCAGCGCCAGATTGATGTGCTTGCCATCCTCGGAAAAGAGGTGGGCCAAAAGCCGGCCGTATTTATCGCGCGGCGGCACGCCCGTCTCGAGGCGGACCTTTTTCCCCTCGACCGCCTTTTTCAACCAGCGCCGCGCCGCCTCTCCGCCGGGTTCACCCCTTCTTTTCGAGCTTTCCACTTCAGGCGTATTGATCCCTAGCAAGCGAATGCGCTCGCCCCCCTGCAGGGTAACCGTATCGCCGTCATAGACATACCGGACCAGACGGTAGGAGAAGCCCGGCCGGATGGCAAGCCGTTCGGCGCCGGGCAGCGGACGATCGGAATAGAGATGCCGTCCCTTTTCGTCCTGCCAGTGGTAGACTTCCGCATGAGCAGTGAAAAAAAGGCCCGCGAGCAGGAACAGAATGAACTTTGATGAAGATTTGGTCACGATTCGGATATACACAAACGCCAGCGGTTATTATAGTGGACAGCAGCGACAACAGGACAAGCGCGGCTTGTCCGCAAACGAACACGATGAGTGACCTCAGCCAGGAACTGCAGCAAGCCGTCGATCACGCTCTGCACCAAAACATCAGTCTGAATATTGCCGGGGGCGGCAGCAAATCGTTTTATGGGCACCAACCTGAAGGCGCCAGGCTGGACGTCGCCGGGCATCATGGTATCATCACCTATGAGCCGACCGAATTGGTGATGACTGCCCGCGGCGGCACGCCGTTGAGAGAGATCGAAGCGCTCCTTGCCGAACACCGACAGATGCTGCCGTTCGAGCCCCCTCATTTCGGTGACCGAGCCACACTGGGCGGCGCTGTCGCCTGCGGCCTGTCGGGGCCGCGCCGCCCTTTCAGCGGCGCGGTGCGCGACTGTGTGCTTGGCTGCACACTGATAAACGGCCAAGCCGAGATTCTCTCATTCGGCGGCGAAGTAATGAAGAATGTCGCTGGCTATGATATCGCGCGCTTGATGGTCGGCGCAATGGGTACGCTGGGCCTGCTGCTCTCGGTATCGTTCAAGATCCTGCCGCGGCCCGCCGAAGAGATCACGGTGAGCCTGGAAATGGATCCAGCCGAAGCGATCGAGACCATGAACCGATGGGCCGGGCAACCGTTGCCGCTCTCAGGCCTCTTTTATGACGGTTCCCGCGTTTATGCCCGACTGTGCGGCACGGCTGAATCGATTGCCGCGGCCCGGAGACGTCTGGGCGGTGAGAGACTCGCACGGAGCGGGGAATTCTGGCACGCACTGCGTGAACAGCAGCACCCTTTTTTCCAGGGCAAAGAGAACCTGTGGCGACTCTCGGTCGCACCGGCGACGCCGATGATGGATCTGCCCGGTGAATGGCTGCTCGATTGGGGCAGCGCGCAGCGCTGGCTGAAGAGCGAGGCACCGGCCGCCGAAGTGTTCCGGGCCGCCGAAACGGCTGGAGGACACGCCACGCTGTTCCGTTCGGCCGATCGCAGCGGACAGCGGTTTCAGCCGCTGCCGGCCACGCTGATGAAGTATCACAAACAGTTGAAACAGGCCTTCGATCCGAACGGGCTGTTCAACCCGAAACGCATGTATTCCGACTGGTAATCCATGCAAACGAAACTCGCAAAATTCATCGAGGATACAGCGCAGGGCCGGGAAGCGGATGCGATATTACGCACCTGTGTGCATTGCGGTTTCTGCAATGCCACCTGCCCCACCTATCAGCTGCTGGGCGACGAACTGGACGGGCCGAGGGGCCGCATCTATCTGATCAAACAGGTGCTGGAAGGCGGTACTGCAACCGCCCGCACACAGCGGCACCTGGACCGCTGCCTCACCTGCCGCGCCTGCGAAACCACCTGCCCTTCCGGCGTTGAATACGGCCGTCTGCTCGATATCGGCCGCGTTGTCGTCGAACACCAGGTCGGACGGCTATGGCTCGACCGGCTGCAGCGCAGGCTGCTCAGGACCCTCCTGCCCTACCCCCGCCGGCTTGCACCGCTCGTACACTTGGGCCGAGCCATTCGACCTCTGCTCCCGGCTGCTGACCGGCGGAAAATACCGCACCGGCAACCGCGCCGCAGTTGGCCCACCCGCGCCCATAGCCGAACCATGCTGGTGCTCGACGGCTGCGTCCAGCCGCTCTTGGCGCCGAACATCAATGCGGCGGCTGCACGCGTGCTCGACCGGCTGGGAATTCGTGTAATTCAAGCCACCAGCAGCGGCTGCTGCGGCGCTCTGAGCCACCACCTGTCGGCGCATGAGGAGGGGCTGCATTTCATGCGCCGCAACATCGATGCCTGGTGGCCGTATATCGAGCAGGGCGCCAAAGCGATCGTGATGACTGCCAGCGGCTGCGGCGTGATGGTCAAAGAGTATGGCAGGCTGTTGCAGTACGATGCCGACTATGCGGCCAAGGCGGCCCGCGTTTCGGCGCTGACCCGCGACATTGGCGAAATAGTAGCCGAAGAGGACTTGGCGAGCTTAGGCGTGGCCGACCGTCCGAGGATCGCCTTTCACGCTCCCTGCACCCTGCAACATGGCCAGCGCTTGAGCGGCTGTGTCGAACGGATTTTAACGGACCTCGGCTTTCAACTGACGCCGATAACCGACAGCCATCTCTGCTGCGGTTCGGCCGGGACCTATTCGATCCTGCAAAAAGAGTTGTCGATGCGCCTGCTGAAAAACAAAACGGATGCCCTGGAAGCCGGCCGTCCCGACATCATCGCCACCGCCAATATCGGCTGTCTTCTCCACATTCAATCGGCAACGCGACTGCCGGTGATGCATTGGATCGAGCTGTTGGATAAGAGATCAAAAATGGAGGAGGGGCGGTAAAAGAGGTAGGATGCGGTGAGGCACGAACCGCATCGCTCGAGTGATGAGATAGGAAGCTCCTGATTGATGTGGTTCGTACCTCACCGCATCCTACGACCTGATACCAAGCTTCATGTCCCGACGGAAACCGGGGAAATCTGGAGAAGCGCAAGCCAAACACGAATCGATTCGACACCGGAATCAGCCAGCCAACGCCTCGGCCAAGGCTTCCAGCTCATCCCAGCGGGCGTAATGCTGCTCCAGCTGCTGTTCGGTCGATTTCAGCTCGTCCAATGTGCGGGTGATGGTCTCTTTATCGCTCTGATAAAAACCGGCATTTGCAACCAACGCGTTCAATTCGGCTTGCCGGGCTTCCAGCGCCTCGATCGCCGCCGGCAGCTGCTCGAGCTCCTTCTGCTCGTTATAGCTCAGCTTTTTCTTCACTCTTGTCGGTTTCGGCCGGGCGGTCGCCGGCTTGGGTGCAGCCGGCTGATCGGGCTCCGGCTCGTTTTGAGGCCCGCCTTCCCTGGCGCGCCCCCTCCGGGCGCCCTCCGGGCGTCCACATTCGCTCCCGACGAATTTGTGCCGGAGCCAGTCCGAATAGCCGCCGACATATTCCCGCACCCTCCCCTCGCCCTCGAACACCATCATACTGGTAATGACGTTGTCGAGAAACGCCCGGTCATGGCTGACCAAAAGCAGCGTGCCGTCGAACTGAATCAGCAGCTCTTCAAGCAGCTCCAGCGTCTCGATGTCGAGGTCGTTGGTCGGTTCGTCCATTACCAACAAGTTGATCGGCTTGCTGAACAACCCTGCCAGCAGCACGCGGTTCTTTTCCCCGCCGGAAAGGCTGCGGATCGGCGAGCGTGCCCGCGCCGGGGCGAAGAGAAAATCAGCGAGATACGACATGATATGACGTCGCTCTCCGTTGATCGTGACGAAGTCGCCGCCGTCGCCGACCGCCTCGGCCACCGTCTGATCGGGGTCGAGCCGAGCACGGAGCTGGTCGAAATAGGCGACTTCCAGATTGACGCCGTGGCGTACCCGCCCCTCGGTCGGCTCGATCTGCTTCAATAGAATCTGCAGCAACGTCGTCTTGCCGGCGCCGTTGGGACCGATCAGGCCGATGCGGTCGCCGCGTAGGATGGTCGTCGAAAAATCGTCGATGACGGTTCGGACGCCATAGCGATGCGCGACGTGCTGTGCTTCGATCACCAGCTTGCCGGAGCGTTCACCGCTGTCCAGCCGCAGCTGCGCCTTGCCCTGCCGGCTTCGCCGTTCGCTGCGCTCTTCGCGCAGTTTTTTCAATGCTCGCACCCGGCCTTCGTTGCGGGTGCGGCGCGCCTGAATCCCCTTCCGGATCCAAACCTCCTCCTGTGCCAGCTTCTTGTCGAACGCCGCCTGATGACGGGCCTCTTCTTCCAGCTGCTCGGCTTTTCTTCGCAGATAGTCTACATAGTCGCCGGGCCAGGAGACCAGCCGACCGCGGTCCAGATCGACGATGCGGGTGGCCAGCTTCTGGAGGAAAACACGGTCATGGGTAACGAACAAGATGGCACCGGCAAAGCCGAGCAATTGATGTTCCAGCCAGAGGATGGTCTCCAGATCGAGGTGGTTGGTCGGTTCGTCGAGCAGCAGCAGGTCCGGATCGATCACCAGCGCACGCGCCAGCGCCACCCGTCTTTGCCAGCCGCCGGACAACTCGTTCACCGGCCTATCAGCGGGCAGATTCAACCGGGTGATCACGGTTTCGACCTGCTGCCGCAGGTTCCAGCCGTCATGGGCATCGAGCCGGTCATGCAGACGACCCAGTTCTGCAAGGTGCGCTTTCTCCTGCGAGGCGGCAACATCGGCCGACAAACGATGGTAGTCGGCGATCCAGCCGCCGATTTCGCCAAGTCCCTCGGCCACGATGTCGTACACACTGGCTGCCGTCGCCAATGCCGGTGTCTGCTCCAGGGCCGCCAGCTTCAGCCCTGGCTTGCGCCAAACCTCACCGTGGTCCGGCAGAACCTCGCCGGCGATAATTTTCAGCAGCGTCGATTTGCCCTCACCGTTGCGGCCGATCAGTCCGACACGCTCCCCGGCATCTAGCTGAAAGCCGGCCTGATCCAGCAGCGGATGGACGCCGTAGGCGATGGAAACATCGGTCAAGCGAATCAATGGCATGCATTCATCCTCGTGTCAGGTTTGCACCCTGCAAATAACACCGTAGCAAATCCAGAGCGAGGGCGGCCGCCATGATCTGTTTGCGCTGCAGTGGGCCACGGACAACACCCGATTCCCACAACAGGCTGGTTGGAGTCGACAGCGCATGATGCAGACGCACAGCCTTTTCCGGGTCGTTTAGCGCCGCCTGGTCGGAATCGGCACACTGCGCCAGGCCATAGTCACTGGCGGCGCCCGCCCGCACCGAGTGCGCCAGCCGTTTGGCGGCCTCACTCGCGGAGGCGTCGTCTCCTGTATCCGGCAAAGGCAGATCAAACAGCGCCGTCGGCCTCCCGCAATCCTGTAACACGGCGCTTTCGATGAACCATTCCCGGCCGGCACACTGGCTTGCGATCAGGCCGCCGCTCGCTGTTTCGACGACGGCCAACGTTTGGTGCCGTGCGCTCAAGACCCGCCCGATCACCTCCGCCAAGCCGCCGCCGGGACCATCCAGACCGTCGATGCTGAACACTTGGGGCCCGATCGCTTTTGCCGCTTCGCTAACGCAGCGGCGCATGCGCTCCTCTGGAAAATCCGGTGGGAAAAACAGCTTGGTGTGCACCTCCGGCAGCCCCGCCCGGAAACTGACGACGACATCGTTCGGCAGCTCGGTGGCATCGAGCTTCTCCTCGATGCTGGACTCGCCGATGCCCACCGTGCGCAGGGTGACAAGAGCCCAGGGAACGGGGTCGAACCGCGCTTCGAGATCGGGTTTGACATAAGTCTCGAACAGATGACGCATTTCGGACGGAATCCCCGGCACGAAGGCAAAGCGGCAACGCCCGGCCTGCAGCATGAAGCCCGGCGCCGTTCCCCAGTGGTTGTCGAGCCGCTGCGCGCCGCGCGGAAGCCAGGCCTGTTTTCGGTTCACTTCCGGCATCGGGCGGCCCCAGCGCGAAAAACAGCGCTCGATGAGCGCCAGCGCTTCCGGATCCTCCTGCAGCGGGCAATCGAATGCCCGCGCGACCGCTTCGGCGGTCAGGTCGTCCCGAGTCGGTCCCAGCCCGCCGCTGCAGATGCAATAATCGGCCCGCGCGCCGATCTCCCGCAGCAGAGCGACCAACTCCTCCAGACGGTCACCCACGCAGGTATGGCGCGTCACCTCGAACCCCATCTCCACCAGCCGCCGCGATAGCCAGGCGGCATTGGTGTCGACCGTCTGGCCGCTGACCACCTCTTCGCCTTGGGAGAACAGCTCAATTCGGATCATGGTAATAATCGGTCAGGAGGCTTTGCGCGCGAGGGAAAGATTGACTATTCTAGCCGATGTCACAACAAAAATGCGCCAGGAGACTTTTATGAGCAGCGACTTTCGATCCCGCAAACCGATTTTGGTCGACGAACGCTTGATCATGGCTTTGGATCTTCCCACGGTCGAAGAGGCAAAAGTCCTGGTCGAGACGCTGGGCGAGACCGTGCAGTTCTATAAAATCGGGTTGGAACTGTTCATGGCGGGTGACTATTTCGAACTGATCGACTGGTTGAAGAGCCGCGGCAAGAAAATTTTCGTAGATCTGAAGTTTTTCGACGTCCCCGCTACCGTCGGACGCGCCGTGCGAGCACTCAGCCGACGCGGCGTCGAATTCGCCACCGTCCACGGCAACAATGCCATCATGGCGGCAGCGGCCAAAGAGAAAGGCGATCTGAAGATTCTGGCGGTCACCGTGCTCACCAGCCTGGACCGGGGCGATCTCGATGATCTGGGATTCGACTGCGACGTGCGGCAGTTGGTCCTGTCACGGGCACGACGCGCCTTCGCACTGGGCTGCGACGGAGTCATTTCATCGGGGCTCGAAGCCCCGCTGCTGCGGGATGAGCTGGACCGGCGCCTGCTGATCGTCTCGCCCGGCATCCGGCCGGTCGACAACCGCTCCGTCGACGACCAGAAGCGCGTGGTAACCGTACCCGAAGCGTTTCGGAACGGTGCCGACTACATCGTCGTCGGCCGCCCTATTCGCGATGCGGACGATCCGAGAGCGGCGGCACAGGCGATTCAGGAGCAGATTGCGGGGGAGTTTGGCGGCAATGCTGTTGAATTAAGATCGAGTACTCCTTCTCCCTCCGGGAGAAGGTTGGGATGAGGGGGGCCAAATGGCTAAGTTCCTTTGTTTGTTGCCCCCTCACCCAACCCTCTCCCACTGGAGAGGGCTTAAATCAACAGCATTGGTGCGACACGAAGTTGCACGCATATTTATCAAGGAGACCTGAAACAATAGACAGGTCGCGAGATCAGGTGTTCTGCCACCTGTACCCTACCGGGACGTGCGTCGGTGGTAACGCCGGGGTGCGAAGC
>Ga0209633_10004025_pt1 | contig 13375 bp, 13 predicted proteins | sample Cruoilmetagenom1_FD_187290 | JGI IMG/M metagenome (GOLD analysis project Ga0209633, IMG submission 187290) | Oil polluted marine microbial communities from Coal Oil Point, Santa Barbara, California, USA - Sample 1 (SPAdes) (version 2) | ecosystem: Environmental > Aquatic > Marine > Oil seeps ... | reverse complement strand
CGTGACCATACCCATAACCATAACCACCATAACCATGGCGATAATAATTATAAGATTGCGGATAAGGCCGCGGCACAGCACGTACGTCTTCGCGGCACTCTAGCACCGAGCCGCCAAAATCAGCCAGCAAAGCAGGCTGTCCACCCGCCCAAGTAACGCGGTTATAAATACGTGCCTCTTCGGGGTTTGGCGTGGCCGTCGAATAATTAATTAGCACATCCACATAAGCACCACCCGTAATCACCATGCCTTTATCATCCGTAAAAGGCCCTGCTGTACGAAGCCGCGCTTGTCCTGAAACACTACGGCGCGACGATTTAAATGCCTTCACATTTGGCCCTAAAATCTCGGACACTCCCGAAGTGTTATCAACGCGCAGGATTGAATTAGACGCAATATCAATGGGCGAACGGTGAGCAAGGCTCGTGGTACAAGAAGACAAAATCAGCGCGCCGCTAAGCGCCGTAAACAAATAAGCAGAGGTTTTAAAATTTTTCATACACGCAGTATAACACATTTTAACTGAGCCGTACATGAAGAAAACATTAATATTGTGTTCATATAGGCGCCCTGACGATAAACTAAGTATTAGGCCTTAATGGCAGCTCTAGAGCGGTTCAAATTTTGCTGTGAAATGTCTGAGGGCTACAGGCTCGTCTATGATCTTAAAGCCGCGCAATGTATCTTTTTTGGCGGCAAGCTCTTCGAACACTTCGATAATATAGTCAGCGTGCGCTTGCGTGTAAACGCGGCGCGGCATGGCAAGACGCACAAGGTCAAGCGTAGCTGGTATTTCTGTACCATCTGGCTGGCGGCCAAACATTACAGTGCCAATTTCGCACGAGCGAATACCGCCCTCTTCATAAAGGGCGCAGGCCACGGCTTGCCCAGGATATTCAAGCGGCGGAATGTGAGGGAGCCACGCCCGCGCGTCGATAAAGACCGCATGTCCGCCCGCAGGCTGGACCACGGGGATACCAAGCGCAGACAGACGCTCGACAATATATTCATTGGTGCGCACACGGTAGCGCAAATAATCTTCGTCAATCACTTCGGTAAGCCCTTGCGCGATTGCATCAAGGTCACGCCCCGCCAGACCGCCATATGTTGGAAAACCTTCGGTCATGATAAGCCGCATACGGGCCTGATCTGCAAGCACGTCATCATTGAGCGCCAACCAGCCGCCGATATTGACGATAGCGTCTTTTTTGGCCGACATAGTCATACCGTCAGCATGCTTAAACATATCGCGAACAATGTCTTTGATAGAGCGCGCGCCCTGCCCTTCTTCACGCCGCTTAATGAAATAAGCATTTTCGGCAAAGCGGCATCCGTCTATTATAAAGGGTTTGCCAAAATCATGGGCAATTTTAGCGGCGGCTTCAATATTAGCCAGCGACACGGGCTGCCCGCCACCTGCATTATTCGTTACAGTAATCATCACGCACGGGACATTAGCAGCGTTTTCTTCCATAAAGGCCTGTAATTTCTCAAGGTCGATATTGCCTTTAAACGGCGATAGATCCGATGGCGTCAAACCTTGCGCACACAGTAAATCAACGGCGCGCGCGCCCGTAGTTTCGATATTGCCGCGCGTCGTGTCAAAATGGGTGTTGTTGGGGATCATCTTACCATCGCCGCCCAAAACTGAGAATAATATCGCTTCAGCGGCGCGGCCTTGATGGGTCGGAATGATATGCTTAAACGGCATCAAATCCTGCACGGCGGCCTCGAAACGATCGAATGACGGCGAGCCCGCATAACTCTCGTCCCCGTTCATCATAGCCCCCCATTGAGCGGCGCTCATGGCCGACGTACCAGAGTCGGTCAAAAGATCGATGATGACGTCCTTGGACTTAAGCTTGAACAGATTATAGCCTGCGGCTTTGAGAAATGTTTCGCGCTCTGGACGCGTTGTCATGTGGATCGGCTCTACCGATTTGATGCGAAATGGTTCGATAATGGTTTTCATGGTGCAAAACTCCTGAGCGGTTAATAACGCTGCGGTTGCCCCTCATCAGGAAAGACCGCGCTCAACGTTTTGTTACGGCTATCTACCAAATATTTGGGAAGCTAGCAACACATAAGGCGTTGAGTTTGCCATAGGTATCCGCCTAAGCAAAGCTTCAGTGGAGCCAAGTCGGATACGGTGGCCGAAATTAAACGAACATATATTGAACGAGCAGACAAAGGGCGCGGAATTTAGAATCCCGCAGCGCCCTCTGAGAGGATTAGGTTTTAGGGCTAAACTAGCTTAAAATCAGCCTCAAATGAGCGTTTTAGCCTTCTAAGTCACAGTCGCTTGCACTTACGTTACACCACAGGATGTGACGATGAAGGTCAAACTAACGAATAGCATAATTGAAAAAGCGAAACCAAAACAAAAACCGTATGAACTTAGAGATACGAAAATACTAGGATTGATAGTGCGAGTCCAACCAACTGGGCGAAAGACATATTATTGCGAGTACAAACGAGGTTCGAGGGTAAAGTTGGGTGTATTCCCATCGCTTTGTGCCAAACAAGCTCACATCAAAGCGTTAAAGGTGTTTTCGGACTTCCATTCTGGCATTGACCCAAGAAAACCCAAGCAAAAAAGCATTACCGTCAAAAGGTTCGGGAAGTTCTTAGAACTACACTATTTTCCATGGGTAGATGCTAACCACAAGAACCCAACTGACACTAAGAACCGATTGAACGCCGAGTGTGGGTATTTTTTGAGTTTTCGTTTTTCTGATATTACGCCACATATCGTGGACAAATGGCGTTTGCAGAAAATAGCCAATGGGAATTCGCCTCACACCGCTAACAAATGCTTTGCTTACCTAAGAGCTGCCCTATCCAAAGCCGACGAGTGGGACGTTCACTCCCCTAATCCCATCGCCAAAATGAAGAAAGTAAGGGCAGATAAATCTTTGCGAATTCGGTACTTAACTTCAAACGAGGAAACACGGTTGAGGCTTAGCTTAGATGAACGAGATAGCAAACTTCCCTTCGCAAATCCGAATTGCCACCCATTCAAAGGCCATTTGATGCCAATGGTTCTAATATCCCTGAATACTGGAATGAGGCGAGGCGAGCTTTTTTCACTGAAATGGGAGCATGTAAATTTTGACTTGAAGCAAGTATCAATCACAGCAGGGAATGCAAAATCACGTAAGGTCAGGCATATTCCTTTGAACCGTGAAGCGTTGGGAGCTTTTCAAAAGCTATATGGCACTGGACTTGCTCCAGATATGTATGTCTTTCGTAAAAAGGGAAACAAGCCATTTAAAGACGTGAAAAATAGCTGGGCTAGGTTACTCTTAGAAGCCGATGTCTCAAACTTTCGTTGGCACGACATGCGCCACCATTTTGCGTCTAAACTTGCCATGGCAGGAGTTGATTTGAATACCATTAGAGAACTATTGGGACATAGCTCTTATGAAATGACTTTGCGTTATGCTCATTTGTCAGCACGGCATAAGGCCGATGCGGTGGCTTTGTTGATGTAAAAAGTTGCACAAATTTTCATCGACGAAGAAAGTTCTTGATTTGAAATAGTATTTGGCTAAATTCAACTTACTGGACTAAACGCTTCTAGCTCTATTCCATACATAAGAAAAAAATAAAAAATACGCGCTCACAGAAACTCACAAAATCAAAGAAATTCTGACAGCCTTTCATAAGGCTTTAGGAAATGAACCACCGACTCGAAAGCTAGCATCGCTTTCCATGACTGGTGATTAGGTGGAAGGTTATCCAACTACCTGAAGGATGAATGCGCTCTTGCCAGAGCATAACTAGGCATTAGCAGGAGGACTCAATATGAGCCTTCAATTTTTGAACAAATTGAACACAGGAAAAGATACTGGTTATACGAACACTTGGACGTTACCAGACAAAGAAACGACTTGGTATAAGCGCAATCAGCGCCAAAGCCAGTATGAAAAAGCAACAGCCCAAACGGGCAAGAATGTTTTCTTTAGTATCAACCCGACCAAAACACCAAAATCTTCATCGCAAAGAGCGACGAATAAAGAAGTTAGCGAACTATCCGCTATATTTTTAGACTTGGATGGTCGGAATGATAAGAAGCCAAACAACCCCGAAACGACTCAAGAGCTAATTGATTTGCTTGATGGCACTATGCTCCCACCGCCGAACTACATTGTTGCGACAGGAGGCGGCATTCACGCATACTATATTGTAGAAGGCGGCTACCCTATAACGGATGACGAAAGTCGACAAAATGCCGAAGCTTTGACAAAGGGTTTTACAAGCGTAATTCAGTCGGAAGGTAAGAAGCGCGGCTATAGTTTTGATAGCTGTCAAGACCTTGCCCGTGTCGGTCGGATGCCCGGCTCTTACAATAATAAAGGCGATACTCCTAAGCTTGTTGAAATTGTCAGACAATCTGACGAGACATATAGCTTTCAAGAGCTATGCGAGTTCATTCCAAAGCCAGAGGTAAAGACGTTAAAAGCGCGTCAGAACTTCAAAGCCAAAAAGAACGAAAAGCCTTCAGACGGTCTCGCTAAATTTGACCCCATCTATGAGGGCTGTCCATTCGTTAAAAACAGCATTGATAATTCCAAAACACTGGAAGAACCAATTTGGTATCATACGTTGACGATTGCCAGTCGCTGCGAAGATGGTAGGGCAGTTTGCCACCAAATATCAGAAGGCTATGCCGATTACGATTTTGACGAAACCGAACGTAAAATCACCCACGCCTTGTCCGAGTCTTCGGGGCCAACGACATGTAAATATATTGCAGACACTTTAGCTTTTTCAGGCTGTAAATCTTGCCCTATTAGACAAACAGGCAAATTAACCTCTCCTATCGGATTGGGTTTCATTCAATCTGAACTGGCGAAAGTTGTCAGTAAGTATGTCTATTGTTTGACCACAAACCAATATTTTGAAGTGGGGGCATAATTATGACTGCACTATCAGAAAAAAGTTTTGCTGTGAAACATATGAGTTTTGCTTTCGCGAAGCCCGCTTCTCAAGCCAACTTGTGCCAGTATTTTTGTAAAGTCAGGGGTACTACCTATCTAGCTGGAATGCCGAGGTTTATCCATCAAGGCGATGATATTTATCTGAACCTTTGGAAGGGTAGCGATGTAACTCCTGTAAAAGGCGATTGGTCAACCATCGCGAAACACTTCGAACACATCATTGTTGACGCTGAACATCGTGGGCATTGGTATAACTATCTCGCTTGCAAGTTCCAGCGTCCGCACTTGAAACTGAAACACGTTCTTTTGTTAACGGGCGGACAAGGCATAGGGAAGTCGTTCTTTGGTAGCCTATTCAAGTTCATGCTCGGCTCTCAGAATGTGGGCATCGCAGAGACAAGCCACCTTCGGAGCGAGTTCAACTCTGTGTTCGTGAACAAGGAACTCATCATCATTGAAGAACTTATGGCGGCAAAGCATCTGGAAACTGAGAACATGATGAAGCCCCTTATCAGTGAGGCAACTATCATGTGTAACGAGAAGTGTATTCCACGGTTTGAGGCGAAAACCCCGCTAGCGTTTCTGGCATTCAGCAACTTTAAAAAATGTATCAATCTGAGTGAAGACGACCGCCGATGGCATGTCGTGCATTCAGAGGCCGCCAAGCAGTCGCCTAAATACTACGATTCGCTCTTTGCCGCGATTGAGACTGAAGGCCCAGCGTTCATGTATTACCTAACGCATGAGCATGATTTGAGTAGCTTTAACCCCAACGCTGCGCCTCCTATGACGGATGCTAAGGAAAATCTTATACATCGAAGCTTCACGCCTATTCGGGCTGCGCTTACTGATTTGATTGAGTCGGGATTGCACCCGTTTCACAAAGACATTGTGAGCAGTGCTGAAGTTGATTTGCACCTTTCTATGTGTCCAAATGTGAGTGCGCGTTCGCGTGAGACGCGGAATGTTACAGATACCCTCAAGCAAATGGGAAAGTCCTCGCTAGGACAACGCATGGCGAAGGGCGTTAGGCATTCGCTATGGATTATCAGAAATCAGGAAAAATGGTCTCAGGCAGAGTCTGAGGCCATCAGAGAAGAGTTTAACAGGTAAACTCAAGCACCCGTTCGTGTAGACTTACCACGCGGGCGGGAACGCTTGCTACTACTATACTAAACTCAAACCAAGAAGTGGATAAAAATGGAGAAACATTATGAAAACCACACAACGCAAAAATACCGAGACTGGCATTCTAAACAGTCTAGCAGGTAAGGACTTCCTAACTCGATTGGAAGAATTATACGAGATTGCCAACCCGTTCCCGTGGCAGGTAATTACACGGCGACAGCTTACCAGCGCGATTGGTATCCATACGCAAACTATGGCCAATTGGGATATAAGAGGCAAAGGCCCAAAACCTACACCAAAAGGAACATGGAAGCAGAACAAGTGCTACTACCCCATCGCCAATGTAATTGCTTGGCTAGACCAAAAGCCTATTTGGGAAATTTACCAAGGGTGGTTAGAGACTGAGTGCCCAACTCAAGATGTTGCGTCACAGTCACAGTGTCACTCGCTGATTGAGCAACTCATTCAAACTAGGGCTTACAAACAGCCCCAGTGGAAGCAAAAGCTCAGGTTCAAAATTCCGAACTTCTCTTTCGAGACAGGAGTGTTCCTATGAGTAGAGCAAAAATGACGTTCAAAAATTACATAATAAAACGAAATATTACCGACACTCTTCAAGGTGATTTCATTCGTGATGTGCAATCAGATATTAGTTTTCCCGATAATATTGAAACATTTCGTCAGTTAAATGCTTACCTTGATAAACGCAATGCTGACAGTAAGGTGTTTCCAGCTGCAAAAAAGATATGGCAGCAATATCTACGGATATAAACATTGGCACTGTTACGCAGTTCTTTGTGTTGCTAACAAGATAAAGTGTAACCTTTCCTATGGATTTGATGCATTATGTCTATTAGCCATCGCTTAAAAGGTTATCGGCGCTGGTTTCTAATATGGAGGCCAGCGCTCTTAACTCATAATCTTTTACACCTCGAAATTTTCTTTCAATTTCTGAAATGTCGCTCTGGTCAAATGTAAATCCAAAATCAACATTGAGGGCTTCTGCCAGATCAATTTGCGCCATGCCAAGTTTCTTGCGTAGTTCCCTGATTTTGAGACCACAGATGTTTCCCTTAGTAATTGCTCGCTTCATTGACATGGAATCAAGCATGGATTAAAGACGATATTCGTGTAGGCGATTATCGACTAGTTTGGAGTTTTATATGAGAACCGTATCCCTTTTATTTTGTTTGGTGTTTTTCGCCACTGAAACTCTCGCTCAAGAATGCCCTATAAACGAAGGAGAAGTAGTACAAATAGTATCAGCACCCATTTTGTGGAAATCAGTTAGGCAAAACAATATTTTGAAAGGCGAGTATGAAACAACCGCCGATTTTGAAATGCGAGTACAAAATAATAGGAGCGCAAGCAACATACCATTTATAGTACAAGCCGAACTAGATAAATCAAAAATACAATACAACGCAGACAAGGGCTGGTTTGAAATTGACTCCTATGCTTGGCATGTGCCTTATGCCTTTTGGAATGAGGCTCTTGCAGAAGGTAAAAAATATGCCCTTGAATTTGGTAAATATGGCCCCTACGATAATATTGGTATTAAGCTAAAGTATGCGAGAATGTTTGGAGATACCCATGATGCAAAAAATGTGTACGGCTCTGATGTAACGGTACTCGATGTAACCACAAAAACATACCTTATCTTTGATCGTCGTGGGACTGCTAAGTGGCGAGGGGAAATAGATTGGGCTGGAGATACAGGAAACGACCCTGCAGGTATAGGTAAGAGAATCAAACTAGAAATACCAATACAGAAAGCAAAAAATATAAAAGACACTATTAATATTGGTATAGTTATTCAGCCAAAGGGAATTAAAAAAATAAAAAGCTCGTCCAAAATTGAAGCGACACTCTTGGAACCATATAACATCGAAGCTACATACAATGTAGTAGTCGCAGATATTTTATGTGCTGTTATCGTTGATATTGATTCCAAAGTGCTAAAAACTGTGAGCATTCAATACAGGTAATATGAAATAGTACATTTTTTTCAAACTGTCACAGTACCTATTTTGGACAGTTCAGCGCTTTTGCAGTCCCAGTCACAGAAAAAGTGTGGTACCCTTCCCGTTGTGAAAGAGCGTGAGAGTGAAGCTGTGACTTCAATACGAAATGCTTTAAGGTGGTGTTTCGCACTTAATCTGCACTTAAATATATCACGCAAAATTGCCGTATTTTCTTGAAATAAGCACCGAGTCTGCTAAGTTACTGATAACATTAACAAACGTAAGAACGCAAACAATTGGTACGGGTGGCCGGAATCGAACCGGCACTTCCTAGGGAAACGGGATTTTGAATCCCGCGCGTCTACCAGTTCCGCCACACCCGCATCGAAGATTTTAAGTATATATAGCAGTCTTTTTCAATTGGCTATACTTGATTTCATCAATCATGTATTTTTTCGTTTTGCCGCCTTTTTGTTACTGGAAACGGCTTACGTCGCCTGACATTTACTTGCGTCGCGTTGATAAGTGTTTTGATATGTGAAGCGTAATATTTTTCTATCATCTCAACAGACGTTCGGCAGTTTTTGGCAATTTGATAAATATCTGCACCCTCCATAAGCCTTAGACAGATATAGGTATGACGGAGGCTATAGGCCGTGCGGATTTGGCCTTCGCGATCTACCTTCAAATTTTCCTCTTTCAATATCCTATTGAACAAAGCCCGATGTAAGGACGGGAAAATGTTGTCGATAGATTGAGGTTTGTGTCGTTCGACCAAACGCTCGAATGTATGCACAGCGTTCGCTGTGCTCTTACAATAACCGACTCCCCGCTTGCCCCGGACTTCAATCTCCAGAATTGTTTCCCCGCTATCAAGGTCATCTACAATCATAATGTCTCTATATTCAAGGCGAAGGATTTCGTCGGGTCTCAACCCTGTATTTGCCATGAAAAGAATAAGGTCGTGCAGTTGCTCGGCATTTTTCTTATGTCGACGGTTTACCGCCTTCCCAATATTGTTACGAGTGGCCGTATAGAGTTGTTTATATTCCTCTTGTGAAAACCATGCCCGCCGGACGATTTTACCCGACGTTTTATATGGCATAGAAAGGTCAGGCAGGTGGCTCAACCATCCGTGACGAGCAGCAGTTTTCAAAACCTGCCTTAGCGCAACGATCTCTTGATGCATTGTACTCCGTGCCGGAGGTTTATGAATATGTTCGCCGGAATTATGATGGCGGGGCTTAGAATAGCCTTGTCGATGGATGCGGTATTCCTGAACGAGTCCAGGTGTAATTTGCGACAAACCCTTATGGCCCAAGAATGGAATGATATAATTGTCCAGCCGTGCCATCATGCCCTCAACATATTCCGTGTTACGTTCGCCTTGGGTGATAATCGTATATTCTCGTTTGAATTGCTCGGCGGCAAAGGCAAAAGTCTTTTCTGTCAAAAGTTCTCCGTGTCGGGATCTGGCTCTAAGGTCGAGATACCAGCCCTCCGCAAAATCCTTGGCCTTGCTAATATCTGATTCTTTGGTGGACTTTCGCCAATTGCGGCCATCCATATAAGTCGCGCATTGCCAGTAGTTTGAACGGTCGCGTTTATACAGATTTACCTCGCCGCCCATGATGGTGTGTTTGCTACCATATCGCCCATAATCCTCCATAAACGGCGGCATAACGCTAGAAAATCGAAAGTGCGTAACAGGTGTGAAACACACTATTTTTCTACACGGCTATGCCATATATCTGTTTTTATTATAGATTTTTATGATTTTTGTAAAGGATTTTGGTTTTGAATCCCGCGCGTCTACCAATTCCGCCACACCCGCACATTTGTCCACATTTTAGTTGAGGACTTTGGTAAGGCGCGCACCATAGCGCCACAATAACGCTCGTCAACATAGTTTTTGCACAATTACTTTTATAATAACGATGATAGCAATGGGTTCTTAAGCATTTACCGCTCTAAGGTAGGCATGATTTTTAAATTTGCATTCATAGAGCGTTGGTATGAGCGCACCAAGGACCTCGCGCGCCATAAGCAGGCTGAAAAAGCGCTGGGGCTCGTGTCCTTTTCCGAAAGTATTATCTTCCCTATCCCCACATCGGTGATGCTCATCGCCATGGTACAAGCAGACCGCTCCAAAGCTTGGCGCTACGCGAGTATTGCCGCCATCGCTTCCGTACTCGGCGCAGTGTTTGGCTATCTGTTGGGATGGTTTGCATTTGATACAATTATGAAGCCGCTGCTGGAGAGCATTGGCAAAGCAGACGCCATGGCTAAGTTCGAAACCATGGTGCAAAAACACCAAGCACTTGCTGTGTTTGGCGCGGGACTTACCCCCTTCCCTTTTAAAGTCATTACGATTATGGGCGGTATGCTGCACTTGAATTTTTTGATTTTCATCCTCGCCTCTATTGTCTCTCGGTTTGCCCAATTTTTTATAGTCGCTGCAATGGTTTGGAAATTTGGCGACCAAGCAGAAGCACTTATCAAGAAGCATTTTGCGGTTTTCACAATTGGGTTTTTCGCCTTAGTGGTCGGGGCATGGGCCCTATGGCATTACGTGCTTTCTGGATCAGTAGCCGGATAAAGCTATTGTTTTTTCAAAGCCAAACCGGCCAAACATTTGCGCGCGGGCCGCATCATTTTTTCCGCCAATAAGCAAGGCTGTCTGCGGCATTGCTGGTGCGCCGTTTTGTTGTATATTGGTTAGCACAGACTTAGTACGCCGCGCGATGGCGGCCCCAGAGTCTATCCAGTTTATACCGCGGGGGGCGGCGGCCATTAATTCATCTAGCAAGAGCGGAAAGTGAGTGCAGGCCAGAACGACCGTATCAATTTCATCCCCGCGCTTAGCGGCAAACATAGGCGCGATCTCAGCGCGCATATGGACCTTCGAGACAGGGCGTCCCGCCAGCTTATCCTCTGCCAGTGCCACCAAAATTTCAGAGCCGCGTAGGATGACATGGCAATCCCGCGCATGTGCTTTAATAAGCTCATCAACATATTTGCGCTGTACTGTGCCAGGCGTGCCAAGCACTGCGATGGTTTTTGTGACGCTTTGCAGGGCGGCAGGTTTTACGGCAGGTACAACGCCAATCACAGGAATATCCAACACCTCACGAATTTCCCTTAGCGCCGTGGTCGAGGCCGTATTACAGGCTAGTACCACGCAATCTGGTTTCACAGCTAGGACTAGGGTTTGTAACAGCCCTGGCAAGCGCGTTTTTAGCTGTGCCTCTGTTTTTGCGCCATAAGGGCGAAACTCATCATCAGCAACATATGTTAAATATAAATCAGGCATGAGCGCGCGCAGTTCAGCCGCGACGCTAAGGCCGCCAACGCCAGAATCAAAGACTAGAGCATGGGTCATAAATGGGCTTTCATAATTCCCTTTAAAAACCAAATATGTTTATTTTGTGTAAGGAAATGTCAGGCGTGTGACTCCGCCGTCTTAGACAATATAATGCGCCCTTAGCGCGTCCAGCTCTTGCAGATTCAGGCCAAGAGTATCGTGCCAATATGTCTCCATATCACCCACCGCCTCTAGTGAATATTGTAAATATTCGGACTCTACGGTGAGAAATGGTCGCAATGATTCAGGGGTATAGGTACGCCCATACCGCGCTTCGAGCTTTGTGGCAATCATGCCTAAAAACAGCTCTAACTCTACGGCTTGCTGCGTACGCATATAATCTTCCATTACATCATCCGCGCTTGCGCCTAGTGCCATTAGCAAAAACGCCGCAAAACATCCTGTCCTGTCTTTTCCAGCCGCACAATGCACGTACAATACGTCTTCGCCTTTCGAAAGACGGCGAAAACTTTGCGATAACAGAGACACAAATCCAGGGCGGTGCGGGCGCTCTTTATAGGTGCCCGTCATATACCGCGCGCCGTCCGCAGCTGTGTGTAGCTCTTGCAACACAAATTGCTCATGCGGAGCAAGAACATTATCGCCGTCCAGATCATGCTCGCTTGGCATGACCAATATCTCGGGATTGAAAACGTCACAAAGTTCAGTCTTTTGCCGCGCGCGTTCCGAGCGGTAACGCATATCGACCAAAAGAGAGACACCCCATTTTGAGAATGTATCACGATCCCGCCCAGACATCGTGCTGAGCTGCGCGCCTCGGTATAATTTTCCGCGCGCGATACGTCCGCCGCTAACACCCTGCCCGCCGAAATCGCGGACATTTAAAACACTATCTAGTTTTACGATTTTGCTCATGTTGAGCAGTCCAATATTTTAGGGTTTCACTGTGCCGTTTTCAGTTTTTTGAGGTAGTGACTTATCAAACATGCCCCACACGCCTTCATCGCCATGCCAATCACCTTTAGACGCACCTTTGGAATATTCTGTTGAGCGCGCTTCAAAAAAGTTCGCATGTTCAACACCATTGAGGATTTCCGTGAGCCATGGCAATGGATGTTTTTCAACGCCGTAAACAGGCGGTAGATCAAGCTGCCCGAGGCGCCAGTCCGCGATATAGCGGATATAAGTTTTAATATCTTCCGCCGTCATGCCTTCAACGGGACCCATTTCAAACGCCAGATCAATAAATTTATCTTCATGGCTCACCACGGTTTTACAGCAATCAATAATGTCGTCTTTGACGGATTGGGTCACGCAACCTGTTTCCTTAGCAAAGGCGTGAAACAGCTTAATCATACCTTCACAGTGTAGACTTTCATCACGGATCGACCACGTTACGATTTGCCCCATGCCTTTCATTTTATTTAGGCGCGGGAAATTCATCAGCATGGCAAAGCTAGCAAATAATTGCAGGCCTTCGGTAAATCCACCAAACATCGCGATAGAGCGTGCAATGTCTTCATTACTATCAGTACCAAATTCTTGCATATAGTTATGCTTTGCCGCCATGGATTCGTATTCCATAAACGCTGAGAATTCTGATTCTGGCATACCAACGGTTTCAATTAATAGCGCATAGGCAGCAATGTGAATGGTTTCCATATTAGAAAATGCCGCGAGCATCATCTTTAGCTCAGTGGGTTTAAAAATACGGGCATAATGCTCCATATAATTATCGTTCACTTCAATATCGCCTTGGGTGAAAAAGCGGAATATCTGCGTCAGCAAATTACGTTCAGAATCAGTTAGGTTCCCTGCCCAATCTTTGCAATCTTCACCTAGCGGAACTTCTTCGGGCATCCAGTGTACTTGTTGTTGCTTTTGCCAAAAATCGAAAGCCCATGGGTAGCGAAATGGTTTATAGCCCAATGACGGTGTTAGCAGGCCTGGTTTTTTGGTTCCTGTGATGATTGTGCTTGCCATTGTTGTCCTCATTTCGTGCTTGGCAGGTGTAG
>Ga0209633_10004023_pt1 | contig 13378 bp, 14 predicted proteins | sample Cruoilmetagenom1_FD_187290 | JGI IMG/M metagenome (GOLD analysis project Ga0209633, IMG submission 187290) | Oil polluted marine microbial communities from Coal Oil Point, Santa Barbara, California, USA - Sample 1 (SPAdes) (version 2) | ecosystem: Environmental > Aquatic > Marine > Oil seeps ... | reverse complement strand
CCCGGCCGGAGCCGGACACAGGACCCGTCATTGAGCCACAGCCGGCCCCGCTTGGGTTGCTTCGATGGGACCTTCAGCCCCTCGCGTCGTGCTAGCGCTGGTGCTCACTTCCGCTCCGATCGAACCGGACCGCAGGCGCGAGGAGGCGCTGCGCCTGGGTCCCGAATGCGGCCGTTGCCTGTCGACCTGTCCGGCCGATGCGGTCGGTCACTGGGCGCGCGACTGGGCCGCCTGCAACAAATTCCGCGAGCTCAATGGCTTCCACCGCCTCGCAGGATTGCTGACTGACATCGTGCGAGAGAGCGAACCCGAGGAGCAGATCAAGCTGATCCACAGTCCGGCCGGCTCGGAGATGTTCGATGCGATGCTTCACCGCGTCGGCATCGTCAGCGGTTGTCGGCGCTGCGTCGACGTCTGCCCGGTCGGCGCCGACTACGAAGCATCGCTAAAGGGGCATCTCGACGAGATCCCGGAGGACATGCCGCAGAAGGCCGGGCGGCTGGCCGAAATGGCGCAGCTTGAGGGCGCAGGCAAGTCTCCAGCAGCGCTTGAAAAGCACCGGCGATGGATCGGCAAATTGGCCAGCGAGACCGGCGCCTGACGGCCGGAGGGGCGGAAATAGCAACGAAAACAATGACATCCACCGCGGCGAAGCTCAACGAACCGCAGCCCCTCACGCTCGACAACCAGCCGACGGCAGAGACCTATCCCGGGGAGCTGCACGACCCGCGCGACGAGGCATGCGGATCTACTACCGGGCTTGGCGTCGGCTCGCGGGGTCGCCGTTCCGCCGCCTGGCGCTGTGGCTCGACATCAAGCTCGGCTTCGGCGCCCGCAAGGAGCCAAACTGGTGGTGGCGCGGGGCGAAGGACGGCTGAGCGCATGGTTGGGACCATTCATTGCGTAGGCGCCCTGAACCGGCGAAACTGGCCATTCGGGACGACGGCGGCTACGGACTGCGAATGAGGATCGGATGGCTAATCGATCAACGACACCGGTTGACGCGGAGATTCCCGCCGGACTGAACACAATCGTCGACGTGCTCGAGCGCGCCGCCGACCGGCACGGCAACGTCCCCGCGATCATCTGCGGCGACAAGCAGATCAGCTACCGCGAATACCGCCACGGGGCCGCCAACCTCGCCCACGACCTGCGGGCACTGGGCGCCAAGGAACAGCGCGTCGTTCTGCTGATGGCCAACTCGATCGAGATGTCGATGGCGATCTACTCGGTCTGGGGCGCCGGCGGCGCGATCGTGATGCTGAACCCGCTCTACACCGAGCGCGAGCTGGTGCCGCTGATCTCCGATGCCGCGCCCGCGATCGTGCTCTGCGATGCGGCGGCCCTCGGCAAGTTCGCGCCGATCGCCGAGGCGGCTGGCGTGAAGACGGTTGTGGCGCTCGGCCCCGACGGCATTTCCTACACCGATTGGCTCGCCCGCGACGAGCAGCCATTTCCCGAGCCGCGTCCGGAACGCGGCAATCAGGCCTCGCTGCAATATACCGGTGGCACCACGGGCCTGCCCAAGGGCGCCGAGCACGATCACCTGGAGATCCTGCACACAGTGCGTCTTTGTGATTGGGCCTGGCCGACGCAGGCGGGCAAGGACCGCTGGTGCGACGTCGCCCCGCAGTTCCACATCTGGGGGCTGTGCATGACCTCGCTGACGCCGGTCTATGCCGGCGCCACGCTGGTGCTGATGCAGCGCTACGAGCCCGGCGAAGTCCTTGCGGCCTTTCAGACCCACAAGGTCACGGTCTTCGCCGGCGGGCCGTCGGCGATCTTCCACGGCTTGATGGGGCACCCGGACTTCAAGTCCACAGACTTCTCCAGCCTGCGCTTGTGCGCCGGCGGCGGCTCGCCCTTCGCCATGGAGACGATCAACGCCTGGGAGGCGGCGACCGGCACCGTGATCCACGAAGGCTACGGCATGTCCGAGGGCGCGCCGATCTCGCTCAACCCCTCGGAGGGCGACCGGAACAAGGTGATGACCTGCGGGCCGGTCGGGCCGGGGGTCGAGGCCAGCGTGGTCGATGTTGAGACCGGCACCAAGGTGCTGGCCGCCGGCGAGGACGGCGAGCTGCGGATCCGCGGGCCGCAGATGATGCAGCGCTACTGGAACCGGCCGGAAGAAACTGCCAACACCGTGCGCGACGGCTGGATCCATACCGGCGATATCGGGCATCTCGACGAAGACGGCTACATCGTCATCGTCGACCGCAAGAAGGACATGGCGATCGTCAACGGCTTCAACGTCTTCCCGCGCGAAATCGACGAAGTCCTGTTCGCGCATCCGGATATTTTGGAAGCGGCGGCGATCGGCGTGCCCGACGCCAAGGCAGGGGAGACGATCCATGCTTACGTGGTGCCCCTGGCGGGGGCGGAGCTGTCGGCGGAAACCGTGATCGAGCACTGCGCCGGCCAGCTCGCCAAGTACAAGGTACCGTCGAGCGTGCTTGTAGTGAAGGCTCTGCCGAAGACGGGGGCCGCGAAGGTCGACAAGATCAAGCTGCGCGCGTTGAGCAGCAACGCCTCGTCGATCCGTTGAATTCGAGCCACTTTTCCTTTCGTCCGGTCAGGTGAGTGGAAATCGATGAACAACTTCGACCTGGTTCAGAACCCAGCGGCGATGCCGGGGCGGATCAATGTGCTTGCCTTCGCGATGGGCCTCGCCCTCCTGATCAATTACCGCCTGCGGTTCGGGGCCGCCGCGGTGTTGTGTCCGGCTAAGCGGAGAACACCGTCATGACCAGGCCGACGCTTGAGTTCTGGTACGAGTTCGGCAGCACTTATACCTATCTTTCGGTGATGCGGATCGAGGCCTTGGCCGAAGCGGCTGGCGTGCCGCTCGCCTGGAAGCCATTTCTGCTGATGCCCGTTCTGGATCATCTGGGCGTCGGCAATCCGTTCACAACCAACACCGCAAAGGGCGCTTACATGTGGGCCGATCTGATGCGCCGGGCCGAGGCGCTCGACATTCCGATCGAGCGCCCGTCGGTCTATCCGCCGAACTCGCTGGTGACCGCCCGCGTCGCCCGGCTCGGCCTCGACGAGGGTTGGGGCGTGGCCTTCACCAAGGAAGCGTTCCGCCGGCACTGGATGAATGGCGTGATCATCGGCACTGACGAGAACACCCAATCGAGCCTCATTGCCGCCGGTCAGGATCCCGAGCCGACGCTTGCCCGGGCACTGGCCGAAGCCAACAAGGAGGCGCTTCGCGCGCAGACCGCGCAGGCGATCGAGCTCGGCCTGTTCGGCGCTCCGAGCTTTGTGGTCGACGGTGAGATTTTCTGGGGCGACGACCGGCTGGAGGAGGCGCTACAGCGTGCGGCGGGCCGGCGCTGATTTCTCTGACTGCCTGACCAGACAGTGCAAGGCCGCCGCTGGAGCCGATTCCACGAATGTTGAAAACGCTCTCGTGTGATGGTTCCGAAGTTCGTCGCATCAATGTGACGAATTTCCGGGGCAGGACACTAGGCGTTCAGCCCCAAATAGGCAGCGGTCAGGCTGGGATCGTCCCGCGCTTCGTCTGAGGTGCCACGCCAGACCGCACGGCCGGATTCCAGAACGCAGACGTCGTCGGCGATCTCAAATGCGCGCTGCGTGCTCTGCTCCACCAGAAGGATGGTCATGCCGTCTTGCTTTAGCGCCGCGATGGCCCGGTAACAGGCATCGACCATGGCCGGCATCAGTCCCAGAGAAACCTCGTCAATCATCAAGAATCGCGGCTGCGCCATGAGCGCCCGGCCGATGGCGAGCATCTGCTGTTCACCGCCCGACAAGGATCCGGCCAGTTGGGTCATCCGCTCGCCAAGGCGCGGGAACAAGCTCAACACGCGCTCAACATTCTGCGCCTCGGAGCGCCGGTCGTGGATCATCCCGCCGACGGTCAAATTCTCCCGTACCGTCAGATCCGGAAACAGCTCACGCCCCTCGGGCGCGATCGCAATCCCCAGATGAACGCGGCGCCGGGCGGGCAGGGCGGAGATATCGTCGCCATCAAGCGTGATCGATCCGCCTTGCAGGGCGACGTGACCGGCAACGGCGTTGATGGTGGAGGATTTGCCCGCGCCGTTGGCGCCGATCAGCGCAAATACGCTTCCTTGTCGTACCGTGAGCGACAAATCACTCACCGCGCGGAAGGCGCCATACCCGCAGCTCATTTTCTCAAGCTGCAACACCGGCGTCTCCTGTCGCAGCCCCGAGATAGGCCGCCCGCACCACCGGGTCGGCCATCACTTGCTCGGCCGGACCGTCGCCGATCTTTCTGCCATTGTCGAGCACCACAAGATGAGGACAGACGCGCATGACCTCGCGCAGATTATGTTCGATCAGGACGATCGTAAGACCACCCTGCAGAAGGTTCTTGATCGTCTCTGCCAGGGTCTCCGCTTCGCTGGTATTGAGCCCCGCCAACGGTTCATCCAGAAGCAGTACCTTGGGGCCCAACGCCAGAGCGCGGGCAACCTCAAGCCGCTTCAACACGCCAAGCGGCACCGAGCCGGTATCCGCGTCGGCGTGCTCGGCAATACCGACCATCTCCAGCAATTCCTTGGCGCGAGCCTGCTCCTTGGCGTGCGAGAAGGTGACAAGCGCGCGCAACGGATTGTCGGTCTTCTGATGTCCGGCGGCGAAGGCGACATTTTCGATGACCGACATTTCGCGAAACGGCCGAACGAGCTGTTGGGACAGGGCGAGGCCCCGGCGCATGCGCTGATGGATAGGCAATCCCGACAGGCGCTGCCCGTCCAGTTCAATGACACCTGAATTCGGCCGCACAATGCCGGTGATCGACCGCATGACCGTGGTCTTGCCCGCACCGTTGGGGCCGATCAGTCCCAGCAACTGGCCCGGCGCGACATCGAATGAAACGCCGTCAACGGCCGTGACGCCGCCAAAGACGACCCGAAGATCCCGAACACTGAGAATGGGGCTCATTGGGCCGTCCCCGCCCGGCGTGTGAGGAGCAGTCGGGCGCGTTGCGCCAGGCCGGCCAAGCCATAAGGCGCAAACCGCATCATCAGGAACAACAGCCCGCCATAGAACAGCAGCTTGTAGTCGCCGATCGCTTGGGACCAGAGCGGCAGGAGCGTCAGAACCACCGCCGCGATCACGACCCCGGTGATCGAGCCGACGCCGCCGAAGACAACCATCGACAGCACCGTGATCGATTCGATGAAGCCGAAATTCTCCGCCTGGATAATGGTCGTCTGGTGCGCGTACAAAGACCCCGCCAACCCGGCGAGCGCCGTGCCCAACACGAACGCCGAAAGCTTGTAGAGCGGCACGTTGATCCCGAGAAGGCGTGCGGTGTCCTCATCGTCGCCGATCGATTTGAACGCGGCTCCCATCCACGACCGCTTGATGTAGACGCTGAGTGCCACGACGCCGATCGCAAGCAGAATGGTCAGCATCATGTATGTGAAATCATCGTAGGCCGGATGGGGATAGCCGGACAGGCCGTCGGTATCGCCGAGGTATCTGGACTGTTCGACGATGCCGCTGAACAAGAAGACGATCCCCATTGTGGTGATTGCTAAAAAATCGTGGCGAACCCGCAAGGATGTCAGCCCGACGATGAGCCCGAGCAACCCGGCCAGCGCCATTCCGGCAAGGGTTCCAAGCGCGAAATCGATGCCATTGATCGAAAACTTGACGGACGTATAGGCGCCGATCCCCATGAACGCCGCATGACCCAAACTGATCTGACCGCAGAACCCGGTGATCATGTTCAAGCTGAGCGCCATGACGACCATGATCGCGGCCGTGCGGATCAAGCTCATATCGTAGGCGTTGAGCAGGCTTTCCATGCGCTCAGGTCCTCACAAAGAGGCCCTGGGGCCGGATCATCAGGACCACCACCAGGAAGGCGAACGCGATCGCATCGCGGTTCATGATTGCGCCCAGGAAGCTTGTCGTGCCGAACGCCTCGATGACGCCCAGGGCGAAACAGGCGATCAACGTGCCCCGCATGCTGCCCAGGCCGCCCAGAACGATGATCGCCAGCGCCTTATAGCTCCAGACATCGCCGCTCGTCGGCTCGACCAGATTGGTGGTCAGCGACACCATCACGCCGGCGACCGCGGCCAGGGCGGAGCCGATGAAGAAGTTCAGATACCGAACCTGAACGATATTGATGCCGAATGATTCGGCCATTTTGGGCTTGGTGACCGTGGCCCGCCAGGCGACCCCGGTTCGGGTGCGCGCCGCCATGAATCCAAGACCGCCGATCAAAATGATCGCGCCGAAGAACGTCACGATTTTTGCGACCTGCAGATTCTGGCCGGCGAACGCCACCGTGCCCTGCAACGGCGCGGCGACGTAGGACACGCCCTGCTCGTCGTAAAACCGGAAGCCCTCCTGCATTGCGATGAACAGGCCGATGGAGGCGATCAGCGCGACATAAGGCGGCAAATGCAATATCGGCTGATAGACCAGCCGGTAGATGATCATGCCGGCGACCCCGGCCACGATCATCGCAGCCAAAAGCGCCAGCACAAAGCTGCCGGTCTGGTTTGTCACCACGACGCCGACGTATCCGCCCAGCGTGAAAAGGCCCGCATGGGCAACGTGCAGGATACGAAGCAGCCCGTAGACCAGCGTCAGGCCAACAGCGATCAGGGCATAAATGCTGCCGTCCAACAGCCCCTGAACGAGAAGAGCAATTTCAGTCACTGGCCGATGTCCAGGAGTGCGAGACCCAACCCAATGGCCGCCGAGAGAGTCTTGCCCTCCCGGCGGTCATGAGCTGCGGTTTCGAATGTGCCTTGACGTCCGCCTATTTGGTCGGCGGCGCCAGGAGCATCTTGTCGTCGATCTTGGAATGGAAGTGCCAGTTTCCGTCGCGCACGACCTGCACCAACACCGATTTCTGCACCTCGCCCAGCGAGTTGAAGGAGATGCGGCCGGTCGACGCGTTCACCGAGGTCTTGGCGATCGCGGCGCGAATGTCCGCCGGGTTCATAGTGCCCGCCGCCTTCAGAGCGGCCGCAACTACATATACGGCCGTGTGCGTCGTCGCGGCGACCATGTCGGCTTTGTAGCCGGCCTTCTTCTCGAATGCGGCGATGAAGCCGCGGGTCACGGCACGCTTGGAATCCCGGTTGAGGGACGTGGTGATGACGACACCTTCCGCCGCCTTGCCCGCGATCTTGATGAACTTCTGCGAATCGTACCCTTCCTGGCCGATAACCACCGTATTGACGCCGGCCGCGCGCAACTGGCGCACCAGCGGGCCGGCGGTGAAGAAATAGCCGGTCGCATAGATCGCGTCGGGCTTGTCCGCTTTGACCTTGGCGATGATCGGGCCAAACTGGCGGTTCTTGATCGAATACTCGTACTCCGAGACGATCGTGATGCCGTAGGTTTTGGCCTTTTCCTTGAAGCCGCGGACCAGCGAGCGGCCAAAATCGTTCTTCAAGGTGATCAGCACGACGCGCTTCTTCTTCAGGATGTCTCCCACCAGCTTTGCACCGGCGCGGCCCTGCACGTCGCCGACGAAGGATGTGCGGAAAACATAGTCACCGGCTTTGGTGATCGACGGGTGAACGGCGTAGGCGGAGATGTAGGGGATCTTGGCCTTCTGGAATACGCCGGCCGCGGCCCGCGTCGCGCCGGAATAACTGCCCGAGATGGCGATGCGCACCTTGTCCTGCCCGATCAGCTTGTTGGCGATCGGCGCGGAATTTTTAGGCGAGGCCTGATCGTCATAAATGACGAGCTTCAGCTTTTTGCCGTTGATCCCACCTTTGGCGTTGATCTGCTCGATGGCGAGCTCTGCGCCGGTCACCGCGGACTTGCCGTCCGCGGCGGCAAATCCGGTCAGCGGCGCATGAAAACCAACCTTGATGTCGTCTGCCGCTGCCGCCGTCCCAGCGAGGGCTAGTGCGCCTGCGCCCGCGATCAGGGAAAATTTCCAAGTCTTCATTCGATGCCTCCTTCGGGTGTCCAATCGACCCGTTATGCGCCGCCGATGCGGCGCTTCCCTTATGTTAACGCCCGGAATGGGAAGTCTTTTTCGTTTTTATCCATGAATTCATAGGCTTGCCCGGAACGCCAAGATGTATATACAAGTGGCGGCCGCGGTTCAAGGCCTCAATCCTCCTTGCGGATGATTGTGCCGATCAGCGTCGCGATCAGTCGCGCCAGCGTCAGGCTGGTGATCCCCTGAAAATCGAGCGAGGGGAAGTGCTCGGCATAGTCCATGCCGACGACGTCGCATTTTTTGGCCACGCCTGAAATGATATCTGCGCCTTCCCAGTAATCGAGCCCGCCCGGCATGGGGCAGCTCGTTCCCGGCATGACCGCGGGATCGAAGCCGTCGCAATCCAGCGTGATGAAAACCTTTGCCCCCGGATCGAAGGCATCGAGGACGCAGCCGACGCCTTCGTCGCGCACCTGCTTTGCCGGGATCAGAACATTGCCTCGCGCGCGCGAATCGGCGACATCGACGCCGCGCGCGCTGCCCAGCCCGCGCAGGCCGACATGAACGATCTTGTCGACCCAGGGCATTTCGGCGGCCCGGCGCATCGGGCTGGAATAGCCGTCGGAAATGCCGTTGACCTCGTCGCGATAATCCAGATGCGCGTCGAACTGCAAGACGGTCACGGGCCCGCGTCCCTCGTAAGCCCGGATGATCAGGGGCGGCACCGAATCGTCGCCGCCCAGCACGATCGGCACCGCGCCTTTGTCCAGGATCGCACCGACGGCGGCCGTGACCCGGGCCTTGTTGCCCTCCAAATCGCGCGGATCGCCGACGACATCGCCGCAATCGATGACCGGGGACGACTTGTCTGCGAACAGTCGGTCGTCGAAATCGAAATCGTGATGGTCGATCATGCGCCCGAACCTGTGCGATCGCGCGCGCACGGCCGCCGGCGCGTTCGCTGCGTCGGACGCCACCCCCTGCATGTGATAGGGCGATCCGAAGGGCGCGCCGAGGATCGCAAAGTCTGCGTCCAGGCGATCGAGGTTGGGCTCGACCGGCTGGCCCATAAAGCTGGTGAACGGATCGGACGGCAGATGTGTCAGGGGGCCGCCCAATTCCGACGCTGCGCCGGACGGGTTGGCGCCTTCGGGTGGGGTCATCGCACGAACCTCCCGCGTATATCGGAGTGGTCGAGAAATTCTTCGGCTTCCGGCACGCCGGCATCGGCATGGCGCACGACACCGATCCCCGGATCGGTCGTGAACACACGGTCGACCCGCACCGCGGTTTCCTCGGTGCCGTCGAGGATCACCGTCATGCCCGCCGAAATGGAACCGCCGATATCGCCGCCATTTTGGTGGATCGCCACCATGTCGGCGCCGCCGGCAACGTTCAGCATGGCATTGAGATAGGGCCAGTCGCCGATGGCGTCGGAGCCGTCGGGCATGCCTTCGGTTTCGCGCCGGGGGAATGCGGTGGCGCCGGAATCCAGGTGATCCCGCGTCACGGCCACCGGCGCGGAAATCTCACCCGAGCCCACCATCTCATTGAGCTTCAGCATCATTGTTCGCCGCGCGCCGTATTTGAGCCAGCAGGTGCGGGCCGGCAACCCTTCAATGGGCACGCGCTCGGGCGCCATGCGCAGCCAGGTGGTCAGCAGGTCGTCATCGGGGAACAGCTCCATCGCGGCCTTGTCGGCGGCTTGCTGGTCTTTCACATCGCCTGACAGGAGAACCCAGCGCACCGGGCCGCGGCCCATGGCGAAGCTCGGACGGATAAAGAGCGGCATGAAGCTGGGTATATTGAAGGCTTCGGCAACACCATTGTCGAATGCCGCGCCGCGCAGATCGTTGCCGTACTCGAAAACCGGCACGCCCTGCGCCTGCAGTGCCAACAGCGCGCGCACATGACGCCGGGCGGTGTCTTTCGAGCGTTCAAGGTAGTCGTCCGGATTCGAAGCTCGCAAATCGCGGGCCTCGTCGATCGACAGTCCTGACGGGACATAGCCGTGCAGCAGATTATGCGCCGATGTCTGGTCTGTGACGCAATCGGGCTTGTCGTTGGATCGGGCGAAATGTTCGCATACATCGGCCGCATTCGCGCAGACCGCATAGGCGCCTGGCTTTCCGGCGGCCGCCTGATCACGGCACTGTTTCCAGGCCGCGTCCAAATCCTCAAAGGCGGCGTCCAGATGCCCTGTATCCAAGCGCCGGGCGATGCGTGACGGGTCGATCTCGGCGACCAGGGCGACGCCGCCATTCATCGAGACCGCGGGCGGCTGGGCCGATCCCATGCCGCCGAGGCCACCTGTGAGCGCGATCTTGCCTTTGAAGTTGCCGTCCAGGAATCGGTTTGCGCAGGCGCCAAATGTCTCGTAGGTCCCCTGCATGATCCCCTGGCTGCCGATATAGGCCCAGGAGGCGGCGGTATACTGGCCGTGGATGGTCAGACCCTCTTCGCGAAGGCGGTCGAAGTCTTCCCGGTTTGCGTAGCGCGGCACGAGATTACTTGTGGCCGCAACCACCCGAGGCGCGCCGGGATGAGATGCGAATACCGCAACCGGCTTGCCCGACTGCATCACCAGCGTTTCGTCGTCCTTGAGGTCCTTCAGCAGCCTGACGGTGGCGTGATAGCTCTCCCAATTGCGCGCGGCCTGGCCGGTGCTGCCGTAAATGATCAGGTCTTCGGGGCGCTCGCCATTGGCGATGGTGTTCTCCAACATGCGCAGGATGCCTTCCTGCCGCCATCCCTGACAGCGCAGCTCCGTTCCCTCCGCCGCGCGGACCTCGTTGGGCCGTCCTTCGGTCATAACGGGCCGCTCCCTCGCTCGTCGCCCGGCGCGGCTTTCGGTACGGCATCGGGCCACCGCCCGCCAATACTGGCGGTCAACTCCCGCGCCTCGGTCGCCACCAGTGCGCAATAGCGGCTCAAAGTATCGTCGTCGATACGAAAGCTGGGGCCGGTCACATTGATCGCCCCGACGATTGTCGTCGCGCCGTTTTCCGCCGGGCCATAAATCGGCGCGGCAACCGCGGTCACGTTGGGCTCCAAAGTGTCGCGCGAGCTGACCGTGCCGTCGCCATCCACCTGCCCGGTCAGCGCGGCGCCGATGGCCGTTCCTGTTCCGGGAAACGCGCGCCCCAGCCAGCCGGCGTGACGCAAAGACTGGTCACTCAGCGATTGGCGAAGATAGAGCACATCGCCGTCTTCGTTATGCACGGCGAAATTTGCCGTTTCGCCGGTTTGCTTGGACAGGCGAGCCAAATGTGGCTCCACCAAACGATGGAGTTCCAATGACCCAAGGGCGATCACTGCAATCTGCAGCAAGGCATTGCCGAAGGTGTATGTGGCGCCGGGCAAACGGCGCAGAACCCCACTTGCCTCTAACGTATTCAGCAAACGCTGCACGGTGCTGGTGGCAAGGCCGGTTTTCTGAGCGAATTCTGTTAGCGTCGTTTCCGGCCGGTCCTGGGTCAGGCATTGCAGCAGTAAAAAGGCTCGCTGGACCGAACGGACCCCGCCCGAGCCTTCCACCAACTCACGGTCACCCAGCAACCCATCGCGCTCCGCCATCTCACCTTGTGGCAGTGGGCTATTGGATTGTGGACCGGTGTCCAGATTCTTGGCTTCGACCCGCGCCATGGCTTCCACGGTTTCAAATTACCATTGTACGGTATCAAATACCGCTATACGGTAATTGGAGTCAAGACGGCGGTTGGGCAGGAGGGTTTGGTGGCGAAGAAAACAGCGGATCTGATCATCGAAAACATTGGCGAGCTCGTCACCTGCGCGGGGCCGGCGGACGGCCGCCGCGGCGATGCGCTCCAAGCACTGGATATCATCAAGGACGGCGCGGTCGCGGTGACCGACGGACGGATTTCCGGCGTCGGCACCACCCGGGAAATCGTCGCGTCCTTCGATAGTGCAAATCGCATCGATGCCAGCGGGCGGCTGGTCACGCCCGGGCTCGTCGATCCCCACTCGCATCTCGTCTATTCCGGATCGCGCCACGATGAGTGGGAGTTCAAGGTCACAGGCCGCGCGCCGGCAGCCGGCCTCCAGGGCGGCATTCACCGTTCGGTGGGGTGGACCCGCGCCGCATCGGACGAGGCAATGACATCGCAGGCGCTCGCCGATCTCGACGAGATGGCTGAGCATGGCACCACTACATTGGAAGCCAAGACCGGCTATGGTCTGGAACGCGAGACCGAACTCCGCCTGCTCCGCCTGACCGCCGGGTTGCAGCACCCGATCGATATCATCCCGACGTTCCTGGGCGCCCATGTGCCGCCACGGGAATACCTGGATGACACGGACGCCTATGTCGACTTGGTGATCGACATGCTGCCGGAGGCCGCCGAACTGGCCGAATATTGCGATGTCTGTTGCGATCCGATCGGCTTTACCCGCGCCCAATGCCGCCGCATCGGCGAACGCGCCAAGGAACTGGGCCTTGGAATTCGCGTCCACTCGGATCAGACCGGCGACGCCGAGGGCGGGTTCCTCGCCGCCGAACTCAAGGCCGCCAGTGCCGATCACGCCGACTACACGACCGACGAAGGCTTTCGGGCCATGGCCGAGGCGGGAACGGCCGCCATCCTGTTCCCGGGCGTCACCTACCACATGCTGGAAATGACGCCGGCCCTGGACGGAGACACGTTGGTGCCTGCCGAGAAGCCGTTCATGCCCCAGGTCGCCAGGCGTGCCGTCGATGCGGGATGCAATGTGGCGTTGTCGACCGACTACAACCCCGGCAGCTGCCCGACCCTCTCCATGCAGGCCGCGATGCAGACGGCGGCGCGTCTATACCGTCTGGGCTACGCGGAGATATGGCACATGTCGACGCTCAATGCGGCGGCGTCGCTCGGCCGCGGCCACGATCGCGGCAGCCTGGAGCCGGGCAAACGCGCCGACATCGTCATCTGGCGGGTACCGCAGCACGGCATGGTGATCCATCGCTTTGGAACCAATCTGGTCGACGACGTCTTTATCGGCGGTCAGCAGGTGGTCGCGAGCGGACGATGACGGCGAAGCTCTCGACGCTCTGGTCCGGCGGACGCGAAACGAGGCTGGGGCCGGCATCCCATGCGCAGGCTCGTCAACCGGCACCCGCCCGCCCACAGGGCTGCTGCGGCAATGCCCGATGGCGGCTTGGTCTGAACTCGCCTAGGCTGCTGCCATCCGACCGCGCCAGGGAAATCAGCCCAACCCATGCCAATGCATACCTATGACCAGCTAGCGCCCATGACCAGTGAGCGCCCATGACCAGCAGGCGCCATGACGTGATCGTTGTCGGCGCCGGGAACGCGGCCTTCTGCGCCGCGCTTGCCGCGCGCGAGGGCGGGGCGAGCGTCCTCATGCTGGAACGGGCGCCCAAGGCGGAGAACGGCGGCAACTCGCGCTTCACCGCCGGCGCCATACGCTTCGCCTATGACGGCCTGGAAGATATCC
>Ga0209633_10004022_pt1 | contig 13383 bp, 15 predicted proteins | sample Cruoilmetagenom1_FD_187290 | JGI IMG/M metagenome (GOLD analysis project Ga0209633, IMG submission 187290) | Oil polluted marine microbial communities from Coal Oil Point, Santa Barbara, California, USA - Sample 1 (SPAdes) (version 2) | ecosystem: Environmental > Aquatic > Marine > Oil seeps ... | reverse complement strand
CCTGCTTGGGTATATTCATGAAAAAGGGCTCGGTGTTTCGCGCGATATGGCGCGCGCGCTTGAGCTATATGCAAAGGCCGCGCATCAGGGCCAGGCGGATGCGCAATACGCCCTTGGCGAACTCGCCTTCACCGGCGACGGCGTCAAACGCAATATTGAGCGCGCCGCCCGCTGGTACGAGCTTGCCGCGGCGCGCAGCCACCCCGGCGCCAAAGCGCAACTCGGCGTGATGTATGCGGAAGGTCTGGCCTTTCCGAAGGATTTGGAAAAAGCCGTCAGCCTGTTTGAAGAGGCCGCCGCCCTCGGTGACGCCGATGCGCAATATCATCTTGGCGCCATCTATTTGACCGGCGAGGGGAAATCTCAGGACTATGGAGAGGCCGCGCGCTTGTTTGAAGACGCAGCGGCGCAGGGGCATATGCTAGCGCAGTTCAATCTGGCGTTACTGTTTGACTCAGAATTGCTGGGCGCCGCCGACGGTAAGAAGACCGCCTATTGGATGCGCGCGGCGGCGGAAGCGGGCATGCCCGATGCGATGGTTGCGATGGGGCTTTTGTCCCATGAAGGCCGTGCAGGCGACGACATTGCGGCGGACTGGTTTGAGCGCGCCGCCAAGGCCGGCAATGCGCAAGGCCAGTTCCTTTATGCGGTCGCGCTTTCGGAAGGCGATGGCCGGACGAAAGATTTATCAGCCGCATTGGCGTGGGTCGAACAGGCGCTGGCGAATGAGGCCCTGACCGATGAGATCGCACAAAACGCCCGCGAACTTCGCCGGCGGCTAAAAGCGCAGATATCAGGCTGATAAGGGGAAAAGATTCCCGTTTCGTTCTCGTGCGAACGCCTTATGCTGGCGCCATGAGCGAAGTGATTCGGATTTTCGGGATTGATCCCGGCTCGGCGGCGACCGGCTGGGGCGTTGTCGATTGCGCCGGCGCGCGCCTGTCCTACGCCGCCTCGGGCGTGATCCGGCCAAAGCGCGGGAGCGCCCATGCGCAAAAGCTGTCGCATATTTTCACTGAATTGCGCGCCTTGATCGAAGAGCACGGCCCCGACGAGGCTGCGGTTGAGGAAACCTTCGTCAATGCCAGCCCGCGCGATGCGCTGGTTTTGGGGCAGGCGCGCGGCGTCGCGCTTCTCGCGCCGGCGCTGGGCGGTTTGCCGGTTGCGGAATACGCCGCCAACTCAGTCAAGAAATCCGTTGTCGGCCGCGGTCATGCGGATAAAGGCCAGGTGCAGGCGATGGTGAAAGTCCTGTTGCCGAAATGCGGGGTCCTTGCAGCGGATGAAGCGGACGCGCTCGCCGTTGCGATCTGTCATGCGCATCATGCGGGGCTGAGGCGACTGGAGGCGGCGTCATGATCGGCAGGCTCAAAGGAACGGTCGTTTCAATCGGTGAAGACACGGTGCTGATCGATGTCATGGGCGTCGGTTATGAGGCCTATGCGAGCCCACGCACGCTGCAACATCTCAATGTCGGCGAGGCGGCGACGTTCTCTATCGAGACGATTGTCCGTGAGGACATGATCCGGCTTTACGGGTTTGAAAGCGAAGGCGAGCGGCAGTGCTTTCGATTGCTGCAATCGGTGCAGGGGGTCGGCGCCAAACATGCGCTCGCCATGCTTCAGGTTTTGACGCCCTCTGAGCTCTACGATGCGATCGCGGCGGAAGATGTAACCGCCGTCTCGCGCGCCCATGGGGTTGGCAAGAAACTCGCCCAGCGCATCGTTACCGAATTACAGTCAAAAGTCGGCGCGCTTGCAGGCGCGACGGGCGAGGCGTTCGCGATCGCCGCGCGGAAAAAGGCTGGCGCGCCATATGGGAAAGAGGGGCCGTCCGACCCGGCGCTTGCGGCGCGCGCCGACGCAGTCTCCGCCCTCGCCAATCTCGGCTATGAAGGTATTGAAGCCCGCCGCGCTGTGTCGCTAGCGGCGGAAGCAATGGACAGCCCCGGGGTGGAGGCGTTGATTAAAGCGGCGTTGAAGGAATTGGCGGCGGCGTGAGGGGTGATGAAATGAGCCGGTTTTTCTTTGTTGGATTTTTAGCGGTCTTCTTTTGCGCTCATGCGGTTGCGCAGGAAAAAATTGAACCGCAACAAAAAGAACGTACGGAAGTTACTTATTCTGAAATTCGAAAACTTATCGAAAATGGTGAGGTCAAATCTGCCAGCGTGACAGGAGACGGTTGGTGGGTGAGTGTCGTCACAATTGATGGCAACCGCTCTTATGCGCAGGTGACGCCTCAAACGCCAATTGCAGACCATCTTTATGATGCAGGCATTCCCGTAAAAATAGTTCATTGGAATGAGGATGAAGATGAAACGCCGTTGTGGCTAAAGGTGTTTTATAATGTACTGCCGCTACTAATATTTATAGTTTTCTTCGTGTTCGTCATGTTTCTGTTGCGTGGTGTTAACGGAAAAGTTTTCAAAAAAAATGACGAGCATCTAGCGAAGGCAGAGGCGATAAACAACGACCACCTCGCCAAAGTTGAAGAAATGCAGAAGAGGTTTTTCGAGCGTCTTGAAAAACTACTTAGTGAGAAGAAGCGAGAATAGTGGCTGAACCTGCATATCAAGACGACCGACTGATCGACGGTGACCGCAAGCCCGAAGATGCGGATGCGGCTTTGCGTCCGAAACGCCTTGACGATTTTATCGGGCAGCCGGGCGCGAAGGATAATCTGCGCATCTTTGTTGAGGCGGCGAAGAAGCGCGCCGAGGCGCTCGATCATGTGCTCTTTCACGGGCCGCCGGGCCTCGGTAAGACGACGCTGGCGCAGATCGTCGCCAATGAGCTTGGCGTCAATTTCCGCTCGACTTCCGGGCCGGTGATTACCAAACCCGGCGATCTCGCCGCGCTGCTCACCAATCTCGAGGCGGGCGACGTTCTCTTCATTGACGAAATTCACCGCCTGACCCCGGCGGTGGAGGAAGTGCTTTACCCGGCGATGGAGGATTACGCCCTCGATCTGATGATCGGCGAGGGGCCGTCGGCGCGCTCGGTAAAAATCGACCTGCCGCGCTTTACGCTGATCGGCGCGACGACGCGGTCGGGGCTTTTGGCGAAACCTCTCCTTGACCGTTTCGGCATTCCTGTGCGCCTTAATTTTTATTCCGGCGATGATCTTATGCGCATCGTCTCTCGCGGCGCGGGCAAGCTCGGCGCGGAAATATCCGAAGACGGCGCGATGGAAATCGCCCGGCGCTCGCGCGGCACGCCCCGCGTCGCCGGCCGGCTCCTGCGCCGCGTGCGCGATGTCGCAACGGTCGAAGGCGCGGGGCTCATCAACGAACAGGTCGCCGACAAGGCGCTTCAACGGCTCGAGATCGACGGCCTCGGCCTTGATCCTCTCGACCGGCGCTATCTTCGTCTGATTGCGGAGCATTTTGGCGGCGGCCCGGTCGGCGTTGAAACCCTCGCCGCTTCTCTCGCCGAAGCCCGCGACGCGGTCGAGGACGTCGTTGAGCCATTCCTCCTCCAATGCGGCCTCATTCAGCGGACGCCAAGAGGGCGGGTTTTGTCGGTGAGCGCGTGGAAACATCTGGGCCTTGCCGCGCCGAAGGGCGCTGGCGGCGAGTTGTTTGAGTAAGTTTCCCTGCGGCTAACTCATAGTCAGCATATTGTTCTCATCTGTCATTGCCGGACTTGTTCCGGCAATCCAGATTAAAATGTTGTGCAGGCGTCAAATGCGCTGGATCACCGGGCTGGATTGAGCAAGCAATTCAGGCCCGGTGATGACAAGAAACGCGAGTGCGATTCGCTTAAAGAGGATCTTTAGGAAAATCGCTTACAGCTCCTTTTTTGCACAATGCTTATCCGGGGAGGCACGCGATGGGTGGTTCGGTTTTTCTGACGTTATTTTTCGGACTGTTTCTCGCCGTCGGCGTCGGCATTCTTGGCTTCGCGCTGCGCTCCTTGCACATGTCAAAACAGGCGGAGCATTGGCCAACCGTTTCCGGGCAGATTATTTCCTCGGACTTTGAGATCGACACCGGCGATGACAGCACGACCTATCGCACAAAACTCGCCTATACCTACAATGTGCTGGGGCGTGAGCTAACGGGTAAGAAAATCGCGTTCGGTTACGCGGGCTCGAGCAGTGAGAATTTTCATCGCGATATTTATAGCGCCTTGCCGGTGAACGCTCAGGTTGCGGTGCGCTACGATCCCGCCAACCCCGAACGGGCTGTCCTTTCTTTCGGGCTCAACCAGTCAATTATTTTCCTGATAATTTTCGGAACGGTCTGGACGTTTTTCACCCTTGGCATGGTCGCGATGTTCTGGCTCAGCGGGCAGGGCGCTGGCGGGCTTTTAGGTAATATGATCATTTACGGTCGCCCGTAAATTGAAGCGGGGCCTGGCCTCGGCCTCCCGCTGATTGCGCTCTCCCACTGCAAATGTCGAAACCGGCGCTATACAGCCGTCTCTTGGGCGTGGGACTATTGCGAGAAAAAGGAGGCAGCCATGAAATTTATCAAGACCATGATTTGCGCGTTCAGCCTTTTCGCCGGCGCCGCATCGGCCGGCGACGCGGTGGATGTGAAGTCGCTCGGCGTGGACGGCGTCTCGCCGCCGGCAACGATCGAAATGCTTTCCTGGCTTGTCGGCCATTGGACGGGGGAGGGCTTTGGCGGCGTGGCGACAGAAGTTTTCGCGCCGCCCGCCGGCGGCCAGATGATGGGCATGTTCAGTCATTTAAACGGCGACGGCGCGCCTAATTTTTATGAGTTCTATCTGATTGAGGAAACGGGCGAGACGATCATCCTGCGGCTCAAACATTTCTCGCCGGACTTTGTCGGGTGGGAAGAAAAGGACGGCTTCGTTGAATTTCCACTCGTGGCGATTAAAGAGAATGCGGTTTATTTCGATGGGCTGACTTTCGCGATAACCGGCGCCGATCAAATGCAGGCGGCTGTTTCGATTGCCGGGCAGGGCGCCGCCTATCTGGACTATCGACGTATAGAAATCGATTAGCGAGCGCGCGCGCTCGCCGCGCTCAAATATGCGTGAGCGCACGACGAGCCGTTTGCTTTGACAGACGAGCCGCGCTTGGCGTGGGGCGACGGCGATTGCCTTTTGCGGGCCGAACAGACCACCCTTTGAGATAGCAGAGGCCGCAATTTGTCGCCTGTCGCGCCTTGATGCGCCGCGACAGGCGCGAGGGGAATGACCCGTGAACGAAAATCACGCCGGCAACCGGCTTCTTGTCCCGCAATATGGCGCCGCGATGATCCTTATCGCGACTTTCCTGCCTGCATTGCTGAAAGCGTTTGCGGGGATCGCGACTCGCCCGCTCTCCGGTTTTGCAACGGGGATAGACATAAGCGCCTATCTCTTGCTCGAAGCGTTCTTTTTTATCGTGGTTATTTACTTCTTAGGCAGGCGAGACGGCGCCTTCGACTTTAAAACCGCGATCCCTTACCAGGCGAGGTTGAACCCGCTGGTTTTTCTCGCATTGCTCGTTGGTGTTTCGGTCTACGCAATTTTCTTTCGGGACTTTTTTCGCTGGGCGCCCCTGATGAATTTTGCGGGATATTTGCGCGAGCTATTGTCGTTCTGGCCGCCGGAATGGCTCTACCGGCCCGGCTTCGGTTTTGAAGATGAGAATGCAGCGAAGGCGACGAGGATCGGTACGCTGATTTTCGGCATGATCTCTATCAGCGCCGCGTCCGCAGTGCAGACGATTTATTTCCGCGGGTTTTTGTTGCCGCGTATGGAGTATCTCGGCTGGGCCGCGCCGGTGTTGAACACAGCCCTATTCGCAATGTTTCACATTCACTCGCCGGCCTTCTGGCATTTGTTCTTTATCTTCACGCTTGGCTGGGGCGTTGTCGCCTATGCGGTGCGCAATGTGTGGGTCGTTGCGATCTCCCATGTGATCTTCAACACATATTCGCTTTTCGGCGCGATTTATGCGGCGGCGACGTCATAATCGTTGCGGCCCGGATGCGCGTAAATGATGCTGGCGGCGTTTGACAGGCGGACGCACGCCTGAGACAAGCGGCCATGCGACAACGCAAGGCCCCAATGACAAGATGAATTTCACGATCCCGATCCGCATCTATTATGAAGACACGGATTTTTCCGGCGTCGTTTATCATGCGGCGTATTTGAAATTCTTCGAGCGCGGACGAACCGAAGCCTTGCGCGCAAGCGGCGTTCATCATTCCGAACTTTTAAAGCGTGACGATCCGCTCGCCTTCGCGGTCAGGAAGATGACGACCGAATGGGTCGCTCCGGCGCGCATAGATGACATGCTGGAAGTGCGCACGGCTTTCGCCTCGGTCAAAGGCGCGCGGATGTTCCTCAATCAGGAAATCTGGCGCGAAGAGAGCCTGATCGCACGCGCAGAGGTTGAGGCGGTTTGCATGAACCTCGCGGGCCGCCCGCGCCGCCTGCCGAAAGATATTACGGCGCAATTTGATGGCGGTGAGGCCCGTTAAAGCCCTAGTAAATCCTTGTTAACTCGCCATTAAACTTTCGCAATCGCCCCCATTCGGGCTTTCCAAAGCCGCTCAATCGCCCAATTTCCCGTCCATGGGGGATTAAACACCGAGCCCATCGATGTTAACCATGACTTAGCCGAAGCGCCGGCATATAGCGCGAGCCTATTCGTTTGCGCTGATTTTGGCGCCTTGTTCGTTTCGTTAAGTCCCGGTTTCCGGGCCCTATCAGGGGATACATTCAAAATGGAAACAGAAGTCGCAGCAGTCGCGATGGGGGGCGATTTCAGCCTTTGGAGCTTGTTTCTGCGCGCCGACCCGATCGTCAAAACCGTGATGGGCATTCTCGTCATCGCCTCGATCTGGTCCTGGGCGGTGATGATCGACAAGTCGCTCACTTTTGGGCGGCTGAAGCGCAAATCAAACAAATTCGAGGCCCAGTTCTGGTCGGGCAAGCCGCTTGACGATCTCTTCCGCAAAACCCGCGACAAGGCCGATCATCCGATGGCGCGCGTCTTCGCTGCGGCGATGGAAGAGTGGGGCCGGTCGAAAGATACTGGCCGTTCGGATGTTCTGGTTGTCGGCGCGCGGGACCGCATTGATAAGGTGCTGCAAGTCTCCGTCGCCCGCGAGCTAGAAAAAACCGAAAGCAATCTCGGCGTTCTCGCGACCGTCGGTTCAGCCGCGCCGTTCGTCGGGCTTCTCGGCACGGTCTGGGGCATCATGAACGCCTTCCAGGCGATTGCCGTCACCAAAGACACAAACCTCGCCGTTGTCGCGCCGGGCATTGCCGAGGCGCTGTTTGCAACAGCGCTTGGTCTTGTCGCGGCGATCCCGGCGGTTGTCGGCTATAACCGTTATTCCGCGGCGCTCAATTCTTACGCCGTGCGTCTGCAAGGCTTCGCCGACGAGTTCTCGGCGATCCTGTCGCGGCAACTCGATGACAGGAGCCGCTAATGGTCGGTTCTGTCGCCGGCGGTCGCCACAAGCCAGGCCGTACAAAACCGATGGCGGAAATCAACGTGACGCCGCTTGTCGACGTCATGCTGGTCTTGTTGATCGTGTTCATGGTCGCCGCCCCGCTTTTGACGGTCGGCGTCGCCGTTGATCTGCCGGAGACCGCCGCCGATCCGATCCAGGAGACTGGCGAGCCCTTAACCGTGACAGTCGCCGAGGACGGCACGATCTATGTGCAGGACACGGCCATCGAATATGAAAATCTGGTGCCGCATCTCGAGGCGATTGCGACGGCCGGTTACAATCAGCGCATTTTCATCCGCGGCGATGAGAACCGCGCTTATGGCGATGTTGTGCGCGTTATGGGTCGCATCAACGCTGCGGGGTTCACTCGGATCGGGCTTGTTACCGAGCAAGAGCCGCCGGCGGACAGTCAATAGTCAGTAACGGAAAGGCCGCTTGGGTTTCATGCGTTTTGGCCTCTTTGCATCCCTTCTTTTCCACCTCGCGATTGTCGGCGCGGCGTTTGTGTCGCTGCCCGCGGGTTGGCGTCCGGATGTTGAAGCGGAAAAGTATATTCCGCTGGAGCTGATCGCCGAGGCTGAACTCGATCTGACGACGAGCGTGCCCGCCGCGGCGCCCGAGCCCGTGGAAGAGCCTGAGCCGGAACCGGATATCCCCGAACCGGAAGTCGAAGAAGCGCCCGCAGAAGAAGCCGAACCCGAGCCGGCGCCTGCGCCGGTAGAGCCGGAGCCGGCCCCTGTTGTTGAGGAAACGCCGGAGCCTGAGGCGGCGGAGGTCGAACTGCAGCCGGAACCGACGCCGCCGAAGGAAGAGCCGAGCGTTAAACCGCAGAAAACTGCCGAGCTGGATCTCGACGCCTTGTCGAAACTGATCGACAAGGAACGTGAAGAGGAAACAGCTGAGCGCCCGCGCGAAACGCCGTCTCAAACTAGCGAAACGGCGGACAAAGCCCGCCCGGCGATTGGCGCCGGAGACCGCCTGACCGCGAGCGATGAAGCGAAAATGCGCGCCGCCGTCGAGCGCTGCTGGAACGCTAGCGCCATTATCGGCGCTCCTGAGCCGGAAACGCTGATCGTCAGGGTTGATATTGAGCTGAACCGCGACGGCACGCTTGCCGGTCCGCCGAAGGTGGCGAACCAGATGCAAATCAATCTATCGGGGAACCGGTTCTGGAAAGTCGCCGAACAATCGGCGCTGCGCGCTGTGGTGACCTGCGCGCCCTATGATTTTCTGCCGGCGGATCGCTATGAGACCTGGAAAGCATTCAGGTTGAATTTCGACCCGAGCGAGATGGCGGGTATGTAAGTGACGATCAATTTCAGGGGGCCTGAAAGTGAGTAGGATAATGCGAAGATTATTGACGATATTCCTGACGATGGTTGTTGCGGCCGCGCCGCTGCCGGCGTTTTCCCAGGTAACCATCGACATCACTCAGGGCAATGTCGATCCGATGCCGATTGCGGTGCCGGATTTTCTGGGCGCTGACGATACGACGTCTGAGCTCAGGCGCGACATAACCGGCGTTCTGATGAACGACCTCGATCGGTCCGGCCTTTTCCAGGTGATTGATCAGCGCGCCTATATTGAAACGCCCAAAAGCGTGAATGTCCGCCCGGCCTTCGCCAATTGGCGGATTATCAATGCGCAGGTGCTGGTTGTCGGGGATGTCGTTGAACTGCCAGACGGCCGCATTCAGGTCTCGACGCGGATCTGGGATATCTATGCCGACGAGCAGCTCGGCGCTGTCGCCTTTAAGACGCCTGCGGACAATTGGCGCCGCGCCGCGCATAAGGTCGCGGACTTTGTCTATAAAACCCTGACCGGCGAAGAGGGTTATTTCGATACTCGCATCGTCTTTATTCACGAGACCGGCCCAAAGGAAAAACGCATCAAACGCCTGATGATCATGGATCAGGACGGCGCCAATCCGGTGCCGCTGACGGATGGGCTCAACTACCAGGCGCTGACCCCGCGCTTTTCGCCGACCCAGCAGCAGATCACCTATATGGCGCTGTTCGATAATCGTCCGGGTCAGGTCTATTTGTTCAATATCGAGACCGGCGAGCAGGAACAGCTTGGCACCTTCCGGGGCATGACCTTCGCGCCGCGCTTCTCGCCTGACGGGCGCCAGGTGATCATGTCGGTTGAGCGCCGCGGCAATTCCGATGTTTTCAAAATGGATCTGGCGACGCGGCGGCTGACGCGCCTGACCGATCACCCGGCCATCGACGTTTCGCCGTCGATGTCGCCGGAAGGCCGGCGCATTAGCTTTACCTCCGACCGGGGCGGCTCGCAGCAGATTTATGTGATGAACGCCGACGGCTCGAATCAGAAGCGCATCACTTTTGGCGAGGGCCGCTATCAGACCCCGGTCTGGAGTCCGCGCGGCGATCTCATCGCCTTTACGCGCCAATATCGCGGCCGGTTTTATATCGGCGTGATCCGGCCCGACGGGACCGGCGAGCGGCTGTTGACGGAAAGCTATCTGGAAGAAGGGCCCACCTGGTCGCCCAATGGCCGGGTTTTGATGTTCTATCGCCAGACGCCGAGCCGCCGAAATGGCACCGGCGGCGGGGCGTCGCTCTGGTCGGTCGATCTCACGGGCCGGAACTTGCGACTGGTGCGCACGCCGGGAGACGCCTCCGACCCCGCCTGGTCGCCATTATTGCCGTAAAATGGGGCGCTTCAGCCGTTCTGTAACAGAAAATTCATTCTTGTGCCGGAACAGCCAAGCTTGATTGGGTGCGCAGACACGGTTACGATTCAGAAGTTGGTTAAATTTTAGGATTTAGCTGACACAGATTCTAAAGGTGGGCGTTTTATCATTCCGTTCGCAAAATCAGCGCCTTCTGGCGCGAAACTGTTGAGTAGCAAGGGGTTATAGGCGGCGACCGCCGTCCCGGACAGGAGCATCGTCGGCCTCGAACCTGAATGACAGGCCGGTAAATTGGGGAAGTGGAGCAAGAGAGAATTATGAAAACACTGATGAAAATCGCGGGGGCAGCAGCATCGCTTGTGCTTCTTTCCGCATGTGCGACCGGCGATGTAGGTCTTGATACCACGGCAGGCGCAGGCACGGATGTCGCTTCCGGCCCGACCGGCCCGGTTCCGGGCAGCCAGGCTGACCTTGAAGACGCCGCGGGCCACCGCGTCTTTTTCGCTTATGATCAATATACGCTCACGCCGCAGGCGCAGGCAGTCCTGTCGCGCCAGGCCGCATGGCTGCAGGAATATCCGGAAACCCGGATCAAGCTTGCCGGCAACTGTGACGAGCGCGGCACGCGCGAATACAACTTCGCGCTGGGCGCCCGCCGGGCGGAAGCCTCACGCGCTTACCTCGTAAGCCTTGGCGTAGACGCCGCGCGCATTACCACGGTGTCTTACGGCAAAGAACGTCCGCTTGATCCACGCTCGACGGAAGAGGCCTGGTCTTTGAACCGGAACTCAACGACGACCATTGCCGCTGTCGGTACTTAAAAACCCGGCTCGCATTGCAGTAATTTAAGAGCGCGCCGCACATTATCGGCGCGCTTTTTCATTTTCCGCCTTAGTTTTGTCTTCTGAAGGCGGTAGACTATGATTTGAATGTTGCGCCCGCCTAAGAATTGTCACCCTAGGGATTGTCAAAAATGAGCAAGAAATTCCTCATCTCCGGTTTTATCGCCGCCGCCTTCTTTGCGGCCAGCGCCGCGCCAGCCGCCGCCGGCACCAAAGAAGATGTGCGCAATCTCCAGGAGCGGATGACGCGGGTGGAGCAGGCCGCAGCCGCGCAGAGCGCCGCAACCGTGCGCATCAGCGAAATTGAGAGCCAAAATCAGGAACTCACCGGGCGCATTGAAGAGCTTACCTATAAGCTGGATCAAGCGAACCGGCGCCTCGATGCGATCAGCGCAGCGCTTTCCGGCGACCAACAAGCCGGCGGTTTTGGCGGCGACGCGGGCTTTCAGCAACAGGGGCCGGTTGCTCTGGTTCCCGGCGGTGATCCGATTGCCGATCAGTTAAGCCGTGCGGGCGCAGCGGGCGACGGTCAAGTGGGCGGTCAGGCGACTGGTTTCGGGGCGGCGGTCGATCCGGCGTCCGTTGAGTTGCCGCTCAATCCTGATGCGGCCTTTGAATACGCCTCCGGGTTCCTGCTTAAGGGTGACTACCAGCGCGCCAAGGCCGCCTTTGAGCTTTATGTGGATGCATTCCCAAATCACGCGCGAACGCCCGATGCGCGCTTCCGCCTTGGTGAAATTCATCTGGCGCTGGGTGAAAACGCGGCGGCGGCGGATGTTTTTATCGCCCATATTCGCGCCTATCCGAATGATCCGCGTGCGGCGGAAGCCTATCTAAAACTCGGCACGGCGTTTTCACGCCTAGAAAAATCGAATGAGGCCTGCACGGTTTTCAAAACTATGAAGGCGAAGTTCCCGAATGTCTCTCAGCCGGTCAGTCAGCGTGCTGACATTGAGATGACGCGCATCAACTGCCAGTAAGCGCGCGTTGCAACACGCGAACGCAGCACACTCCTTAGATTATGAAGACTTCGCCGCGCGCCTTCTGGCGTTGCGAGCAGGGAAGCGTTTTGCAATTGCGGTCTCAGGCGGGCGCGATTCCATGGCGCTCGCCAGGCTTGCGGCTATCCATGGTGAAAAAACCGGCGCCGAGATTGTCGCATTTACCGTCGACCATCGCCTGCGGGCGCAATCTGCGAGCGAAGCTGCGCAAACCGGCGCCTGGTGCAAGGCAATGGGCCTGTCGCACCAGACATTGGTCTGGCAAGGCGATAAACCGGCGATTGGCGTACAGGAAGCCGCTCGCCGGGCGCGCTACCGGATACTGGCGGCGGCTTGCGCTGAGGCGGGCCTTAAAGCGCTTCTTACCGCCCATAGCGCAGACGATCAGGCCGAAACAGTTTTTATGCGTCTAGCTCGCGGCGCCGGCCCAGCGGGGCTAGCGGCGATGGACGAAGATATCCGGATCGCCGCCGGGGCCGCGGTGCCTGTCAGATTGCTGCGCCCCCTGCTGGCTTATTCTCGCGCGCAGCTGACCGCGACAGTGAAATCCTTCGACCAGCCTTTTGTTGATGATCCGGGTAATGATGATCCGGCCTATGAACGCATCCGCACACGCCTGTTGCTGGCATCGCTCGAAGAACAAGGCTCGCTGAGCCGCGAGGCGCTCTTGCGAACGGCGTCGCGCCAGCGCGGCTCCCTTCGCCGATTGCGCGACCAGGAAGAAGCGTTATTTCGCGAGATGGCGGGGTGCTTTTACCGCTGGGGCGGCGCCGCGCTTGATCGGCGCGCCGTTGTCGCCCGGAGCAGCAGCATTGGCGGTAGTGGGGGCGGCAGTGGAGGCGCTATGGGCGGGCTTTGCCGGCGGCTTATGCACGCCGTCAGTGGCGAGATCTATGCGCCGGACGAGGACGCCGCAGGCGCAGCGCTGGCGGCCGTGCTCGCAACCGGCGCCGCGACGGCGGGCGGCGCGCTCATTAAGAATTGGAAAGACCGCCTGTGGTTTTTGCGTGAACCCGCCGCCGTTCTCGGCCGCGCGGGCGCCCCGGCAATCGCCCCGGCCGCGCTGGAGAGCCGAAAAGCCGCCCTGTGGGACAATCGCTTCATCCTTGCGGCTGAGAGCGCCGGATCGGACGTTGTTGTCAAGCCGCTGGGCGGCGCGGATCCTGGCCTGTTTGAGGCAAAAAAGGCCTTGTTTTCCGGCCCGAAAGAAGGGCTTTACGCTTCGCCGGGAATTTTCAGCCCCGGCGTTTCGCGAGAAGAGATGTTGATCACCGCGCCGGCGCTCTTATCTGGAAGGAAAGGCGGAATTACCGCCGTCGCGCTGGCGGAGGAGCGATTTCGCGGTGCGATTATTAGATTTTAGTGGAATCAGCGCCATTTGCAGTTAGAGCCATGGCGCTGGGCTTTTTTAATGCCTATCTGGTAGGCTGAAACGACAAATTTGGCGGGCCCGCATGGGCC
>Ga0209633_10004021_pt1 | contig 13388 bp, 11 predicted proteins | sample Cruoilmetagenom1_FD_187290 | JGI IMG/M metagenome (GOLD analysis project Ga0209633, IMG submission 187290) | Oil polluted marine microbial communities from Coal Oil Point, Santa Barbara, California, USA - Sample 1 (SPAdes) (version 2) | ecosystem: Environmental > Aquatic > Marine > Oil seeps ... | reverse complement strand
AAAAAAAGAGAAAATCAGTAAAATATTGTTTTCTCTTTTTTTAATTTTTATTAGATATTTATTTAATTGCTTTTAATGCTTTAAGACCTGCTTGATGCATAATATATTTATTTGGTGAAGCAGTTCCCATTGGATGAGAAGCATAATTATATGCATATATATCATAAGCAGTTGCTTTATTTTGAACTGCAATACCTACTGAGTTAATTACTTCAGCAACTAATTGTGGTCCTGATAATTGAGCTCCTAATAAAAGCATACTTTCTTTATCAAAAAAGAATTTACCATCAATTTTTCTTGTATTTGGTAATGTAATTGGATGTCTATCATGAGCACTTTGTTCAATTTGAATAACTTCAAATCCAGCAGCTTCACATTGAGCTTTTGTCATACCTGTAGCAGCATAATATTTTCCGTCAATATAAGTTGAGAAAAGATTACAAATTCCAACTGGAGCTAAAACTCTTTTATTTTCAAATAAGTTATAAGCTGCATTACGGCCTTCTTTTGCTGCAATTGAAGCTAAACGAACTCTACTATAATCATCTGAGAATAAATCTTGCTTTGAAGCACAATCACCAATTGCAAAAATTGAATCATCAGAAGTTTTTTGGAAATCATCAACTATAACTCCAGCTCTTTCAACTGTTAAGCCACAAGCATCAGCTAATTTTGTATTTGGATATGCTCCAATTGATAAGAATACTAAATCTGTATCTAATTCTTCGCCATTATTTAAAACTACTTTTTCAACTTTTTCATTTCCTTTAAAGCTTGCTACAGCAATTCCTGTTGCAATTCTGATGTCTTTTTTAGTTAAATTAGCTTCTATTTCTTCTGAAATATCAGATTCAAATGCAACATTAAGTACATGAGGAGCAAGTTCAACTAGAGTAATATTTTTATTACCTAATTTTTTAATTTCATCAGCTAATTCTACACCAATAAATCCGCCACCTACAATAACTACAGATTTTGCAGCTTCAATTTTCTTTCTCATTTCAACTACTACATCTAAATCTTTCTCTATGACATGTATACCGTCTAAGTTTATTCCTTTAAAAGAAGGTAAAACAGGTAGTGAACCAGTAGAAATTACTAATTTATCATAATTCATTTTAGAATTATCACTTAATGTAACAGTTTTATTGCTACGATCTACTTCTGTAACATTACTAATTACTAGATTAAGACCATTATCAATCAATCCTTTATCACTTGAAATATTATCATTTGCATCTTCTAAAGTTCCAAATGCATAAGGAATTCCACATGGAACAGGGCTGCGTTTTTCATTTTTAATGATTGTAACTTCAATATTGTTATGAAGTGCTAATGCAGCACTTGCAAATCCTTTAGCAGCTACTCCGCCACCAACTACAACTACTTTTTTCATTTTATTCCTCCTATTAATTAAGCAATTTACTGTTAATAATAATTATTATCAATAGAAAAAGTTTTAAAAAATTAGCACTATAAAAAGCACTAATTAGAAAAGTAAAAAATTAATAAATATAAAGCGAATTTATATTGTTAATTTCATTGCTTTTCATGATATTTACAATATCTCTGACGCGTAACAGCATATAATATAGTAGTAGTTTTGTCAATAGAATATCGTTTTAAGTTTCCCCATTTTGAAATAGTTATTAATTTATAATCTAAAAACTGATATTTCTGTGGAAAACTAGGCAATAAATTGAAAATTAAAGAAATAATAAAAAAGTTATAAACAGATTTCAAAAAAATAGAAAAAACATCATTTTTTTTGTTATAATAGTAAGTGACAAAACCAGCTATATAAACAAGAAAGGATGTTTTAACTATGTATAATTATAACAGATTAGCAGAAAAAATAAAGAAAAAAAGTAAATTTTTTATTGATAAAGTTTCAGGAGGCTTAAATAGGACTGAATACCGTTTTTTATTCCAAATGTTTTATGGGCTTCTAGGTTCTGGATCAGTTCTTTTAAGTGAAATAAGTCGATCTCTAGAAGAAAATATTACCTTGAAAAAGACAATAGAGCGATTATCAAGAAATTTAAAAACCTTTGATAAAGTAGAAGAAATTCAGTCAAATTATATTAAAGAAGTCTCTAAAGTAATTAATGATGAGACTGTATTTTGTATAGATCATACAGATATAGCAAAACCCAAAAGTAAAGAGTTAGAATCAATGGGGAGAGTACGTGATGGATCTACAGGTAAAATTGAAAACGGATATAAAATTCTTGAAATAGCTGCTTTAACAAAAGAGAATAAAATGCCAATTTCAGTTTATAGTAGAGTTTTTTCTCCTGAAGAAGATAATTATATAAGCGAAAATAGAGAAACTTTAGATGCATTTAGATATTTATCTAAAGAATTTGGAAACATTGGTATACGCACTCTTGATAGAGGTTTTGATAATAAGAAATTATATGAATACTTTATTGATAAAGATGAGAAATTCATAATTCGAGCAAAGAAAAATAGAGATGTAATTCATAAAGGGAAAAGTCAAAATATACTTGATGTAACAAAGAAATATAAAGGTAAATATGCATTAACATTTAAATCTAAAAATGAAGATGCAAAGAAAGTTAAAATAAGTTACATTCCAATTGAATTACCCGCATTTCCAGGTGTAAATTTAACTTTAGTGACTGTTTATGGTTTCGGAAAAATTCCTATGATGCTAATAACAAATATTACATCAAATGAGAAAAAAATAGCTAGAACAGTACTAAAAGTCTATCTTTTGAGATGGCGAATTGAAGAATATTTTAAGTTTAAAAAACAACAATTTGATTTTGAAAATATAAGAGTAAGAAAATTAAAAGCGATAAGAAATTTAAACCAAATATTAACACTCGTAATAGGTTTTATAGGCATTTTATCAGAAGAACAGGATAAATCTATTTTTGTTTTAAGTGTAATCGAAAAAGCAAATGCAATTTTTGATAAAAACAAAAATAAAATTACATTTACTTATTATAGAATAGCTCAAGGTATACAAAATACATTAGCAAAAACAACAACTGGAATTAGATATTTATTACCTAAAGTAAAATATGTTAAAAACCAGCAGCTGAGTATGTTTAAACGTTCAAATATAGAGAAGTATACGTCATTAGCTAGTTGATTTTGGGGAAACTTAAAAATATCGTTTTTTTATATCAATCTTTTAGTGATTTAGCAAAAGTTTTGTATTGACTTAATTAAAAAAGTCCTCCATTTTTATAATATAAGAATGGAGGACTTTTATTATTAATTTCTTTATTTTATTAATTGATTATATATTTCTTCTGTAAGTGCGTTACTAATATCTTCGCCAGTATAACCAAGATATTGTTCAAGGAATACAGAATAAGGTAAAGGTATGTCATCTTCAGGTGTTAACATAACTTCAGCTACAACGTAATATTTTGCATTTGATTGAGATTCAACAAGATCTTTAACTTCAAAATATTCATCAATTTCATCAGCTAACCAATCTAAATTACTCATAAAAGATAAAACATCAGATTTATTATTAAAATATGGAACTAAACCAAAACCTTGCTGTAAATCATCTTGATTTGCAGCACGTTTTGTTTGACCTAAATCATCTGTAATACCTTTATAACTTTCAAGTTCATTCATTTCAATTCTGATTATTCTAGCATCTAAAAATTCTGCATAAGTTTGATAAATATCGCCACCACCATTTAAATTTTCGCCATTATTTAATCTTTCGACATAACTAGCAAGCTCATCTTTTTTATTTCCTTCTTGCCAATTAGTTTCCATGAAAGAGTATTCATTTGCAGAAGCATTTTCTTTTCTGTATGTGTCATATTGTACCCATTCATCATTAAGTTTAACTTCAGCTCTATAGTGAAGTGCAGTTTCACTCATAATTAATCTAACTGCTTCATAAGGATAATCATCAGGATTTAATCCTTTTTTTACAAGCCATTTTTTTAAATAAGAATATTCATCTGGTCCTAAACCTGTAGCAGTTGCTTTGTAAAAAGGATTATCGCTTATTTCGCTTGGTTTTACTGTAGTATTAGTAACTCTAACTTCTAATCCATAATAATTAGCAATGTCAGCAAATATTGTAGCATAGTTAAAACAAATTCCATAAATTTTATTTCCGTCTTTCATATTATCTATCATATCTTTTGTTGTATAAATGCCAGGGAAAGTATAATCCCAACGCATAGAATAAGATACATCAGTATAAGTTTCGCTACTTGATGCATAAATCATATTATCAGATTGCCAATTAAGGATCTGATTTGCAATTTCTTCATCAGTGCCAGAAAAATTATTTGCACCTAATAAAATAAGATCGCTTTCAGTAAGTTTTGATATTGGTGAGCCTAAAGTAGATAGGTTATTGTCATTTGATTTTTTATCTAAAACACCCATTGAAATAGCTGATTCTTCAGAAAAAGCACCATCATCTACTAGTTTTGATGCTAAAGATAGTTCGCTTTTATTAATAGGTTGGTTCAATGTATTAAATGAAATAAAAGCAACGTGATCTCTAAGAAAATCATTTGTATTTAATGTACCCATAAAATCATTATCAATCAATCCAATTTCATTACTTTTTTCTACTGCAACTGCCCAACTAAAATCACCTTTAGAATCATCATAGTTAAGAGCCCTTAACATAAATGTTAAATAAGATTTAGCATCCATAAGCTTATCAGATCCAAATTCAGTAGTTGAAATACCATTTGTTAAACTTTCATGAAAAAGATATCCAACATATGCTGAACCCCATTCAGGAACATCTGTAAATGGATGCGAGTAATTGTTTTCCATTGCTTCACTTTCAGCTCCAAGCAATCTAACAAACATAACGCCACCTTCTAATCTCGTAGGTTCTCTATCTAATTCAAAACCATTTCCTGTACCTTTAAATACGCCAATAGTTTTTAGTTTTTCAGCTTCCGTATTATGATTTGTTTCAACCATACAAAAACTTGCTGAAAAAGTTAATAAACTAAAAACAATAAATAAAACAATAAATTTTTTCATTAAAGCCTCCTCAATATTTTTATAATATTACTAATAATATACCATATGAAAGATAGTTTAAACAAAAATTACATTTTTTTATATTTTTATGTTACTGAAATGTAATATTTTACCCCTTCCCATAGGGGGGTACGATGTGGTATAATTGTTTTATAAATTGAAATTGAAAATTATAGGAGGAAGAATGAATAATAAATTTGATTATGATATAGTAGTTATTGGTTTAGGACCTGCAGGTATGGCAGTTGCTGCAATGGCACCATCTATGGGGATGACAGTATTAGCAGTTGAAGATCATAAAGTTGGTGGAGAATGTTTAAATTATGGATGTACTCCAAGTAAAGCGTTATTAAAATCAGCTGAAGTTAATTACATTGCAAATAATACAGAAAAATATGGAATTAAATTAGAAGGTAAAACTGTAGTTGAAAACTCATTAGAAATTGTTAGAGAGAAAATAGCACAAATTAATGGAACTAAAACAATGAAAATGTTTGATAAAAATAAAGTTACATTTATTCTTAATGAAGGTAAAGCAAAATTTGTTGATGAACATACTGTTGAAGTTGGAAATAAAAAATACACTGGAAGATCAATTTTTATTGCAACAGGTGCTAAGCCATTTGTTCCACCAATTCCAGGAATAAATAATGTAGATATTTTAACTAATTTAAATATGTTTGAGCAGAATGAAGTTCCAAAATCTCTTACAATTATTGGTGGTGGAGCTATTGGTACTGAAATGGCACAAGCATTCTCAAGATTGGGTTCAAAAGTTGTTATTGTACAAATGGATTCTCACTTAATACCAATTGGAGATGAAGAAGCCGGTAAATTATTAGAAAAGAAATTTATTGAAGAAGGTATTGAAGTTTATAATAGTACAAGCATTGAAAAAGTTGAAAATGATGGAGACATGATTCTTGTAAAAACTAGTAAAGGTGATTTTAAGTCAGAGAAGCTTTTAGTTGCAGCAGGTAGAAAAGTATCAGTTGAATCTTTAGGATTAGATACATTAGGAATTGAGACAACTAGAAGAGGTATTACAGTTGATGAGTATATGAGAACTAATGTTGAAAATATATATGCTATTGGAGATTGTAATGGAATTGCACAATTATCACATGCAGCGATGCATCAAGGAATGCTTGCATTAATGAATTCTATTAGCCCAATGCCAATTCCAAGATTAGAGAGAAAAAACTATGCTGTTCCATGGTCTGTATTTACTAAGCCTGAAATTGCTCAAGTTGGTTTAAATGAAAAACAAGCAAAAGAAAGTGGAATTGAATATATGATTTCAAGAACAGAATATGAAGATTATGGAAGAACTTTAACAGATGGAGAAACAGATGGATTTATTAAAGTAATTTCTGATATGAATGGTACTGTTTTAGGAGCAACAATTGCTGGACATGTTGCAAGTGAATTAATTCAAGAATGGACAATGGCTGTTCAAAATCAAATGAGTTTATTTAATATTGCAATGACTCAACATTCATTCCCAACATTATCTATAATGAATAAAAGAGTTGCTGAGAATTGGATGATGGAAGTTGCAAAATCTGGAGCTATGGGCGAAATGATGAAAAACTTAATGTAATAATATAATAAAGTATCTATTTTCTATTGAAAATAGGTGCTTTTTTTATGTTAATAAAGTAAATACCGTTTTCCTAAATTTAGAAAACGGTTTCCGCTTTACATTTATTTTTTTATGAGTATACTAAGAAAGTAATAAGAATTTAGGAGGTGTTATAATGTTTGATTTACTATTTATGTTATATTGGAAAGAAGAACGTATGCATTCAAAAGCTGATCAAGAAAAGAAATTTTATAATTTATACTAGAAAAAAATAGTGTTTTTAAAAGGAGGAAATTATGTTTGAATTATTATTAAATGTTTTTAAAAATGAAAAATTAACTGAAACAGAAAAAATGGAGAATTTATATAAACTTTTTTAAGAAAGGTGATAAAATTGAATAGTTTCTACTAAAAAAGATCTTTTATAAAAAATTTAAGGATCTTTTTTTATGTTTATAATAAAAAAGTAAATATAAAATGATATAATTTACTTATTATTAATTAATGAAAAGTGAGGTAAAAATGGACACTATAAATAATATTAAAGAAAAATTTGATTGGATTAAATTGTTGTTAATTTTAGCAATTTCTATGGGAATAATTTTATTTGAGGATTTTCATACTAATAGAATATATTTTTTTATTGCTATATTATTTATATTTTTTATTTTTCAAATTAGTAAAATTAAAATCAAAAAAATAAATAGAATGTATTTCTACTTTATAGAGATAATATTAATTTTTGTTTTAGAATATTATTCTAGATATGCAATAAATTATTTTATACATTCTCTTTATATTCTACTTATTTTTGATATTTCAATTAATTTAAAAGGAAGAAAAAGCATAATTTTAGGAATAATTGTATTAATATTGTCAAGCTATAAATATATATATATCATTGATATTAAAAGGAATATTGATTCTATTGCACAATATTTTTTATTTCTTATTCTTAATATTTCTATAGTAGTTGTATTAAATTTAGTGAAATCAATTAATAAATCCAAAGAAGAACAAAAGAAATTATTTGAAAAACTAAATGAATTAAGCTCGATTGAAGAAAGAAATAAAATTTCAAGAGAAATTCATGATTCTCTTGGTCATCAAATGGTAAACATCATTATGCAGCTTGAGTTAATTAATTTTAAAAAAGATTTATCTAATATTCCTTTAGTAATAAAAGATGCAAGAGAGACACATAAAATACTTAGAAATATAGTTGAATCTAAATATTCAGATTTATCGGAAAATGAAGATGATTTAAAAAAACTAATTTTAAATTTTAAGAATAAAAGTAATATTACAATAAATACTTATATAGATGAAACAATTTATTATCCTAAATCAATTTATAAAATTATTAGAGAATGTTTAACTAATTCTGCTAAATACAGTAGTGCTACTGAAATAGAAATTAAAATATCAGCAGATAGTGATTTTTATTATTTCAATTTTAAAGATAATGGAAAAGGTTGTGATGAAATAATTCCTAATATTGGCCTTAAAGGAATAATTAATAGAGTTGAATTATTAGATGGTGAAGTAATTTTTTCAGGAAATGATGGTTTTATAGTAAATGGCTTCGTTAGGAGAGTGACAAATGATTAAAGTGTTAATTGTTGATGATCAAGAAATTATTACTACTGGTCTTAAAATGATTCTTTCTCAATTTAATGAGTTAAAAGTTGTTGATACTGCATCAAATGGTGAGTATGCTTATAAATTGCTTGAAAAAGTAAATGTGGATGTAATTCTTATGGATATTAAAATGCCTGGTATTAACGGAATACAAGCTATTAAATTAATTAAATCAAAATATCCAGAAATTGAAATTATAATATTTACAACTTTTAAAGATGATGAATATATAAAAAAAGGTCTTCAATATGGTGCATCTGGATATTTATTAAAAGATGCTACTCCTGAAGAAATAAAAGATAGCATAATTAAAATATTTAATGGTGGAGCAGTACTTGATTCAAGTATAACAAAGAAATTAATTAATTCACTTAATAAAACACAAATTAATGAAGAGGAAATAAACAAACTTACAAAACGTGAATTAGATATTGCAATTTTAATAGGACAAGGATATTCAAATAAAGAAATTTCAGAAATAATTTTTTTAAGTGAAGGAACTATAAAAAATCATTTAAGTAATATTTTTACTAAATTAAAAATTCGAGATAGAACTCAACTTGCAATATTTGTGCATGAAAACAATTTAATATGACAAAAGTAATGGTATTTAATGATTATAGTGATTTTAGGTATATATACAAATTTAATTTTTAACTGTACTATTAAAACATACAAGGGGAGGTAAATATGAAAATTAAATTAATTGTATTTATAATAATTTTAGGAATAATCATTACTGGTTGTAGTGATAATGGATATGAAGAATATGAAAAGGCTGTAATTAAAACAGATAATTTAAATTCTGGAAAGATAAAATTTGAAGGAAATTATTTAATTAATTTCAACGAAGAAGAATTTAGCGTAGAAGATTATAAAAAAGCTAAATTATATTCAAATTATAAATTCAAAGGGACTTCAATTTTTGATAAAGAAGCAGAAAAAAATAATTTTTATGGAAATATTGAATTTGCAAAATTAGGATTTGATTTAGAATATTTTAAAGATAAAAATATGGAATATCTTAAAATTCCATTTTTAGGCAAATATATTGATCTATCAAATCTTGATGAATTTAAAGAAATAGAATTGAAAAACAGCAATTTTGATTTTAATAGTAAAAGTTTTGAAATGGATCCTGAAATGATTAACAAAATTTCTGAATTATGGACAGAAAAAATTTCTGATGAAAATGTATTTAAGGGCAAGAAATTTTTAATGAGTACACCTGAAGGAGATGTAAAAGTAATAAAATACACTGTGTCATTTTCAGATGAGATATTAAAAGAATTAATCTATAAAACAGTATTGTTATATGATGAATCAATTGAAACGGGTTTTTTAGATGAAATTGTGGTGGAAGAGTTTAATTATGATGCTTATGTAGATATTGATGGATATATTATAGAAGAAAATTTTAATGTTTCATATAGATTTGATGATGTTTTAGAAATTAATTACTTTGAACTGGATTTTAAATTAATAAATTATGATTTAAATGAAAAGCAAGAATTTGAAAATATTAATTTAGATGAAAGCAAATTATTAAAAGCAAAAGATTTAGAAAATATAATTAATAATGGAATTAAGCTTGAAAGGTAGGTGATTTTTGTGGAAATTTTAAAAATAGATAATATTTCAAAAAAATATGGTGATATTTTAGCTGTTGATGGGATTAACTTTATAATTAAAAAAGGTGAAATTAATGGATTACTTGGCCCTAATGGTGCAGGAAAATCTACAACAATTTCCATGATTTCAACTTTAATAAAACCTGATTTAGGTGATATTTTATTAGATAATGAAAGTATAATGGAAAATCCTAAAAAAATACAGAGAATTTTAGGAGTTGTACCTCAAGAAATTGCTCTTTATGATGAATTTACTGGATATGAAAATTTAAAATTTTGGGGAATTACTTATAATTTAAAAGGAAAAAATTTAAAGAATAGAATTATGGAAGTTTCAAAAATTATTGGAATTGAAGAAAGATTAAAAGATAAAGTAAAAGAATACTCAGGTGGTATGAAAAGAAGATTAAATATTGGAGCTGCATTATTACATAAACCTGAATTATTAATTCTTGATGAACCAACTGTAGGGATTGATCCTCAATCAAGAAATCACATTCTTGAAGCAATTAAGAAACTTAATAAAGAAGGAATGACTGTAATTTATACTACTCACTATATGGAAGAGGCTGAAGCAATTTGCTCAACAATAAATATTATGGATGAAGGTAAAATTATTGTATCAGGTACTAAAGATGAACTTTTAGAAATCATTCCAAATTCAAAAGGAATTAGAATTATATTTGGAAATAATCCTTGCAAAGAAATTATTGAAAAATTAGAAATATTTAAAGATGTTAGTGATATCAATATTATTGGGAATCAACTTGAATTAATATCTAATAGCGAAATTAAATTAAGTGAATTAATTAAGATTCTTAATGGTTCAGATATAGTTTCAATTGATATTATTAAACCAAATTTAGAAAAAGTTTTTTTACATTTAACCGGTAAAGAACTAAGGGATTAGGTGAGAATATGTTTCTAGCAATAATTAAAAAGGATTTAAAGATATTATTAAGAGATAAAACATTTGTTTTAATTGTAGTATTAATGCCAATAGTTATAATTACTATATTATCAGTAGCATTAAATTCTGCATTTGATTCAGATATTAAAATTGATAAATTTAAAATTGCTATAGTAAAAGAATATGATGATTCAGAAATAGATATTTTAAATAATAAGGATTTTGATATAGATTTAGAAACTATTAAGGAGATTAATCCAAATGAAATATTTTTTAGTGATTTCTTAGAACAAGATGAAATTAAAGAAATTATGGATTATGAAATTATGACCTTAGATAATGCTAAAGAGGAAATGAATGATAATAAAATAAGTGCAATAATAATATTAGATAATGATTTTTATAATGATTTAATAATTAATTTTATATCACCTTTAAGAAATGAAATTAATATAAAACTTATTAAGAATCCTTCAAGAAATTTAACACCTATGATAGTAGAAGAGATATTAAAAGGGTTTAATAAAAAAATTAACCAAATGATTATTAGTAAAAATATATTAATTGATAAAATGATTGAAAGTGGTGAAGGCATTAATTCTGAAAAAATTAAAAATCAAATGGAAAATTTTAATTTTGAATATGATAAATTTTCAGTAAATATTAATTCTACAACAATTGAAAAAAGAAATAATATTAATGCAAAAAGTTACTATTCAGCAGCGATGCTTGCAATGTTTTTATTATTTGTAGCTGGAATGAGTGGATCGTTACTTTTAGATGAAAAAATACAAATGACTTATGATAGACAATTAATTTCTGGAGTATCAAAAAAAATAATATTGCTCGGGAAATATTTTACAATATTTACAATTGCAATAGTTCAATGTTTAGTATTAATTCTTTATTCAAAACTAGCTTTAAATGTAGAATGGGGTAATTATTATAATTTATTATTATTTGTACTATTATTTTCAGTTACTGTTTCTAGTTTTGGATTAATGATTTCTATTGTATCTTTTAAATCAGAAAACAGAAAATTAGCTACGGTTTTAAATAGTGTAATATTTCAAATAATGGCAGCTTTAGGCGGAAGTTTTATTCCTGTTGAAGCATTACCAAAAATTATGAAAGGTTTACGATTTATACCATTTAATGGAGTGATTTTAAAAATGGTTTTAAATAATATGCAAGGTCTTTCGCTAACTGATAATTTATTTGAAATCTTTTTATTAATACTAAATTCAATAGTGTTTATAATTATAAGTATTTACCTTATGAACAAAGGAGGTAGTGAAAATGTTAAACGGACTAAAATTGCAATTAATTAAATTAAAATATAATTATAAAATAATTTTAGGAATGATGGGATTAACATTACTAATGGTATTTCTTTTTTCGGGTAGTGGTAATAGTGATTATAAAGAAAAAATTGCTATAGTAGATTTTAATGAATCAGAGATAGCTACTGATTTTATTGATAAGCTGAGTTCGAATGAAAATTATATAATTGAAAAAACAGAAAATGATATAGCTATTGATCAATTAAAAAAATCTAAAATAACTACAATTATATATTTACCAGAGAACTTTGATAAAAGTATTATTGATGGTAAAAAAATAGATATTGAAATAAAACAGATTAAAACTGATGTTTCAACTAATATATTAAAAAATCAAATTAAAGAAAGTATTATTGCAATAAGAACAGATAAGAATATAATAAAAAATCTAACTATTGATTTAAATGAAAGTTATACTGAAGATGAAATTAAAAGCACATATAATAAATATTTTGAATATAAAAAACCTTTTAATTTAGTGATAAGTAAATTGGATATGACAGCTAATACTAACAATCTGAATTATTCAATAATTGGATTTTGTATTTTCTTTGTAAGCTACTCAATTGTCTATACTATTGCAGACATATTAGAGGATGTTGAAAAAAAGACATGGCAAAGAGCATTAGTTACTCCAATAGGGATAAACAACTTGATTTTTTCTAATAGTATTATTGCTTTTATAATTGGTTTTGTTCAAATGAATATTGTTTTTATAATTACTGACTATATTTTTAAATCTAATTTTTCAGAAAAGTTTTTAGAAATTAGTCTTATTTCTTCACTATATGTTTTTTCATTAGTTGGAATTTCTACTTTTATACTAAGTTTTGTGAAAACATTTAAACAACTTGATTCAGCTATTCCTTTAGTATTAACATCAATGGCAATGTTAGGTGGTTGTTTATGGCCATTAGAAATAGTTAATTCTAAAATCATTTTATTTTTAGCAAATTTAACTCCTCATAAATGGGCAATAATTGCATATAATAAAATACTTATTGGTGATTTATCGATTTATAATATTAAATTAGAAATGGGATATTTATTTATAGTAGGGTTTATACTATACTTAATAGGAATTTATAAATTAAATAAAAGAGTTTTTGAGTGAACCTCACCACCCAAATAAGATATTTGGATGGTGCTTCTTTTCAAGACTTCGTATACGTTGTAGCAGTATAGTACTAGCTTGATTTAAGTGTAGTTTGGTAATTAAGTTTTTGCACCTGTTAATACAGGCGACCCTTATACACTAGGGG
>Ga0209633_10004020_pt1 | contig 13389 bp, 13 predicted proteins | sample Cruoilmetagenom1_FD_187290 | JGI IMG/M metagenome (GOLD analysis project Ga0209633, IMG submission 187290) | Oil polluted marine microbial communities from Coal Oil Point, Santa Barbara, California, USA - Sample 1 (SPAdes) (version 2) | ecosystem: Environmental > Aquatic > Marine > Oil seeps ... | reverse complement strand
AATCTTTCCTATGTAAAGGAAGGTGTCTATAATGACTGGCTACAAAAGAGTTATGCACAATTAAAACTGCTCTACCCTGCTCGCTACAATCGGGATGTCAAACTGGAGGGGTATGTCAATGTTTTACAATAGCTTTATACTAATCACTCTGTTGTTCTTAAGTGCATGCTCAAGCTTACCATCACACACTGTAAATCATCCCCATACAGAAAAAGTCTCAACGACACAGAAAACAGCAATGATAGATATTTCATTGTATCGTAAAGGACTCACCGAACTTAACCAGGAACATTATGCGGTGGCCATGAAAATATTTTATACGATTATTGGCGAACATCCTGACCTTGCGGGACCCTGGGCCAATCTGGCACTGATAAATATCAAAAATCACAATCTTGATAAAGCACAAAAAAACCTGAAACATGCACTCGCACTCGATTCTTCGATGCCACAAATATACAATATGTTAGGCTTCATCGAAAAACAAAAAGGCAACATCAACAAGGCTGTCGATTATTATGAGCTGGCGATCGCAAAGAAACCGGATTATGCACTTGCACATTATAATCTCGCCCTCCTCTACGATGTCTACCTGCAGGATATTCCGGATGCTATTACCCATTACAAACGATATTTGGCACTCGGTAATACTCAAGATAAAAAAACCGCCGACTGGGTCAATGAATTAGAGAGCACACTCAAGCGAGGTTCATTATGAAAATCCATCATTTACTAATCCTGACTTTTGTTTTCAGTTTTAGTATGTCGACAGCACAGGCAAAAGACCGTCTTAAGCTTGACATTACCGTCATAAAAGGCAACAAGGAAATGCCACAAATCGTCTACATTATTCCATGGAAAGATGTACAGAAAAATCATGAAAAGGAACAAACACTCGTCTTACACAGTCTGTTTGGAGATTTGTTTGATCCCATACTTATGGTCAATGACTCTGTGGATCGAGGTATGCAAGAACCAAAGTCACCGCTAAAATGATACCTATCCCTAACAATAATCAGAACAACATGGGTCAGAGAAAAATGGCACCTGGTTTCGTTAGTATATTAGTTGTTATAACAATTGTTCTCTGACCCAGACCCAATTTTACTCTATTTTCTTTTAAGTCTTGAAGTGTCCGACCACCGCCTGCAAACGAGTGGCGAGTTCAGCAAGTTCGGCACCCGCCGTTGCGGTTTGCGAAGCACTGTGCGTCACCTGATCCGCAACCGTGTTGATATTGACCACATTCTTATTGATTTCTTCCGAGACCGAACTCTGTTCCTCGGCGGCACCGGCGATATGCGTATTCATATTGTGGATCTGCTCTACCGCAGCGGTGATCGTCTCCAGTGACTGACTTGCCGATTCGGCATACTGCACACTCTCTACGACTTGCTTCTTACCGCCCGTCATCACATCGACGGCCTCAAGCGCGGCGGTCTGGAGTTTTTCGATCATTTCCTGGATCTCCTGAGTCGACTGCTGTGTGCGTGATGCTAAGGTTCGGACCTCATCGGCGACAACGGCAAAACCACGACCCTGTTCCCCGGCACGCGCTGCCTCAATCGCTGCGTTGAGCGCCAGTAGGTTGGTCTGCTCGGCGATACCGCGAATGACATCAAGCACGGTGCCAATGCTTTCACTATCCTGCTGCAGATTATTGATAACGACCGCTGCATGCTCGACTTCGCCCGCCAATGTCACAATGGAGGCCTTGACCTGATTTACGACGGCCTTGCCCTGTGTCGCTTCGCTATCTGCATCCTTGGCTGAATTAGCTGCTTCGTCGGCGCTGCGCGCCACCTCCTGCACCGTGGCGGTCATCTCATTCATTGCAGTGGCAACCTGGTCGATCTCACTACGTTGGCGAGTAATGCTGGCGTTTGCGTCGGATGTAATTGCCGACATCTCTTCAGAGGCGGTTGCCAATTGTGTTGTCGAACCGACCACATCGGTGACAAGCACACGCACCTTTTCGGCAAAACGATTAAATGCATCAGCCAATTCAGAGATCTCCTTGCTTCCAGAAGTATCCAGGCGGCGGGTCAGATCACCATCTCCTTCGGCGACATCGTTCATCGCGATAACGGTGTCTTTGATGGGTTTAACAATAGCGCGAGCGACAAAGATGGCCACAATTATGCCCAGTACAATGCAAATTACTCCAATAAGAATATTCGATTTAATCGATTCAGACAGTGCAGCGGCATACTGACTACGATCCATGGAAATCTCCAGAACACCAATAGGCTTACCGCTAAAATCATTGATCACACCGGCAAACACCGCTGTTGACACATTATCATACTCTTCTTCGAAGTTGACTATCTCGCCTTTATATGCTGACTGCAACTGAGATAAATTCAATAACGAATCGCGGTCTTTTAGTGTGGTCGCAAATGCAGAGAATTTACCGTCTCGAAAAACATGCAGCGTCAGGTCAACGCCATACAGGTTTTTGAAATTTTCAAAGAATGGTTTGCCAAATGACATGCCAAATTCAACCGAACCGATATGTGATCCCGCGTGGTGTAGCGGAACCATGCCACGCACACCCAGACCGGCCACACCCTTTTCGATACCGATAACGGGTTTGCGATCTGTGTTCGCCTGCACCACTGTCTTGCGGAATGATGACAGGTCATCACCAAATTTCTTGGGCTTATGTACGCGTAAGAATGAGGTTGCTGGTGGTGTGTGAAACTGGAACTGTCTTATCCCATAGTCATTTTTTAGAACCTTGTAGGAGGGGCCTAATAGATTATACAACCTGTCGCGATCGCCCGCGGCCATGGCAGCTTGAACATCGGGAATATTCGCTACCAAACTGCTCATCAACTCGGCGGTACGGCTTTCCATCCTGATCGACGCCTTGATGTTCTTGAAAAGACCTTTTAATTGCCTTAATTCTGCCGTTGCTATGATTGCCCTGGTATCAGAGACATTTAGCGGCAGAATGGTGCTGACTGTCAGTACTGTTACTAAACTAAAGGCGAGCCCGATACGGACGCCAATGGATAATTTTTTAATCACGATAGACCTCGCTAGTTACACATAGAACACCCACGCAAACAGATGACTAAGGAAAGACTTAGAGATGCTTATTAGAAATTGGAATCTCGGCATACTGTCGTATCACCCACTTGAAGTCTTGGTACTATCGGCAGGAGTCTAATAAAACTTTAACCGTTTAAGCTATGCGATAAATTCATGGGGACACGAAATTGGTTGATTTCTTCACGCTTATGCGGTGTGTGTGTATGTGTAAACAGGACAAGAAACCACGGCAAATCCCTTGTTAATAATATGCTCACAGCATTCGTCTACACCTTATTGACTTACTCAAACTAAGGTAGCATGCAAGATTCAAAGCCACATAAATATTAGCGTATCACATCTATCCAGAAGCGAGTCCAGGTCAGAGAACAATTGTTTCCAATGTAAGTGACTACCTTGTGCAAGGAAGAAGATGCGTACTACTATATCTTTAGTTAGTATACAGGTATAGCTATACTAATAATCCCTTACATCAGAAACATTTCTTCTCTGGCCCGTGGTTACTCTAGGCTAGCATAGGCACAGTCTAATCCCTACTCATATTCTTTTTTGTTTTACTGGTCGCCTGTGCCGTCAATGGATCATCCGGCCAGTAATGTCTTTTATATTTGCCGCGCAGTTCTTTTTTTACATCATGATACGTCGTTCGCCAAAAGCTGTGTAAATCCTGGGTTACCTGCATAGGTTGCCGGGCAGGAGACAACAGATGCATCATTAACTTACAGTGACCATTTAATAACGTCGGTGTTTCATATAAACCAAACAGCTCCTGCAATCTGACAGCAAGTACGGGCTGGGTCAGGTCGCTGTAATCAATTCGAATCGCAGAGCCACTAGGGACGGTTATTTTTTCAGGCACCAGCTTATTAAGCCATTGCAGTTTTTCCCATCCGAGCTGATTTGCGAATATGCTATGCAAATCCAGTTTCTGACACTGCTTAATACTATTCTCGTTTGTCAGGTGAGGTTGCAACCAATTTTCAAGTGTATTCAACAGCGCCTCATCGGAAAAATCCGGCAGATTGCTATCTTTTAGTTGATTGTTTAACGCTGGATTAGAACTGATTTGATGCCTAATAAATTGCATGCGTTGTTTCAGATTGACTGCGTTTTGTGACCAGTTTAGACATTCCAAACCAATATTTTTAATCGCCCGCAACAGGCATTGATGTATTGCGCTCTTTTCTTTGGGCGTAACCAGGTTTTGTTTTAGCATTATTTTGCCAATGCTTGCCGTTTGTTTAACCTGCACACGCTGCTGCAAATCATCCCATGTTATAGCTTGCTGATATTCAATGATATCCGAAAAGAATTCTTCCAATTGTGATGCAGCAATATCGGCAGCAAGATGAATAACCGCTTGGTTTTGTTTCGTTCTATTAAGTGTCACTGTGTTTGGCGAAGCATCCAGATTGGCAATAACAAGATACTCATGCAGATGATACTGGCGATGTGCAGGGATTATCGCCCCTTTACCATTGCTGAGCAAATAACGTGCATCATTCATGTTACGTTGTTTTGCGATTCTATCTGGATAGGCATAGGCTAGCAAAACACCACTGTAATTATAATCATGGTTATCTCTGTTGAGATTTTCAGTGCATTGCTCAAGCCGTTTAAATAGGTCATCGGCAGTCCGTAGTATTTGCCGGCATTGTTGGAGATCGACATTATGCCAATTACTATTTCCAGGCGCCTGAGTCCTTGACAGGTCAATTCGTTGCAACACATTAAGCCGATCATGAATATCGGCGCTTTTTTCTGTTCTGGTCAGAAAAATATCTTTTTCCGTGAGAATGGCGGCAATCAGACAGGCATGATATGCCTGGCCCAGCTTTATAGCAGATAACATCATGTGCGCGAGTCGCGGGTGGGTACCCAGTCTTAGCATGTCACGACCGTGTGCTGTTATCTTACCATCAACATCAATCCCATTCAGTTGCTGTAATAGAGTTTTTGCCTGCTCAGTAGCACCCATTGGCGGACAATCCAGCCACTGTAATTCAGTCACCTGTCGAACGCCCCAATTTGCCAGTTCCAACACCAGTGTCGATAAATCGCTATGTAAAATTTCAGCGCGTGAATGCTTAACCAAACCATGCTGCTCCTGCTCCGTCCATAGGCGATAACATACACCCGCTGCCAGCCGCCCTGCGCGGCCACTGCGTTGAACTGCGGAATCCTTGGAGATAAAACGTGTCTCCAGACCATTCATTCCTGATGCGGGATTATGCTGTAGTAAACGTTCCAGACCTGAATCTATGACACAATTAATGCCCTCAATCGTTAAACTGGTCTCTGCAATATTAGTGGCCAATACTATTTTTCTTTTCCGGTCTGGCGGAGCTGTAATGGCTTGATCCTGCTGTTGCTTATTCAAACTCCCATGTAATGGTGCAATCAAAATATTGTCGATCGCCTTTGAATGAAGAACCTGTTTTAACTGACTTGAAAGCCGGCTGATTTCTTTTATCCCGGGCAAAAATACCAGACAATTTCCCTTATGATGATGAATGAAGTGAGTTACTGAATTTACTAATGATGAAAGAAGTTGCTGACGACAGGCGTAAGTGTTGCCCGTTTGTTTTATGGGTTTAGTGATATACTGAATATCAACAGGATAACTCCGCCCTTCACTTTGAATAATAGGCGCCTTGTCCAGCAAGTCAGAAATAGCATGTGTATTCAGCGTTGCTGACATGACCATGATTTTCAAATCTTCACGTAAAACCTGCTGGCTTTGCAAACAGAGTGCAAGTGAAAGGTCGGCATGCATACTGCGTTCATGAAACTCATCAAATATCACCAGGGCGGTATTTTTTAGTTCGGGGTCGGCCTGTAATTTACGCGTTAATATACCCTCTGTTATCACAAGAATTTTCGTGTTCGCATTAAAACAATGGTCCTGGCGTATTTGATACCCCACCGTTTGGCCAATTTTTTCGCCTAACAAATAGGCCATACGTAAGGCTGCATTACGCGCCGCAAGACGCCGTGGCTCAAGGACAATAATCTGTTTACCTTCAAGCCAGGGTTCATCAAGTAATGCTATCGGCACGGCGGTAGTTTTACCGGCACCTGGAGGTGCCTGAAGCACCAGTCGATTGTGCATCACTAATGCACTTTGGATATCGGCTAAAACATCATTAATGGGTAGTTTATGCATGTGCACCGCCTCAAAAACGGCACTGTCGTTTTAGACAACACTGTTCGCAGGTGGGTTTCGTCTTACAGTAATACTTTGCATGATGAACGATCAGGGCGTGGTATTCATTGAACAACTGGTCCTTGTTACTTTGCTTTTGCAATTTCTTCTCAAAGACCACTCGCATCGTTTCGTAGTCCTCTTCACCATCAATATATCCCAGTCGCAAGAACAGCCGTTTAGTGTAGGCATCAATCACAAATACTGGCCGTTCAAAGGCGTAGAGCAAAATGTCGTCCGCCGTTTCCGGCCCCACCCCATTCACGGACAGCAGCTTATTCCGCAATGGCTGGGTATCCTGCTTCGCCAGCACCTCGATCTCGCCTTCTTTCAAATACCACATGCAATAGTTCTTGAGTCGCTTGGCTTTGAGATTGAAATAACCCACCGGCGTTAACCAGCTGGCCAGTCGCTTATGATGTGTCTGCACAATCACTTGCGGATGCAGAGCCCGATGAGCCTTGAGGTTATCGATAGCCTTTACCACATTGGTCCAGGAGGTGTTTTGGGTCAATACTGCACCAACCATAACCTCAAAAGGGGTTTCAGCGGGCCACCAGCGTTGTGGTCCGTAAGCTGCATACAGTCTGTCAAAGACCTGCATGAACTTAATGGGCGTACTCATCGTCTGGGTGTGGAGGATTTTCTAAAGATCTTTTTCTTGGAAAGAAGCTTTTTGCTTTTACCGTGACTGCTCTTGTACACATCGTAAACCGCCTCACGATTCAGTTCGACCAGTTTTAGCAGTTGACGAATTTGTACCGGTGTCAGGTCACGCCATTTTTTTGTTTTAACACCTCGATCTAAGGTAATGTTACCGTAACGTATTCGTTGTAAACGACTAACGCTATGACCAACAGCTTCCCAGAGACGGCGCACTTCGCGATTACGCCCCTCACGCAATATCACATGATACCAGTGATTGGCTCCCGTACCTCCGGCATCCACAATATGGTCAAAGCGTGCGGGACCATCTTCCAGCATAACACCGGCACGCAACTGTTGCAGGGTTTCATCACTGACTTCACCCAGGATACGCACGGCATACTCGCGTTCAACCTGATATTTTGGGTGCATTAAACGATTGGCTAGTTCGCCATCGGTGGTCATTAACAATATGCCCGAGGTATTGATGTCAAGGCGACCAATACTGACCCAACGACCGGTTTTTAACTTGGGCAGATTACGAAACACCGTTGGCCGATTTTCGGGGTCCTTGACAGTACAAATCTCACCCTCCGGTTTGTGGTAAACAATGATGCGGGTAAAGTCATTTTCAAGGCTGCGACGTGAAAAGGGATGCCCGTCCACCTCGATCTGATCGGTAACCGTGACGCGATCACCCGTGGTGGCAACCCGACCATTCACCTTGATACGACCTTGCGCTATCCAGGCCTCCATTTCGCGACGCGAACCGAGCCCGGCACTGGCGAGTACCTTTTGAAGTTTTTCATCCATAACAGGGGGAATTAGTTCTCAGCAGACAATGCTTCTTGGGTTTCGGTGCCGACTTCTCCGGCAGCCACTTCTGAAATTTCATCAGCACTTTCCAGCGTCACTACCGCTACGCTGTTTTCATCAGCGGAGTCGGCATCTTCAGCCACCTCTGCCTTGGGCATGTCGGGATAACGAAGTTCCAGTTCTTCATTAATCTTGTCGAGGTCACGCAGCTCGGCCAATGGCGGCAGGTCTTCAAGACTCTTTAGGTTGAAGTAATCGAGAAAGGTCTTGCTGGTGGCATAGATAGCAGGCTTGCCAGGTACATCACGATGACCAACGACTTTGACCCATTCACGTTCCAGCAGGGTCTTCATAATCGTGCTGCTGACACTCACACCACGCACACCTTCGATCTCGGCACGGGTAATAGGCTGACGATAGGCAATCAGTGCCAGTGTCTCCAGCAAGGCACGCGAGTAACGAGCCGGGCGTTCCTCCCAGAGACGGGAGACATAATCGGAGTACTCTTTCCTGACCTGAAAACGATAACCGCTGCTAACCTGCTTGAGTTCAAAGCTCCTGTCTTTGCAGTCTTCTTCAATCAACTGCAAGGCGTTGCGGATTTCATCACGCTCCGGCTGTGCATGCTCCGGAAAGACCACTATTAGCTTGTCGATATCCATAGGGGTGCTGGAGGCCATTATGACCGCCTGTAGAATGTTTTTTAATTCCTGCTCGTTCATCGTGTTAGTCGTTTGCCTGTTGTTTCGATAAATCTACTTTGCGCTCACTACCAGCGGCCTTTACATGAATAGGACCATAGAGTTCGGTCTGAACCATTTCGATCAGGTGTTGTTTTAATAATTCGAGGATCGCCAGAAAGGTGACGACCACACCGGAACGTCCCTCTTCTACCGTAAACAGATCGCCAAAGTCGGTAAACTGTTCGGCCTCTATCGCGCCTAAGACTCGTGACATGCGCTCGCGCACTGACAACGGCTCCATCTGAATTTGATGGTGGGCATATTTCTGCGCCCGCTCCATGACCTCTTTCATAGCAAAGAGAATTTCTTTCAGGTCTACCCGTGCGGGAAGCTTGACGACCTTGCGGTCCGGCACCTGCATCTCGATGCTATGCGTATCACGCTCTTCACGCGGCAGAATATCAATGTCTTCAGCCGCCTGTTTGAAGCGCTCGTATTCCTGCAGGCGGCGCACCAGTTCGGCACGCGGGTCGTCCTCGTCCATATCGTCTTCGACGGGGCGTGGTAACAACATGCGTGATTTGATCTCGGCCAGCATCGCGGCCATGACCAGATACTCCGCAGCCAGCTCCAGGTTCAGTGCCTTCATGACCTCAACATAATCCATGTATTGGCGGGTCACTTCGGCAATAGGGATATCGAGAATATCCAGATTCTGGCGCTTGATGAGGTAAAGCAGCATGTCCAGCGGCCCCTCGAAGGACTCGGACAAAAAGACCTCCAGCGCATCCGGTGGGATATACAAATCCTTGGGCAACGTCATCACCGCCTGGCCATGCACAATGGCAAAGGGCATTTCGGTCTGTTCAGGCACCGCTTGTGGGATCGTTTCGGTCATGGTCTATACTATCCCAGTCGCTGAGGGTAATGACAAGCTTGACATCACTCGTAGGAGAGCCCCATCACAGAGCGGACTTCCTCCAGCGTCTGACGGGCCACATCACGGGCCTTATCACTGCCTTCATGGATGATATTGCGCACCAGACCACGGTCTTTTTCGAACTCCCTGGCCCGTTCACGAATCGGCTCCAACTCGGCCAGAACCGCGTCGATTAGCGGCTTCTTGCAATCCAGACAACCAATGCCGGCGCTACGGCAGCCCTCGCTCAGTTCGCTGCGGGTCTCATCACGGGTATAGATTTGATGCAGGCTCCACACCGGGCACTTGGCCGGGTCACCGGGGTCAGTCTTGCGCACACGGGCCGGGTCGGTAGGCATGGTACGCAGTTTTTGCTCGACATCCTTGGGATCGTCACGCAGGGCGATGGTATTTTTATAGGACTTGGACATTTTTTGTCCATCGAGGCCCGGCATTTTCGATGCGGGCGTCAGCAGGGCCTCTGGTTCTGGTAAAATGACGCGGCCGCCCCCCTCCAAAAAGCCAAACAGGCGTTCCTTATCACCCAGCGCAATATTTTGCTGGTCGTTCAACAGGGCCTGGGCAGTCTCCAGGGCACTGGCATCACCCTGCTCCTGATATTTTTTACGTAACTGGTTGTAGAGCTTGGCATTTTTCTTGCCCATTTTGGTGATGGCCTCCCTGGCCTTTGCCTCGAAACCGGGCTCGCGTCCATATAAATGGTTAAAGCGACGCGCCACCTCGCGGGTCAGCTCTACATGGGCCACCTGATCTTCACCCACGGGCACCATGCCGGCGCGATAAATCAGGATATCGGCACTCTGCAACAGCGGGTACCCCAGAAAACCATAGGTTGCCAGGTCCTTCTCCTTGAGCTTTTCCTGCTGGTCCTTGTAGCTGGGGACGCGCTCCAGCCAGCCCAGCGGCGTCATCATCGACAGCAACAGATGTAGCTCGGCATGCTCCGGCACCTGCGACTGAATAAATAGGGTCGCCGAACCCGGATTGATCCCGGCTGCCAGCCAGTCAATCACCATATCCCAGACGTGCGCCTCCAATCCCTGGACCTCATCATAGTGGGTGGTCAGGGCATGCCAGTCGGCCACAAAGAAAAAACACTGGTATTCGTGCTGTAGCTTGAGCCAGTTTTTCAATACACCATGATAGTGACCAAGATGCAGGGCGCCGGTAGGCCGCATTCCCGACAGGACGCGCTGCTGCTGATGAGGCAAAGAATTCAAACGGGTTTCTCCTTGGATAAAAACCGGTAGCTGTATTTGGGGCTTGTGTGAAAAATATGGATTTTCAAAGCGTTAGATATTATTTTGGTTATTATAGCGTGAACTTGCCTCAAGCTCACCATTCAATCAACCGCAAATGGCGTCGGGTCACCCTTGCCGACCCTGAGCACAACCGGAATCTTGTCGCTCATATCGATTACCGTGGTTGGCTCAAAGCCGCAATTTCCGCCATCAATGATGAGACCGACCTGATTCTCCAGACGTTCGCGGATATCCTCCGCATCCGTCAGGGGCAGATCGTCCCCTGGTAGTATCAAGGTGCTACTCATCAGCGGTTCCCCTAACTCCGCCAGCAGGGCCTGGACGATGCGGTTATCCGGCACACGGATACCGATGGTGCGACGTTTGGGGTGCATCAACCGTTTCGGCACTTCGCGGGTCGCCTCCAGGATGAAGGTATAGGCCCCCGGCGTATGCGCATTCAGGCTTCGATAGGCGCTATTATCGACCTTGGCATAGGTTGCAATCTCGGACAGGTCACGACAGACGAGGGTAAAATTGTGTTTGGCATCGACACGGCGAATGCGGCAAATCTGCTCCAGGGCCTTTTTGTCGCCCACCTGACAGCCCAGGGCATAGGCCGAGTCCGTGGGATAGGCTATCACCTCCCCCTGCCGAACCATGTCTACCGCCTGTTTAACCAGACGCGCCTGGGGGTTATCGGGGTGAATCTGGAAAAACTGGCTCATCGTCCGATCCCCAGCCGCTGCGCGCACCGCTGCCAGTCCGTACTGGCCCAGATGGGCGTATTGAGCTGCGGTACCGCCTGCAGGCGACCCAACTCTGTATAGACATTTGACGGCCCATGAAAGTCCGAACCACTGGAGGCATGCAAGTCCAGTCTGGCGGCCAGATCTGACATGTGCAGGATATCGTCACGGCTATGACTACCGGAGACCACTTCCATGCCAAGACCACCAAACTCCTTAAATTCCTTTAATAATTCCCGCAGCTTGGTGCCACTCATCGGGTAACGTGCCGGATGGGCGACCACGGCCAGACCACCGGCCGCGTGGATCCAGCCCAGGGCCTCTTCCAGTCCGGCCCAATCTCCGGGCACATAGCCGGGCTTACCACGGACCAGATACTTCTTAAAAACGCTGCGGATATCCCGCGCGTAACCCGCCTTGACCAGATACTGGGCAAAATGGGTCCGGCTCATTATCTGGCCACTACAAAACGCCTTTGCACCCTCATAGGCGCCGGGGACACGTTTCTTTTGCAGACGCAGGGCAATCTCCTCGGCGCGCCAGCGACGAAAGGCCTGCAGACGCTCCAGTCCCTGCTGCAATTCAGCATTTTCGGGGTCAATAAAAAGGCCCACAATATGAATTGTCTGGTTAGCCCAAGTGACTGAAACTTCTATGCCACTTATGAGGTCTAATCCTTGAACATTACTGGCAGCGGCGGCAGCCTCTGCCAGGCCGTGGGTGGCGTCATGGTCCGTTAGCGCCAGCACGTCGACCCCCATCTCACGGGCGCGTTCGATCAACGCCGTCGGTGACAGGCTGCCATCAGAGGCGGCGGAGTGGCAATGCAAGTCGTAGCGGATATCCATAGATCCGGCTAGTGTAACGGAATGCGCAAAATGCGCCTAGCGTCACTGTCCCTACTATTGAGGATTATGTTAGAGTTGGCCGACAAATTGAATGTTACTGATGACAACTATTATTAATTTATGAAATTTTTATTCGATTTTTTCCCCATTCTGTTATTTTTTATCGCCTACAAACTCCAGGGCATGTATGTGGCGACCGCGGTCATTATTGTGGCCTCGGCGCTCCAGGTCAGTTTCTATTGGTACAAACACCGGCGCTTTGAAAAAATGCACATTATTACGCTGCTGCTGGTCGTCGTGCTGGGCGGTGCCACCCTGATTTTACAGGACGAAAATTTTATCAAATGGAAACCCACCGTCGTCAACTGGCTGTTTGCCGTTACCTTTTTGGGCAGTCACTTTTTTGGTGAAAAGACGGTCATCGAACGCATGCTCGACAGCAATATCAAACTACCCTCACTTATATGGACACGCCTGAACATTAGCTGGGCAATTTTCTTCGTACTTATGGGTGTTCTTAATCTTTATGTCGCCTTTTACTATGGTCTGGATCTTTCCCATGAGGCACGCAATGATATTTGGGTCAATTTCAAACTTTTCGGTATGCTGGGCCTAACGTTGACCTTTACCGTTGCACAGGCATTTTATCTTGCACGTCACATGCAGGAAGATAAAAATGAAATTGCCACCGAGCAACCAGGAGAGAATTCATAATGTTGTACGCCATTGTCGGTGAAGACATTGAAAATAGCCTGGAAAAACGGCTGGCCGTAAGACCTGAGCACCTTGTTCGTCTACAGGAATTACGTCATCAGGGGCGCCTGGTATTGGCCGGTCCTTTCCCTGCCATCGACAGTAATGAGCCGGGGCCTAACGGTTTTAGCGGCTCATTGATTGTGGCCGAATTTGGCAATATCGACGCTGCGCATGACTGGGCCAATGCAGACCCCTATCTCGCGGCAGGTGTATACGCATCTGTCAGTGTTAAACCCTTTAAACAAGTACTCCCCTGACTTAATCACCCTCAATATCAATATCAAAGGAATTGTTATGCTACAACTTCTAAAAACCACTGCCCTTGGCACCTCATTACTTCTGATGACCCTGCAGGCAAATGCGGCTGCGGTGGCTACCGTAAATGGTAAGGAAATTTCACAAAAAATGTACCAGGCCTATGTCCAACAACTGGAGTCGCGTCAAAAGAA
>Ga0209633_10004019_pt1 | contig 13391 bp, 14 predicted proteins | sample Cruoilmetagenom1_FD_187290 | JGI IMG/M metagenome (GOLD analysis project Ga0209633, IMG submission 187290) | Oil polluted marine microbial communities from Coal Oil Point, Santa Barbara, California, USA - Sample 1 (SPAdes) (version 2) | ecosystem: Environmental > Aquatic > Marine > Oil seeps ... | reverse complement strand
TCCCTCCAAATCCTGAAGATGGTAAGGCGGCGTTTATCAGATCGTATTCTAACAACTATTTTACTTTGCCGGTTTTATTTGTCATGATAAGTAATCATTTTCCAAGTACATTTGGTAACAAATATCAATGGATTGTTTTGATTGCTATTACTTTAGGTAGTGCTGGTATCAAACATTATTTGAATGCTCGTGAAAAAGAACAACTTTCCATCTGGGTTTTACCCACATCAATACTGTTATTGCTTTCGGTTGCCTTCGTGACTTCACCTACTCCTAAAGTTGATGGTTGTAAAGAAGAAGTATCATTTGCACAAGTAAATACTATTATTCAGAATAGATGTGTAACTTGTCATTCAGTAGCACCAACTGATAAGGTTTGGATGGTTGCTCCAAATGGAGTTAAATATGATACCAAAGAACAAATACTAAATTTAAAAGATAAAATATTTCAACGGGTAGTTGTAAGTAAAGATATGCCGTTTGCCAATCAAACCGGTATGACGCAAGAAGAACGTGAAATTATTGAATGTTGGATCAATCAAAATACTAAAGAATAGAATGCTCATACTTCTACTACGCTCAGTAAAAGTTCTGCTGATCGTATTGATTTTCTCTTAGATATCAATGAAAATCTGTTTTATTAGTGTTCCAATTTATAAAAATTATGACCTTAAACGAATTTAATAAGCTATCTAAACAAGAAGCAACTACTGAACTTGAAAAATGCTGTGTATCTAAATGTTGGATGCAACATATGATCGAAAATATGCCATTTGCTTCCGCAGATGAATTAATCCTTAAAACAGCAGCTATTTGGTATGATCAATGCAGAGAATTAGACTGGCAAGCTGCCTTTGAGGGACATCCAAAAATTGGTGATATTACTAGTCTAAAGGAAAAATACTCAAATACTAAAAATTGGGCAAGCAATGAACAATCGAATATCGCTGAAGCAGATGAAAAAACAGTAAAAGCATTAGCCAAAGCAAATAATGATTATTTAGATAAATTCGGATATATATTTATTATAAGCGCCAGCGGTAAATCAGCCAAAGAGATCTTGAGCATTATTAATGCAAGGCTAAATAATACTAAAGAAGATGAATTGCATGTTGCCATGGGCGAACAACATAAAATAACGGTAATCAGGTTAGCAAAATTAATTAATGATTTAGAGACTAAAGGCGACTTACGAAGCTATATTACCACTCATGTCTTGGATACTACCACGGGAATTCCCGGGAAAGGTATACAGATTACCATGTATAAAATTAAAGACCGTATTTCAAAACCAATTACTGCCGGTGTTACCAATATTGACGGTAGAATAGCTGATCTTTTGCCTCCCGGAAAAAGCTTAGAAGCCGGTATATATCAACTCATATTTAACACTGCTGATTATTATAACGATCAGCAACAGGAGGGGTTTTACCCCGAAGTAAGTATCCAGTTTATAGTGACAAATCATGATCATTACCATGTTCCTTTATTGTTAAACCCATATGGATATACAACGTATAGAGGAAGTTAAATAGAAAGTTGATGACGCCGATTTTTTATGATTATCGCAGAAATAAATCAGCGAAAACCTGCCTAATCCGCCTCATCCGCGTTACATTAAAATCAAAAAAATGAAATTAACAATATCAGAAAATAAAAAAACAACCATTTTTGGTGAACTAAAAATAGCCAACCAAAAATTTAATAGCATCTATAAGGGTGATAGAGAGGATAGACAACCCATTCATACGGTTTATGGGGGTGCCAATTTATTTAAATCAAATACTGCTGAGTCATTAGGCAAGGTAGCACTAAAATCATTGTTAGCATATGCACCAAATTGTATTGAATATGGCAAAGCGTTTCAATTGCAGGGATATGAATCTCTGCCAGATGATGAAAAAGCACAAGAACAATTGATTCAAGATTTAGAAAAATTGTCTACTGAACAGTTGAAAAAACATCCGGCCGGATTCTCTTACAATATTTATAATAAAGTAATTACAAAATTACAGACAGAAGCTGTTGAAGATTTTAGAATTGATTTTGAAGATGGATTTGGAAATCGTTCTGATGACGAGGAAGATGAAACTGCTGAAAATGCTGCATTGGAAGTTGCAAGAGGAATACAAGAAAATTCATTATCGTCTTTTATTGGCATCAGAATAAAACCATTTACAGAAGAGTTAAAAGATCGAGGTTTACGTACCCTCGATATTTTTCTAACCACTTTATTGACCGAGACTAAAGGTAATTTACCTGATAATTTCGTAGTAATGCTACCCAAAGTGACAATAACTGAGCAAATTACAGCTCTAATTTCATTTTTTAATATTATTGAAGAAACATTTAAACTTCCACGTAATAGTCTCAAAATGGAGATCATGGTCGAAACAACACAAGCTATTATTGATGAACATGGTATGAATCCGTTACGTAAATTTATAGTAGCGAGTAAAGGTCGGTGTATCGCTACGCATTTTGGAACTTATGATTATACAGCTTCTAATAATATCACTGCTAAATACCAAGAAATGGATCATGATGTTTGCGATTTTGCACATTATATGACTAAAGTTTCTTTAGCACATACAGGTGTTTGGCTTTCCGATGGTGCGACAAATACAATGCCTATTGGTCCACACCGAGGAAATTTAACACCCGCTCAAGAACAAGAAAATAAAGCTGTAGTTCATAAAGCTTGGTTGAAGGGTTATAATCATATAAGGCATTCTTTATACAAAGGTTTATATCAAGGATGGGATTTGAACCCCGCTCAATTACCTATGCGATATACCGCTGTCTATGCTTTCTTTCTAGAAAGTTACGATGATGCCGTACTGAGGTTAAAAACATTTGTTGAAAAAGCTGCAAGGGCAACATTAATAGGTGATGTTTTTGATGATGCTGCTACAGGACAAGGTTTATTAAATTATTTTTTAAAGGCTTTAAATAGTGGTGCTATTACTGAAAAAGAAGTATTGGCAACAGGATTGACCTTAGACGAAATTAGAACACGATCGTTTGCTGAAATTTTAAAAGGAAGAAGGACTAATTTATAAATATAGAGTTTGAATAAAAAACGTCTGTCATTCCTTCTGGAGTTTATCTTGAGCGGAGTCGAAAGACAGGAATGATAAATAGAATAAATAAATTACATTTTATGAAACTCTGGAAATTCATACATTCTAAACTAGGTCAAGATAAAACCGTCTATCTAATGACCGTTATTCAGCATAAAGGAAGTTCACCCGGAAGACAAGGTTTTAAAATGGCAGTTGCTAATGACAATGAAATCTTTGGTTCTATTGGTGGTGGTATTATGGAGTTTAATCTAGTGGAGCTTTGTAAAGAATTACTACAAGGTAAAAACCCTCAATCCTTTATTAAATATCAAATTCACAAAGGAACTATTGTAGATGGTTCGGGTATGATTTGCTCTGGTGAACAGACTGTTGTTTTTTATCCTTTAGACAAGTCTAACCTCATATCAATTGAAACTATTTTAACGGCATATGCCAGCGATAAAAGCGGGACATTATCAATCAGCCCTGGAAAATTTACTTTTGCTGAAAATGGAGAGCTAAATTCAAAATATAACTATACCCATGCTAATGAAACTAATTGGTCATACAATGAATTTCTTAACAAAAAGGACATCGTATATATAGTGGGAGGTGGTCATGTTGGATTGGCGGCCACTAAATTATTAAAGCAACTAGGGTTTTCTGTTGTAGTTTTTGATAACAGAACACACCTGAATACTTTTGATGAAAATAACTATGCGGATAAAAAACAAATTATTAATTATAATAATGTTGCGGACTATATCCCTGAAAGTAATTCGACTTACGTTGCTATAATGACTAACAAATACACAGATGATAAATTGGCATTGAGTAAACTAGTTCGTAATAATTATCAATTTATTGGTGTATTGGGTAGTAAAGCTAAATTGAAGTTAATGTTTGAAGTAATGCAAAAAGAGGGATTTACAAAAGATGAACTTAACAAAATTCATGCGCCAATCGGTTTACACATTTACAGTCAGACTCCTGAAGAAATTGCCATAAGTATTGCTGCACAGATCATTACTATTAAAAATAAAAAGTAAATTAATTCTTTCAATTTTCATAACGATAATGACCTATAATTTTATAACTAAATAAACAATCTGCCAATTCTTGCCCCCCACCAATATTATGCACAATTAAATTCCTTTTCCCGTCCTTAGATTTTTTATTTACCACAATCCCTATATGAGTAATTGCTCCTCTTAAGTTCCAACAAACAATATCTCCAGGTAAATAGTCTTTCTCATTTGTAGATATTTTTTTGACAGCACCTTGCCTTTTAAAAAACACCATCAGATTAGGTACTCGTCTATGGTCAATATTTTTGTCGGTAGTTTTCAGTCCCCAAATCTTAGGGTATACGTTGAAATTTGCTTTCATATCTTCATGCACTTCCTTTTGCAGATCAATTCCAATCTTACGATAAGCCCTTATAACAACATCGGTACAAACCCCTTTGTCGTCAGGCACATCGCCATTTGGATAATCAATTGAAAAATAACTAGGATCATAAACAACATCTTGCTCTGTTAATTCTAATGCCATATCAGATAATTCTTCACTTATTACTTGTGAATAACTGACAGTTAGAAATAATAATAATAATACCTGAATTGCCTTTTTCATTATTTATAAAAATATTTTAAATGATACCTCAATGCTTTTTCAGGGTTAAATAAAATTAATCATTAATATTAATTTCTTCCAAACCTAAATCTTCAAATAAAATATCTACTTCAAAATCATTTTCAATAGCCATTTTGTAGTATTTCTTAGCATTCTCGTTATTTTTTTCAAGCTCATCCCCCATTGTATACATTGCTGCTAATTGACCTGCAGCCTTGCCATGACTTAAACTGGCTGCCCGTTTATAATAATTAACTGCCTTTTTGATGTCTTTAGTAATGTTTTCATAGCCAGTAGCATAATAAGTTCCTAGATTATAAATTGCTCTAGCATTATCATTTTCTGCTGCTTTAATACACCAATCTAGTGCAATGTTTAAATTTTCCTCTACTCCTATTCCCATACTGTGATAAACATATAGTTCAAACATTGCATCAGTATTTCCTTTTTTAGCCGATTCTTGATGTGCAAGTAAAGACGATTCAAAATTTTCCTTATAGGCATATCCGTTATAGAGCATATATCCCTTGAGTAAATAAACTTCTCCACTAACGTCCTCTTTTTCTAGTTTCTCAATTAAACTAATAATTTTGTCAGAAGATATAAAAGTAAGATTGACAAAATAAGCGATTCTTATATATTTAATCCATGCCGCTATTCCATATCCCGATTCGGCGGCAAGTTCAAAATAATTTATCGCTTTTTCTGCATCTTGTTCTACACCAATACCGCGATAGTAGATCATCCCCAATTCATACCAACTTGCAGGATCATTTGATTTTTTGTACAAATCAATCATAATATCAATTTCTGCAGCATCTAATATCCCGATCATTAAATCACCTCTAACTATTTTCTGCTGAATTTCTTGAGCCTTTTGAAAATCGGTCATAATCTCTTTATTTTGTGATTTGCAACAAGTGATAACACTCATACATATTATACTTGTAATGATTAATTTAATTCTATTCATTTGCGTTTATAAAAGCAAATATCAACAATACAAATATGCCGTACTACCCTGTTTCCAGTGAAAAATAAATGGCTAACATCAGGAATTCCTCAAAAATCGAAAAAAATTAACAGCTTGCAGATTATTACTATTTTCCTTTTTCCAAGTCTACATTTTTAATAAATTCAATTACACCATTAAAATAGGTTTCTGCGTCATCGTACATTGCTAAATGGCTACCATTAGGACAATGTAAGTATTGCCCATTTTGAACTTCTGATGCTATCCATTCCATATGTTTAGGATCCATTGTATCATGTGCTCCTCCTATTGTTAATGTTGGTACTGAAATTTTTGAGAGCTGTTCTTTAATGTCCCAATTCTTCAACTTTGCATCACCTGCCACTCCAAATTCACTTGGCCCTTGCATAGTTACATACAACTCTGGGTTTATATGGGCAAATGCCCGATTTACCGGGTCAGGCCATTTTTCTAGTGGCATGCGTAACACATGTTCGGGATAATAATTAGCGTAAATTAGTTCAGAATATCTTGGATTCGCGTAATCTCCTTTGGCCTCCAGATCTCTAATTTCAGCCAGAACAGCTGGCTGTAGTTGAGGTCCTAGAACATCATTGGCATATATAATATAATCTGGAATAGATGCCATCATATTTGAAACAATGAGACCTTTTAGATTTTGCTGATATTTCAATGCATATTCCATACCTAATATACCTCCCCATGAACTACCTAAAAGATAAAAGTTATCAGAATTCAAATTTAAAGCAATTCTCACTTGTTCAACCTCATCAACATATCTATCAACTGACCATAATGTACTATCGTTAGGCTGATCACTATAGGCTGATTCTAACTGATCATAATAGTAATACTCAATTTCGGCATTCGGAAAATAAGAATCAAAAACCTCAAAATATTCATGTGTGGCGCCTGGCCCACCATGTAGCAGTAACACTTTCATTGTAGGATTATTCCCAACTCTTTTAGTCCATACCTTAAATTCTCCTGCTGAAGTCTGAATTGGAATCATTTTGACTCCTCCGCTTAGTTTATCATCATGATTAGAGTAATCTAAATAGGTACTTTTTTCAGACTTCGTTGCATTCGATCTATTATTATTTGAGCAACTCAATAATATTAGGAGTAAAGAAAGTATTATTGCTAAATTTTTCATGATTTATGATCTTAAATTAATTTCTGCATAATTATTAACTACAACGGTTTGCCTAGAATGTTGTGAAATGGCATGTTTAATTAAACTTTCACTATAGCCATTGTTGTGCGTATATTTTTCTCTAATAATGATTTAATTAATTCTACCAGTTCAGCTATTCACTATCAGGAAGCGCTTCAAATTCCTTTCTTTTAGCATTAAACCAATTTGTCACAGCTTCAGGAGACTTCATCAATTCTTGCATTTGCTGCATTGCTTTAACATGTCCTTCATCACCTTTATGGAACATTTCCATACCATGTTCTTTACTTTGTGCTGCCATACTCTCAAATGTGTCTGCATGAAATTCAAGGTCACATGCTCCACCTAATTGTTTACAGGTCATTGTTTTCATACTAATTTGTTTTTAAAATTATTCGTTGTTTTTTGAGTCAATTTAAATTAAAAACAACTATTTGATTATAATTCCTATGTGAGATAAATTCCGAACCTACCAATAGGAAGTGTAGGAATCAAGCCATGTAAATATAGAAAACTTTATAATAAACACGAAACCTAGCAATTGTTTACAATCATTGTTAGCGGTAGTTATTAATTATTTGAAGCAAATCGGTTGGGTTTTCAATTTCAAAATCGGGTTTATAAATCCAAGATTTTGTGTCAGCTCCACTATACGTTGCAACTATTGAAATCACTTTGTTGTTTTGATATAATTCCTTTTCTATGTTCCGAGCAAACAAAACATCTCCTTCATGGTCTCCAATATAAATTATAGTTTTATTTTGAGGAGTCTCGTAGATTTGCTTCAGGCATTGTATTCCGCCAAACGCCGAAGGTTTTTGTTTGTCGCTAGGTACATCATCATATCCAATTATTGCCTTAAATTTTTGAGATAAATTATTGTTTTTTAAAACTCGAATAATATTTTCAGATGAATTTTGAGAACAAATCCCTTGAGGTAAAGAAATTTCATTGATCGTTTGTTTAATTTCGGAAAATAATGCTACCGGATGCGTATTCTTGAGTTGGTATTCAGTCCATAAAGATCCTGCTACAAGCATTTCTTTTTTAGTCATACCATAATAGTTAACGTATAGGTCTTGCCAATTTTTTGACTGATGATTTGCCATGTGGTATGCTTTTTCACTTTTCAAATAGTCTGGCAAATTTTCTCCAGTAAGATGTGAGGCTACTAAGGAAAGAATTTGTTTAGTAATATCAATATTTTTCGGAACAGAATTAACTAAAGTCCCATCGTAGTCCCAAAGAATTGCATCTATTTTCAATAGTGTTTTATTTTAATTACTTCTAACAGCATGTATCTGATTTGTGAGGCTTACATCTGCCAGGTTTTACGCTTTGACGCTAAGTTAATTAATTGCGTTCATCGTCTCAGCTAAAAAGCGTCGCCATCCATAAGGGAGGCCATTATTTTTTTTTCCTTGTTATATGCCTTGCTTTATTTTTTACAAATATTAGTTTATGTCTACTTCTAGGATTTTCTCGCTGTTCTATTTCGAATTTTCCGATTGACTTTATTAAAGGTGTCAATTTTTCATATCCGTAATTTCTAGAATCAAAGTTGGGTTGTTTTTTCTGTATTAGGCTCCCTACATCTCCAAGAAAAGCCCAACCATCCTCATCAGATAGATCAGTAATTGTAGTTGAGATAAGATGTATTTCCTTTTTGGTTATTTGATCAACAAGAAGATCATCAGTACTCTTGCTATCTGGTTTTTCTTCTGATTGAGATTTCAGAATTTCGATATAAATAAACTTATCGCATGCGACAATAAACGGGTTTGGTGTCTTTTTTTCTCCAATTCCAATTACTTGCATCCCTGCTTCCCTTAATCTGGTTGCTAATCGGGTAAAATCACTATCGCTAGAAACTAAGCAGAACCCATTCACCTTGTTGCTATAGAGAATATCCATTGCGTCAATTATCATAGCAGAATCAGTGGCATTTTTCCCCGTAGTATATCCATATTGCTGGATTGGTGTAATTGCATTTTCGAGTAATAAACTCTTCCATTTATTCAACCCGGGTCTTGTCCAATCACCATAAATTCTTTTTATTGTTGGATTCCCATATTTGGCTATTTCTTCCATCATTTCCTTTATATAAGCAGATGGTATATTATCACCGTCTATTAAGACAGCCATATTTATATTTTGGTTCATTATGTATATTTTTATTCTATAATTCTGACTAACAGAAAATTTTAACTTTAAAATTACTCAAAAAATTTCATCCGTTACTTAAGAAGTTAATAGAGTTTCTTTATTGGGAAATACATTTAGCAGTTTGTGTCTTATTGGTTGATGGCTATAGACAACTAATACTTACATAGCTTGTTGTGCTTAGTACTTATTATTTCTTCGTTGTTTTTGTACACGCTTTATCATTTTTCCAAATTCTTTATCCTTCTTTTTTCTCTCTTTGGCATCTGACTCAAAATGCATTTTTTCTTTTTCCATTTTAATGAAATTTACATAAGAATCAGCATCTAATTCTTCATTTTCAATCGCGGTCAATACTGCACATCCTTTTTCATTTGTATGGGTGCAATCACTAAATTTACAATCTTGAGCAAGATTCAATATTCCATCAAATGTCATTTCAAGACCATCGGAAATATTAGTTATACCAACTTCTCTCATTCCAGGATTGTCAATTAATATTCCTTTTTCTAAAACAATTAATTCTCTATGACTTGTAACATGTTTACCTCGATCTATACTCTTGCTAATTTCTCCCGTATCCATCAAATGGATTCCTGTCAAAGTATTAATAAGTGTAGACTTTCCAACACCCGATGAACCTAATAAGCAATAGGTAGAACCCTTAATTAATTCAGATTTCAGCTTATCAATTCCGTATCGAGATTGGTTACTTATCGCAAATAGAGGAACGTTTTTAATTCTCTTTTTTACTTGAATTAATAATTCTTCTAACTTCTGTTTCTCAATTAAATCTACTTTGCTTAAAACAATAATTGGTTCTATTTTAGAAGCATTACATATAGTCAGGTAACGTTCTAGACGATTGATATTAAAATCTCTGTTTACAGACTGAACGATAAGTCCAAAATCAATATTAGTCGCAATAATTTGAGTTTGTCCAAATTTGCCAACGGCCTTTCTTTCTAAAATTGACTTTCTGGGAAATACAGCATGAATTAGCGCTTTGTTTTCATCATATTCTGATATGGATACCCAATCACCAACAGCTGGCAAATCATTTCTACTAATTGCTGTAAATCTTAAATTCCCTATGGGTTCAGCATCAAATTCACCGGTATCAGTTTTTACAGTATACCGGTCTTTATGTTCTGAAATGACTCTGCCAATGCCAAAAGAAACAAGATTATGTTCTTTTCGGTATTCTTCTAATGCTTTATTGTATCCTAAACCTTCAAGTGTCATTTTTATCTATGTTAAGCACAGCGGTTTGTGTATGGTTTATTTGAGTTACGCACTAAGTTAGTAAAAAGAGAGAAACCCATTGTTCAGGAACAAGGATTTTCCACGAAGAAAACCAGAGTTATTCATTAGCTAATTTTCTGTTCTCGTAAAATCTTCTCCATCTTCTTACCTTTTGCCAATTCGTCCACTAACTTATCTAAATACCTTACTTGTTTTGTTAAAGGAGTTTCAATTTCTTCTATTCGATAGCCACAAATCACGCCTTTAATTAGGGGAGCATTTGAGTTTAATTTTGCATTTGCAAAGAATGTTTCAAAAGTCACTTTATCGTCAATCAGTTCTTTTAGTTTCTTGTCATCAAAGTTCGTTAACCACTTTATTACTTGGTGTAATTCTTCCTTTGTTCTGCCTTTACCCTCAACTTTTGTTATATAATGAGGATATACAGATGCGAATGTCATTTTTGCAATTCGAGCATCGTGTTCAGGTGTTGCCTTCATAATGATTTAATTTCTTTAATTGTTCTTCTTCCTTTTTATTTCAGTAGGCCAACATCGCTGCCAGCGGTTGGGTTATGGTTTAGCTTCGCAGATTATTTTCTCAAGTTCGTATTTTACCTTGACATTTCAAAAAAATGCCAGTAAAATATCTCCTTGTTTTAATAGTTCATTCTGGAATTGTCCGCGATGACTATTCCCTGCCTGCCAGCAGGCAGGTTATACATGTTGTTGGCGGTAGTTTTTATTTATTTTTTACAATTCTAAATCCAAAACCGAAAGTTCTTGTCTCAATAGGAGATTGATATCTAACTTCTGGCATATGGATACCATATTCTAAGGGTGTTCCTTTTTCATCTGTTGAAGCATAATACCAACCTACACCCTTTGAAATTTTTTGATTTTCTGAATCACCTTTAATTGGACCTTTTGGATTTGTTAATTCACTTGTACTGTCCAGTTCGGGATTATACCAATCAGCCACCCATTCATTGAGGTTTCCTGTCATATCATAAATTCCAAGTTCATTTGGCTTAAAATTCCCACCAACGCGTAATGTACTATCAGCATTTTCTTGAACCCAACCCACTTCCATTGGGTCATTACTTCCACTATATTTATAACCTCTACTTTTTTGTCCTCCTTTTGCAGCATATTCCCATTCTGCTTCAGTCGCCAATCTTCCTCCAGCCCATTTGGCAAATTCATTTGCTTCATTCCAGGTTGCCAACATTGGATAATTATCTTTCCATTTAAACTCAATAGTATCTCCATAGGCCGAAATATTTGGTGGCTCAGGCATTTTTCTCCCAGTACTTTCACAGAACTCTTTGAATTGTTTAACTGTGATTTCATATTTGCTAATGTAAAAGTCACTAATTTCTACGAATCGATGAGGACTAGTAAAGCCTTTAATTGTATCTCCTTTTGGGCTAATGATGAATTGATTTTTTCCTTGTTCAAACTTTCCACCCTCTACAAAAACCCAATCAATTTTTATTTTTTCCTGACTTTGTTTACAAGAATTGAAAACAAGAATTCCTAATAAAATCAAAAAAATGCGTCTTATCATCTAATATGTGTTTTTTAAATGTCTTGTCCTGAAATATGGCTACAGGTTAATATTAATTTTTAAGCTGCATTTTGATGCACATAATTCGGTGTTTTAAAGTCTAAAGATAAATGTAATCTTATTTCATTGTATAAATTAATTGCATTTTTTGTTGCTCTTTTAGCATGAGCCACGTCAGTAAAGGTTTGGTCGAGATAAAATTCATCTTTCAAAATGCCGTTTACACGCTCCGCCATAGCGTTTTCGTAGCAATGGTTTTCTTCTGTCATGCTAATACCTATCTTATTTCTTTTTAATATTTGAGTGTATACATTGCTACAATATTGTATACCTCTGTCAGAATGATGAATAAGTTCTTTAATGTTTTTAGCTTGATATATGGCCTTTTTAAGAGCTCTGACACATCCATTAAGTTCAAGGCTATCACTAAGGTCATAACCGACAATCTTTCTAGAATGCATATCAGTTATTAAAGCCAAATAACAAAATCCTTTTACGGTTCTTATATAGGTAATATCGCTGACCCAAACTTGATTAGGTCTTGTCACTTCCAAGTCTTTTATAATGTTGTTGTACTTATAAAAACGATGGTATGAGTTAGTTGTTCTGGAACTATATTTTTTTCTAAGTGTTAGCATATTGTGTTTTCTAAGAACGTTAAATAATGTATCTCTACCGACTTTAAGGTTGGCTTTAGTAAACTCATTTTCTAATGAAACTTTAAGTTTACGTACGCCTTCTCTAGGAAGGGATCTGCGTCTTTGTTTGACTATGTTTAAAATCTGTTGTTCTATTTTTAAACGTTTATCAGCTCTATTTATATGTTTGTAATAAGCATCACGTTTATGACCAAAACACTTAGTTATAGTAGATAAAGAAGCAAATCCCTTAGCTTTCTCTTTGGCTTTGATTAAGGCTTTATACTTAACTTTTTTTTTAGCTCTGCGACCGATTTGTAACCTAGATCTTCAGCAGCAACTTCCAAGTATGAATCCAATACCAAGGTATCGAGATCCTTTTTTAAGAGTAGTTTTTTAAGTTGTTCAATCTCTTTTTGTAGCGCTTTAATACGTGTTATTTCGTCTTTTGTTTCCACTTTGATTCTTGTGTTCATAAGGTCTTTACGGTTGTACTTTCTAATCCATTCATTAATGGTGGTAGGAGCAATGCCATAAAGTTTACCTAATTGATTCTTGTTTAATTTTCCGGTAGTAAGTTCGTCTAAAATTTTCAGTTTAAAGGGTTCTGAATACCGTCTGATTACTTTGTCATTTTTATACATAATGTTTAAAATTATGTAGCCTTTATTCAGGACGGGTCATAATGAAGCACAACGCCCTGCTAAACGCAGTTCTGCTTTGAGAACGAAGATACAAAAAGTAGATGATAATAGGCGTGAAGCCTAGCGGAAGCAATGTAGCCATTATCTGTCTTGTGCGATCAAATTTTTAATTTGATAATCAAGCTACTTTATTGTATCGGGAGTTAGAGAAGTAGAATCAAATTGCTTTTAGGAGTTGTTATGGCACGTTAACCGCTTGAG
>Ga0209633_10004017_pt1 | contig 13397 bp, 14 predicted proteins | sample Cruoilmetagenom1_FD_187290 | JGI IMG/M metagenome (GOLD analysis project Ga0209633, IMG submission 187290) | Oil polluted marine microbial communities from Coal Oil Point, Santa Barbara, California, USA - Sample 1 (SPAdes) (version 2) | ecosystem: Environmental > Aquatic > Marine > Oil seeps ... | reverse complement strand
AAGATAGGAACCTACTTAAAAGCATTGGCTGCAAATGATAACGGTGTACCTTTCTATGTTGCCTTACCTTTGAGTACTTTTGATATTGAAAGTTGTAACGGTGTAGATGAAATAGATATCGAGATGCGCAGTGAAGATGAAATACACATTATGCGAGGGATCGACAGTAGCGGGGAGCCAAAAGCGCTTCGAGTAACTCCTGTTGGAGCTAAAGGAGCCAATTACGGTTTTGATGTTACCCCTGCCCGACTCATTTCAGGGCTTATCACCGAAGCAGGACTTATTGATGCGAATGAAAATGCCATAAAGAATCTCAAATGCTAGATGGTGTCATAAAATACGGGATAGAGCATCAAACAACAGACACACCTCCATTCTCAGCCTATGAACAACTGGAGGCACTGCGTGCACGTCTTTTTACCTTAGGTCTCATAGGCGAGAAAGACGGGATCGGTTATGGCAATATATCAATGCGAAATGACAAGTCTAAATCATTTTTTATCACTGCAACACAAACAGGAAGAAAGCTTACACTTTCTCGTGAGTATTACACCTATATCAGTGATTACAACTTCAACACTTTTAAAGTCATCTCACAAGGATTACACAAACCAAGCTCTGAAGCATTAAGCCATGCCATGATCTATGCGATAGATGAGCGTATTGGTACAGTGATACACATCCACTCTTTAGCACTCTGGAAATTCATGAAAGCCAAAAATTACCTTGCCACTACAGCAGAGTACGGCACAGCGAAAATGGCAGATGAGATTGCAGGACTCTACTCTGATCTTGATCCTATCATAAACAATGCTTTTGTGATGAAAGGTCACGAGGAAGGTGTGATCACTTTTGGCAGGAGTGCAAAGGAGGCAGAGTTGGCTCTTTATAGCGTGATGCAAGCATATTTGCTAAAGGAGTTTTAAATTACTTTATAGATAATTTTACGATCATATTGTTATCTTTATCATTCTCTTCCATTATTTTTGCATCCAAAGAAGGTTTCCCTGTTATAAGTGCACCGCAAATTGAATTTAACACATGAAAAAAATTTCTATTAAAAGGTGTTGTTATTTCTTTTATGTTGTTATGTTTGATCACTTCTATAATATTTTGTATACAATGAATATAACATCTTTTATTAACAGCTCTTTGCAGTCTATACCCTTTTACAAGTTCAATATTTTTTATCCAAACTTCTTTGTCAATATCTGTTAAATGTGGTAAATTTCGTATAATTTCTATCTCATGTTGCATTTTTTCTTCGTATTGACACTCTTCTTCTTCAACTTTCTTTGCAATACCGCTTTCATAGCATTTCAAGATACTGTGTAATACATCTTCTATGGCTTTATTTTCAAAATGATGGCTATATAATTTTTTTCGTTCTTCATCATTATCAATATTTTTAAGGATCTCCAAGGCTGACATAAGATAAACATATTTATCCTCTTTAGACTTCCTATAAGTAACTCCATGATTTGACACTTTTACTCGTGGTCCTACATATTGTACTTTTAGCATAAGTCTCATCCTTCTTAATAATAGATTTTTTTTAGAATTAAATTTAAATCATAATAAAGAAATCTATTAAACATTTAAATTATGTTACATTATAACTAATTATATTACTTTTGTGATAAGAAGTCATGAAGAGGCAGAGTTGATACTATATAATATTATACAAGTGTATTTAAAAATTAGAATTTAATTTTTTCTACAATCTACTTATATCTAAAATAATTCTAGCCGGATCATAGAGATGGAAAACCTTCAGTTTTACAGGGTGGCGTAAAATAATTTGATAAAACACACTACTGTCATCTCCATATGCTTCACCTCGCAATCTCTTAATAGTGCGGACTATCCCTTGTGTCGTTATATCTTTCGCATTGGCACTTCTAAAACCAGAAAATTCCACTTCAATAGTGTGATTCTCATTTAACATGAATCTATAGTGTCCTACATTATCTGAAGATGTTCCTGCTTTTGGAGCTCCATAGCCTTCCCAATATTTTACGTCAAAAACAATTCTGGTATATCCTCTGTGTTCACCTACACGTATATTGGATAGATCCAATCCATCGGAAATGCTGCCTCCGCTTAAAACCTGGACAGGTTTACACTCAGACATATTCATACTTAAACTGAACACAAGCATGACACGAAATATCAATCTAAGATAGTAATTAACCGTCATGCATGCTTTTCATATCAATTAATAATTTCCATATATGCTTTTGAACAATATCACTTGGGTAAAAGTCGTGTTTTTTCTTAAATGCTTTTACAGCTCTTCCTGTATTCGGACCAAAAATGCCATCTTCTTTGATAAACAAAAGCATCTGAAGGAACTCAACCGCTCTTCCTCTTGTTCCTATCTTCAAATCTGGAAGATCATTCACATCAACTGTCTCTATATTTAGAGGAGGAAGATCATGTTCATCAACTATGATCACATTGTTAAGTCCCAGTGATCCATATTTGTCAAGTTTTAAAACTTCTTTATAATCAAAAACCGGACAAGTTTTGTTAGAAACTTCAGTATGACCATGAAAACTGACCTTATTTGAATAAACGGCATTAATATCCGTACATAAAGTTTTTAAAGTCTCATATTGTAATTGTGTAAATTTTTCTTTTCGCAGTCCATGCATACAAATGGCTATGGTTCTTAAATTATGCCCTTTCTGTGCAGCAGGTGTTTTTTCTATATCTCGTCCTCTATGCAGAACACCATTTTTACTAATGAAAAAATGATACCCTATATCATCAAAGCCTCTATCTTTATGCCACTTTCTCATTGTTTCAACATTGTCATGTGCAGGTACATCAGATGCACTACAATGTAAAAAAACTCTATCAATTTTCCTATTCGATTTTTTAAATTTAACGGGACTCATCACACTCTCCTTTTATTACTTTTAGTTGTAGAGTATATGTCCATTATATCAAAATTATTAAGTCAGGTAAAGTTAACGTTTCTACCCAAATTTGTAAATAGCCAAACGAGAAGAAAGATGACTACGAATCCCAATCAAGCAGACGCTGTTGCCCCTCTAATTCTCGTATGTGACTTACATCCTGACTCATCTCGATGACCCCGCGATACGTTCTGTCTTCATCACGTACTGCAAAGTATTGGATATGAATGAACTTCCCTTTAAACTGGATCCAGAATTCAGCAAGATCTTGAGTCCCAGCTTTGAACTCTTCAAGAATTCTAAGGACTTGATCCACACTCTTTGGCGGGTGGCAAAACTTCACTTCACGACCGATGATTCCCGCAGATCTAGGGAAGACCCTGTCCTCACCTCTGTTATAAAAGACAACCTGATCATTTTCATTGACATAAGTGATATCTACAGGCAGGATCCTAAAGATTGAGTTAACTTGTGCAGGAGTTAAGTAACCTTCATCATAGTGTGTTTTGTCTTCTATGCCAAATGGAAGTTTTTTACGTACTGTGTCTTCTCCGGGATGAATGTATTCTACTTCAGGGTAAGGTGTTGGAGGGCTATCAAACATCCAACCTATCTCTTTGTCTCCATCACGGAACTCTTTCCACTCCTCTTCACTGAGTAAGTTCATTGCATTGGGTAATAGTCGCCCCTCTTCTACTTGCATGATATGTTCTAAAGAGCGAAAAACCTGCTGAGAATTCATAATAACAGATTCTATCTCTTCACCCTCTATGGCTTTTCTTGTCTCTTTGATCTCATCTCTTATCTGATCATGAAATGCCCACATACCCTGTGAAGGACTTGTCCACCCATGCTTTTCAAGATAAGGGAAAAGTTGGTTTTCTTTACGTGCAAAATGAAGTTCAACCTTTCCCAGTTTAGCAAATAGCTCTTTGAAAAACTCAAACTGTTCTTGAATGTTAACAGATTGCAATTCATTAATAATACTACGGATAAGGAGATTCTCCTCAAGATAAGTACGAACGGGATGTCCATCTGGATATTGTCCTTCAAAAGGGGAGGTATTGTTGTTTAAAAATTCACTCATATGACTACCTAATATATAATTTTTTTGAAGTATAGTCAAATGAGAAAGAAATAAGATTGAGGGGTATCAAGAGAGTAGTAATTTATTTTTAATATTAATTACTATCTATCGCCTATACGGTACCTTAGCAGAAGGTGTCTCTTTTGAAGTATGTTCCAAATGTCTGTCTTGATCATCAAAAAAGATGTCTGCACCAAAGGCTTTGATGACTTCATATTTTTGTACTCCACCCTGGAAAAAAGCTTCATCTACACGTACACCCCACCCTTCTAAAGTCCCTAGCACTCTTTCATGTGTTGAGAAGTTTCTGGCAGTTACTAAGGCTGTACGAATGGGTGAACCTTCCATAGGGAACTTGTCCTGTATCTCAGAAATAGTTTTTAGGAATTTGAAAAAAGGACCTTTGCTCAATGGGTTTTTGGCATTATTTCTCTCATGTTCTATAAATGCTTCCAAACCACCTTCTTGATACACTTTTTCACTTTCATCACCAAAGATAACTGCATCACCATCAAAAGCGATCTTCACCATATCACTCTCCTGGGAAGTAATGGGGGTATGTGGAAGTATGGTGGCAGCTGCTACACCTGAATTTACTGCTTCTTCTACATCTTCTGCATGAACAGAGAGAAAAAGGTCCACTTTGAAAGCTTCCAGATAGCGTGCAACAGGAGTACCTGCTGTCCAACCTGTACGTTCGATATCCAATTCATAATGTTCTATGGATCTTCCTATACGTAAACCGGTCGCTGCATTGTTCCGAGAGAGGATGATCACTTCTATAAGTTTATTGTCAAATTTTTTATTGATAGCAAGCAGGTTTTGCACAAATCTAAACGCTGAACCTTTGGAAAGGGGATCATCCAAATGTTCCAATTGATGCGTATAATATGCTTCTAAACCTTCTTTATCGAAAATACTGTTCTCTTCTTCCAGGTTAAATAAAGCGCGTGATGAGATAGCAATAACTAATTTGTCATGAAGATCATAAGCCATATATACTCTTTTTTACGAAATTTAATTTTGACACAATTTTAGCACATATTTCTACTTCTTTTTTAAAAACATGACAATTTGACATATTTTTAACACTTCTGACTCTTTTACTCTATACTTGGATAAAAAAGGCAACTACGTATTCTATGTACCAAAAGAAAAAAGAGCGTCTCTATATTTGTGATATATTAGATAATCCTTCTGTACCCTACCCCTCATATTATGTTCTTTCAACTTCAATGCATAAAAATGAGATGCTTCAAGCTGCTATCATAGCATTGCACAGTTTTGATTTTTCCTATTATGAAACAGCAAGAAACTATGAAGATATCTTTGCAATGTTCCATTCCGGTACCTTTCCACTCTATAAAGAAAAATATATTGTAGGGTATTTTGGAAATAAAATGATGTACCTGGAATCTAACGGATGGAAGGGTATGCCGTCAACAGAAGACATTTTTAAGATGGAAAACTGGCTCGTTTGCTAAAGAAATAGGAGAAATTTTATCCTTTTTTTAAATAAAGTGTTTTAATTAAGACAAATTTTATCTTATTTAGATTATAATTCTTTCGTAGCTTAGATATCGACATTGAATTTATTACTTCCTCCTTTTTTAAAAAATTCTTTGTTGTACGACTACCCATCGTACACTTCTCCCTTTATACTGTCGATATCTAAGCCAAATCCCATCATATTCAAATCACAAATTTCAACTTAACATTTATATATTTATTATAAAATTCTTTAATGGGCACCTCTAATAACCCTATACGTTCATAATGGGTTTTGCAAATGTAAGATTTTGTAAGAGACTTTCAAGTCCTAGCCATAGCTAAGATGAAGTAAGTATCTTGTGAAAGATTGCGTTTGCAAAGACCACCCTACGGGCATTACTAGCTTTCACCTATGCGTTGTTACTCTTTTTCGACTTAGCTACGGCTAGGACTTCAAAAGAGTGCCTAGCCTAGACAAAAGCTAGTGATGTTATGAACATATAGGGTTATTAGAGGTGCCCAACCCATCACAATTTATACACTATAAACTATATAATTGAACTACACAACTATAAAAGGATCATAAAATGACAACATTAACCGATGAGCAAAAAACAGAGCTAGAAAACAGAGAAACATATATAGAAGAAAAAGCCGCACTGCTTAAAGAATATAAAAGTTATGCTGAAAACCTTGAATTTGCTGATGATGAATTTGAAGAAGATCTTATTATGCAACAAAGAGAGAAGCTGGCAGTCCAGATAAAATCTTTAGGGAGAAAAATTCGTGAAATAGAGTCTTTTAAAACAGAAGCCTAAGAGATGAAAATTGCAAATATCCGAACCGCTGTTCTCAAAGCACCTCTTAAAAACCCTTTTATTACCTCTCTGCGTCGTGTAGATGCTCTTGAGGACCTTGTGGTCATCATTGAGTGTGATGACGGGTCTATGGGTTATGGGGAAGGTGCTCCTACTCCGGTGATCACCGGTGAAACCATGGGTTCTATGATCGCTACGATAGAATACATAAAACCGCACCTTATAGGCTTGGAGATAGAAGATTTTGAAACTATTTTAAATGCTGTACATAGCCTGATCATAAAAAACACTACTGCCAAATCTGCTTTGGAGATAGCACTTTATGATCTGAAAGCAAAATCAGTCAATCAACCTCTTTACAAAATGCTTGGTGGAACAAAAACTAAATTTAAAACTGATATTACCATCAGCATGGGTGAAATTGATACAATGATATCTGACTCTCTCAATGCTGTACATTTGGGGTATGATACACTAAAAATAAAAATAGGTGACAACCCACAAAAAGATGTTGAACGCATTATTGCTATAGACAGTGCATTAGATGACACAATTAAATTAAGACTCGATGCAAACCAGGGGTGGACAGCCCAGGAAAGTGTAGAACTTCTTCATGCATTAGAAAAGAGAGATATCATTGCGGAGTTTATAGAGCAACCTGTAGCAGCAGATGATACCGAAGGTCTCAAATACATAAAAGAGAGAGTTCAAACTCCCCTACTTGCAGATGAATCTATCTTTTCCCTGAAAGATGCGAAAAGACTTTTAGAAATGCAAGCCATAGACTACGTCAATATAAAACTGGCAAAAACAGCAGGTATCACCCAAGCATTGGAACTTGCTGATCTCTCAGCAGAGTTTGGCGTTAAATGTATGATAGGCTGCATGCTGGAAGGACCTATTTCTGTTGCTGCCGGTGTACATGTGGCTTCTGCCAAAGCTGACATCATTACAATGCTTGATCTTGATGCGGTCAGTCTATTGGCTTCACATCCTGTTCAAACAAATATTATATTTAATGAAAGTAATATAGAACTTTGTGAAGATGCTGGAGTAGGTGTATCATATACACCAACCATTAACTAAAATACAATACTATAAACCAAATAATTTCATAAAATAAAGAATTAAATATGTATAAAAAAATAGCCCTTGTAACACTCATGCTTTTTAGCTTCTCCTCTCTTCAAGCAGACTATACACTTAAAGCAGGTAAACGGTTAAAAAGTAAAATAGACCGTATGCCTAAAGGTAAAGTTGGCGATATGAAAAAGATCCCTCAGGATCCTGCCTATTATGCCAAACAGATAAAACCCTTTTCCAAAGCAAAGCAGAATAAATTAGATAAAGAATTTAACAAAAAGTATTTCAAACCCTGGACATTACACAAACTGGATATACCAAAACAAGATTTTGGCTGGGAAACACGTTTCGTTACCAAAAAGAAGATATATAGGGAAAATGGAAAAGTAATTCCTTCATACGTATATAAGAAGTGGATCCAGAATGCACAAATGCATAAAAAAGACAGCAGAGGATACAAAGCGATAACCACACGCCGTACCTCTGTGAAAGCACTGCCAACTTCTGCAGCGTTTTACAGAGATCCAAAACGTGTAGGTGAAGGTTTTCCCTTTGATTACAATCAAAATTCTGCTTTACACATTAATGTACCACTCTACATCTCCCACTATTCTAAAGACAAAAGATGGGCTTATGTCAGGGCTTCATACTCTTTTGGTTGGGTTAAGATCAGTGACCTTACCGTTGTGAATAACGATTTTATAACGAAGTTTAAAACCGGTAAATATGGCATGACCATTAAAGACAATTTGCGACTCTATAATGACAAGAACAAACCTACCACTATTGTAAAACTCGGTGCACTGTTCCCCATAAGCAAAGACAATACACACTACTTGACTGCAAAACAAAATTCACTGGGTCAAGGTCGGATCCACAAAGTACACGTGAAGACACCACATGTTATTGCTAAAAAACCGCTTCCATTCACAGCAAAAAATGTGGCAATGCTTGCAAAAGAGTTTTACGGAGAACCCTATGGTTGGGGTGGATCTTATGAATGTCGTGACTGTTCTGCAACGACCAGAGATTTTTTAGCTCCTTTTGGAATATTTTTACGTCGAAACTCCAGTAAACAGGCTAAAGATGGAACAAATACAAATATTAAAGGTTTACAAAAGAGTGCCAAAAAGAAGAAGATCATTCAAAAAGCAGAACCATTCCGTTCTTTATTGTATGTCCCCGGCCATATAGTACTCTATCTTGGTCAATATAAGGGCGAACCTGTCATCATGCATACCTATTGGGGTATTCGTAAAAACAATGGATCCAAACTGGTTACAGGACGGACTATTATTACAACTACCGAACCGGGTAAAGAGCGTAAAGACATACGTGAAGGCTCTAAGCTTATCAATACACTTAAAACCATCGTTAATTTTTGATACAATACGGCTATGAAAGAAAAAATTAAAATATTTACAACAACCATCATTGGCGGTGACTTTAAAGGTAAAAAGATAGAAATACCCGACATCTCTACGACCAGATCTTCGAAGTCTATACTCAAAGAGTCATTTTTCAATACGATCCAGTTTGAGATCATCGATAAAAACTTTGTAGAAGTATTTGCCGGAAGTGGTTCTGTAGGACTTGAAGCTTTAAGTCGCGGTGCAGCAGAGTGTTATTTTATGGAATATAACAAAATAGCATTTCGTAGTTTGGAAACTAACATCAAAAATACAGACCCAAGCCGATGTCATTCTTTTTACGGTGACAGTTTTGAAAAGTTTGCTACAGTATATGAAATGGTCAAAAGAACAGGTAGAAAAACATACTTTTACTTTGACCCACCCTTCTCCACCCGTGATGGTATGGATGAGATTTACGATAAAACCATAGTACTCATAGAAAGTATAGAAGCTGATGTTTGTGAAATGGTTGTGGTGGAACATATGACAAACCTGGATATGCCTGATGAAATAGGCAACCTTGTATTTGCCAAACGTAAAAAGTTTGGTCGCAGTACTATGAGTTATTATAAACCTAAGACAGTATAGGTTTACTTAACAAGATATCTCTCATTTTATCGTATCTGCAAGAGCAATAAGCGGATCATTGGAATCTAGCATATCTCATAATTGGTTATGGAAAAGATTGGGTTGATTATTTTTAGGGAAGCATGGAAGCAATTTTAACACCTGTTTCGATCGAGAACTAGTCTGTTATTATAGCGTTTCATCACTTCCAAAGTACCTATTTTTAGGCAGTAACTAGGTTTTCAGGGGTGACTATATAATAAAATAAAAAAGTTAATGGAAACTTTACACGTAAGAATAGTTGGTATAGACAAGCCTTCAATGAGTTCTTATGAGTATCTATGGTTATTAGAGGTACCCTTAAGTTATTCATTTTCTATCCTATACTTTTTAACATATAACAATGCCTCATCTTTACTACAAATAGTACCTTCTAACTGCAACTCATACACCTCATCCAAAATTCTTGCGAATTCAGGTGATGGTTTCAATCCTAAGGCTATGAGGTCTCTACCCTGTAAGAGATTATCAAGAGGTTTGTTTTGCACCTTTAGATCTTTTGCTTTTTCAAGTAGCCACTCCCCTGCTTTATATCTTCCACTTAGAGCCTCTTTAGAAGTTCGTCCCAAAAAATCTGCTTTTGCAACGATGACTAACTCTTCAATATTAACTTTGGTTGCCAAACGACGTATGGCTTTGCTTTTGGCACCATTTTTGTAGAATTGTGAAGGTTGTAAATGGTATTCAACCAAAGGCAAAATACTTTCTATAAAATCATGTTCAGAGGTAAGTCTGTACATAAAACGTTTTGTAGGTTCCACCCCTGCTGCTTCATGTCCAATGGCACGTAAACGTCCTTTTTCTTCATCAAAGGCTGTAGTACTGGCCTTACCAAAGTCATGACAAAGAATGGCAAACATAAATTTTAATTTTTGTTTATCCTCGTTTTCATCGTCGGGATGAGAGCATCCCGACCTACAGAGCTGAGCCATAGCATCAATACTCATTAAAGTATGCACCCAAACATCCCCTTCAGGATGCCAGTTCGGATCTTGTGGCACATTTATAATATCTTGAAGTTCCAGGAAATACTGCAAGGCCCCAAGCTCTCTCATAAGTTCAAAGCCAAGAGATGGTTTTTTGGCTTTGAGAAGCAGTTTTTTCCATTCTCCATACACCCGCTCTTTGGGCAACTCTTCTAACATTCCTTTTTCAATCATCTCTTTGCATAAAACGTTTGTTTCATCTGCTAAAGCATACTCAAACCTTGCACAAAATTGTACTGCACGGTACACACGAAGCGGGTCTTCCACAAAAGAGTCATCATCTATGTGCCGGAGTATCTTGTTCTTAATGTCTTCTTGCGCATCAAATGGGTCTAAAAAGGCTTTTGCCTCTACATCATAACCCATGGCATTAATGGTAAAGTCTCGACGTTTAGCAGCCGTTTTAAAGTCCATTTTTCCATCTGTCTGAACTTCAAAACCTCTATGCCCTTTGGCAATTTTAGATTCCAAACGAGGAAAAGAAAAATCATACTCCTCTTTTTCATGCACAAATTTAAGTACACCAAAACTTTTACCTACAAGATTGACAGACCCGAACTCCGACAAGATCTTTTCCAACTTCTCCATATTGTCAAGACCATACACCTCTATGTCATAGTCTTTAATAGGAAGTTTCAAAAAATGGTCACGTACAGAACCGCCTACAACAATGGCTTTGGCATTATATTCGTAAAGTCTCTTAGAAATGGTTTTGATAATAGTCGGTAGGTACATGGCTTATCACTTCCGTAATTTTTAACTCTTCTCTAATTCTAACAGTTTTTGCTTAGCATCCAAACCACCGGCATATCCGGTCAAAGAACCATCAGAACCAATAATACGATGACAAGGAATCAAAATGGATATGGCATTCGCACCATTGGCATTTGCCACTGCACGTACTGCCTTTTCATTTTTTATATTCTTTGCCAAGTCCAAATACGAAGCTGTTTTACCAAAAGGTATCTGAAGTAAAGCATTCCAAACAGACTTTTGAAACCCTGTACCCACCATGAGCAGAGGAATGTCAAAGTGCTGTCGTTTTCCTTTAAAATACTCTTCTAATTGCTCAATGGTCTCCTCAATGATTTCAGAAGATCCTTCCACAAATTCAGCATTCAAACCTTTTTTCAATCTATTGTTTGTACGGTCTGACTTCTTTTTATCAGACCAATTTGCAAGACAGAGTTTATTGCCATATGAACCTAAGATCAATTCACCAACAGGAGTTTTAAAATATTTTATATTAATTTTATTCATAATTAAATCTTTACCTATACCTCTTTATTTACTTCATCCAAAATAAGATACAATGCTAACATTTTATTCACCCGTTAAAAGACATGTATTCCAAATCTCTTTCAATCTATAAATAACATACAAACCCGTATGTCATCATAACTTACTTCCCCGTTCAGAGCCTCAAAAACAGATTTTAGACGTAACTTTCCATCCTCTGAGAAGTTCTCTTTTAGATTTTTTGTTTTAAGTTTTAACACTGCATCATCAACACGTTTTAAAAGTTCATTTTTAGGCTTATATTTATTAATATCTATTTTAGGGTTTTCTTCTTTTATGAGAAACAAATGATTGACAATGGTACTTTTTCCCAAACCTCTGTTCGTTGCCAGTTTTATGAGTGTGTCTGACTTTTCTATGAGCTTTTTAGTCTTCATGTGTGTAGGTGTGACGTATGCAGAGTGTGAAGGCTTGCCTGCTTTAATGTTTTGTATCTCTTCTTCTATCTTCTCTTTGTTTACTAACCCGCCAAGTGCTGAAATATGACTTTCAAATTTAGATTCCAAATTCTCTTTTGACAAAGCTTCCAAGGTATCAGCAGCTTTTTGTGACGCCTGCTTGATACGGTCATCAACATGCAGTATAAGCGGATCTACCCGTAACGCCATCGGATTTAAACCCATCAAGCGCAGACCTTCTATATTTTTAATACGTGAAAGTGCCACATAGCCCTGCCCTGTCTCAAAGGTTTTGGAAAGGTCTATTTCTGCTGCGTCAAGCGTCATACCTTGTGATTTATGAATCGTGATTGCCCAGGCCAAACGTAAAGGCACTTGTGAGACGGTAGCAGTGACTTTTCCACTGTCATTCTCCAAAGACCAGTCTTCTAAATCGAGCTTTATCTTTTTACCCTCGGTAGTACGTACGATCGGCATATTGTCTATGGGAGAAAAACTTTGCACTACTCCTGTAGTACCGTTAACATACCCCTCTTCGGTATTGTTTTTAATAAAGATGACCACTGCACCTTTTTTAAGTGCCAACTCTTCTAAAACCAAAGAAGATTTAAAGATCTTCTCTATGTTCTTCTCACTCCCTTTTGTCTCACACACAAAGTGTTTAGGCTCACCATCAAGTTTGTTCAGCTCATCTAAGTTGATACGGTCCACATCTACATTGTGTGTATAGAGTTTTGTAGGTGTGGTGATACTGAGTTCTTTTTCATGTCTGCTTGCCAGCAGTGTTTCTGATGACTCAGATATGTTTCCAGAACGTATATCGTCCAATATACCTATGAGCCTCTCATCATCCTGTCTAAACTTATCTTGCAGGTAACAGGTCTGTAAGTCAAGTGCTTTCCACACAGGTGACTGCCAGGCAAAACGCTTCTCTTTAGGCACTTTAGAGACGGGAGGCAACTGAAAAAAGTCACCCGAAATGACTACCTGCACTCCGCCAAAAGGTGCATCGGTTCCCTTAAAACCACGCAATATGAGATCCATGGAAGAAAAGAGTTCCGGAGAGATCATAGAGACTTCATCTATGATGAGGAGTTTGAGCTTGGAAAAACGTGTTTTGAGATACTTCTTATCTAACAGAAATTCAACATACCCCTCATCGATGCTCTCTCGTATACCTAAAGCAAAAAAAGAGTGTATCGTCTGTCCACCCAAATGTGAAGCTGCTATGCCAGTAGGTGCAACAATGGTCGGGTAGACCCTTCGCTCTTT